>Ga0310813_10000117_pt1 | contig 58512 bp, 65 predicted proteins | sample YN3metagenome_FD_203086 | JGI IMG/M metagenome (GOLD analysis project Ga0310813, IMG submission 203086) | Soil microbial communities from experimental microcosm in Duke University, North Carolina, United States - YN3 | ecosystem: Engineered > Artificial ecosystem > Soil microcosm > Unclassified... | reverse complement strand
CGCCCATCGACACTGATCAGGCTGTCGCTCCCGATGACCAGCGCGTGCGGGCGCCGCTCCGATACCGCCCGCGCCTTGGCCTCGCCCAGCGCGATCGTCAGCGCTCCGTCGTCTCCGACGAAGCCGCCCTTGATCGCCGCTTCGTCGACGCCCGGGGCCTCGGCCGCGTAGGCGACCCCGGCATTGGCGAGCAGCGTGCCGCGGATCGGCGAGGTCGAGGCCAAGATCAGATTCATGGCACCAGTTCCATGTTCGTTCCTGTGGAGAAAACGCCTTCAACCCCTAGCGCGGCCGCGGGGACAAGACCAACCGCTCCAATCCGCGCCCACCGGCAAGACTCCGCCAAGGCGCTTATCCACCGTGGATAAGCTCATCCACAGCGCTGTGGATTGCGGGAATTTACGGTCGCGACTCACCAGTCTTGCGAGCGGCGCGGTTTGCGGCCACCTGTTGGCAACCGCGGGAGGGCCGCTTATTCCCCAGTTTCACCGGCCCAACTGACTCCATCTACCTTTTTAAGAATCTACGAAGAGAAAGAGATAAGGGTGGCCGACCAGACGTCCGGACAAGCGACCGACAAGCCGCTGCTGGCAGTGCTCCGGGGCGAGCGCCGCGATCCCCCGCCGGTCTGGATGATGCGCCAGGCTGGACGCTACCTTCCCGAATATCGCGCCCTGCGGAAGGAAAAGGGCGGCTTTCTCGACATGGTCTACGATCCGGCCGCCGCGGCCGAGATCACGCTGCAACCGCTGCGCCGCTTCCCGCTCGACGCCGCGATCCTGTTTTCAGACATCCTCATCGTCCCCCATGCGCTGGGCCAGGAGCTGAGCTTCGTTGCCGGCGAAGGTCCGCGGCTGAAGCCCCCGCTGTCGGGCGCCGAGATGACGGCCTTCCAGCCGGCCCCTAAGCGCCTGGAGGCGATCTGTGAGACCGTCCGGCAGGTAAAGGCTCAGTTGGCGCCCGAGACGACGTTCCTGGGCTTTGCAGGCTCGCCCTGGACGGTCGCCACCTACATGGTCGCCGGCGAAGGCAGCCGCGAGCAGGCCGAGGCGCGCACGCTGGCCTATCTCGACCCCGGCAAGTTCGGCGCGATCATCGCCGCGATCGAGGACGCCACCGTCACCTATCTCGTCGGCCAGGCCGATGCCGGCGTCGATGCGGTGCAATTGTTCGATAGCTGGTCGGGCAGCCTCGCGCCGTCCGAATTCGAACGCTGGGTGATCGCGCCCACCGCCCGCATCGTCGCCAAACTCCGCGCACTGCGGCCCGAGTTGACCATCATCGGTTTTCCCAAGGGTGCGGGCGGCAAGCTTCCGGCTTACGCCCGCGAGACCGGGGTCGACGCGCTTGGTTTGGACGAAACGGTGGATCCGCTCTGGGCCCACGCCAATTTGCCCGAAAACATGCCGGTCCAGGGCAACCTCGACCCCCTCGCCCTGCTTGCCGGCGGCGCCGCGTTGGACCAGGCGGTACGCCGCGTCCTGTCCGCGCTGGAGGAACGCCCGCACGTCTTCAACCTTGGCCATGGAATCGGCCAATTCACCCCCATCGAGCATGTCGAACAGATGTTCCGGCTGCTCGGAAAGGCCGCCTGATGCTCGACAGCGCGATCGGTTTCCTCGGCAATGCCTATCTGTGGGTGAAAGCCGCCCACATCACCTTTGTCATCTTCTGGATCGCCGGCCTGTTCCTGCTGCCGCGCTTCTATGTCTATCATCACGCGACCGCGCCCGGTTCGGCCGAGGATCGCGCCTGGGTCGAGCGTGAACGCCGCACACGCGCGATCATTCTGGGGCCAGCGCTCATCATCGTCTGGGTGCTCGGCCTCGCGCTCGCCCTACACCTCGGCGCGTTCACGCAAGGCTGGTTCCACGCCAAGCTCCTGTTCGTGATCCTGCTGTCCGGCTTCCAGGGCTGGCTCGGCGCCTACGGCCGCAAGCTTGCCCGCGGCGATCGCCCGCTCGAAAACAAGACTTTGCGCATCATGAACGAGATTCCCGGCATCATGACCGCGATCATCGTCGTGCTGGTGATCGTCAAACCCTTCTGATCTTGCCGTGGGGAGCGCGTCTCCCCATGTTGACTTGGCAAGCGAGCCGCCATAGGCCGCTTCTCAATACGGCCGCACCGGCCCGTATTATCCACCTTTGCCGGTGTGACCGCTCGTTCCTCGAGGCGGCCTTCAGTCAATCGACTGCGTACTTTACTCCCCAAATCAGAGTCCAAACTCAATGCATCTCAAGGACCTCAAGCAGAAGACCCCCGCCCAACTCGTCGCGCAAGCCGAAGAGATGGGGATCGAGGGTGCGTCGACGCTGCGCAAACAGGACCTCCTTTTCTCCATCCTCAAGGTCCGCGCCGAATCCGGCGCCGAGATCATGGGAAGCGGCACCATTGAGGTGCTGAACGACGGCTTCGGCTTTCTCCGCAGCGCGGAAGCCAATTATCTCGCCGGCCCCGACGACATCTACGTCACGCCGCAGATCGTGCGCCGCTTCGGCCTGCGCACCGGCGACACGGTGGAAGGCGAGATCCGCGCACCCAAGGACGGCGAGCGCTATTTCGCGCTCAATCGCATCACATCGATCAATTTCGACGAGCCCGATGCGCTGCGACACCGCGTCAATTTCGACAATCTGACGCCGCTCTATCCCGACGCGAAACTCAAGCTCGATACGCTCGACCCGACTATTAAGGACAAGTCGGCCCGCGTGATCGACATCGTCTCGCCGCTCGGCAAGGGCCAGCGCGCGCTGATCGTCGCCCCGCCGCGCACCGGCAAAACCGTGCTGCTGCAGAACATCGCGCGGGCGATCACCGACAATAATCCGGAAGTCTTCCTGATCGTCCTGCTGATCGACGAGCGGCCGGAAGAAGTCACCGACATGCAGCGCAGCGTAAAGGGCGAGGTCGTTTCCTCGACCTTCGACGAGCCCGCGCAGCGCCACGTCCAGGTCGCCGAAATGGTGATCGAAAAGGCCAAGCGCCTGGTCGAGCACAAGAAGGATGTGGTCATTCTGCTCGATTCGATCACCCGCCTTGGTCGAGCCTACAACACGGTGGTGCCGAGTTCGGGCAAGGTGCTGACCGGCGGTGTCGACGCCAACGCCTTGCAGCGTCCGAAACGCTTCTTCGGCGCGGCCCGCAACATCGAGGAAGGCGGCTCGCTCTCGATCATCGCCACCGCGCTGATCGACACCGGCTCCAAGATGGACGAGGTCATCTTCGAAGAATTCAAGGGCACCGGGAACAGCGAAATCGTGCTCGACCGCAAGGTCGCCGACAAGCGCATCTTCCCGGCGCTCGACGTCGGCAAGAGCGGCACCCGCAAGGAAGAACTGTTGGTCCCGCAGAACACCCTCACCAAGATGTGGGTGCTGCGCCGGATCCTGATGCAGATGGGCACCGTCGACGCGATGCAGTTCCTGCTCGACAAGATGCGCGACGCCAAGTCGAACGAAGACTTCTTCGCGAGCATGAATCAGTAAGGCGAGGTGACCGGCGGAGCCCTTCGGTTCCGCCATTGATTGCCCTGCCCTGTCACGGGCTTGACCCGCGGCGTCGCTTCCACTTGGGTAGCGGCGATTGAGGCAGGGACGCTGCGCCTAGGGGAAAGACAAAGGGTTCGTGATGTTCGATTTGATGCTTGCCGCTGTCCATGCTGCTCCGTCACTTGGCGGGCCGGGAGATATGTGGGCGGCGATCGTCAACGATTTCAGCAACATCACTGAGCCAGCGGCGTTCTCTGCCTTCCTCCAGGTGCTGATGATCGACCTGGTCCTCGCAGGCGACAATGCGATCGTAGTCGGCGCGCTCGCCGCGGGCCTTCCTGCGGATCAGCGCAAGAAGGTCATCCTGATCGGCGTCGCGGCCGCCTTGGTCTTGCGTATCCTATTCGCGCTAATCGTCACGCAGCTCCTCCAGATCGTTGGCCTGATCCTGATCGGCGGCCTTCTTCTGCTGTGGGTCGCGTGGAAGATGTGGCGTGAGCTGCGTCACACCGGTGAAAGCGCCGGCAGCCCTGAGGTTCAGGGCGACGAACATAGCGGCCTGCGCCCTGCCAAGAGCTTCGCCGCGGCTGCATGGGCGGTTGCCGTGGCCGACGTGTCGATGAGCCTCGACAATGTGCTGGCCGTCGCCGGCGCCGCGCGCGAGCATCCCGGTATCCTCATCGTCGGCCTGATCTTCGCTGTCGCGCTGATGGGCCTCGCGGCGAACATTATCGCCCGCTACATCGAGCGTTATCGGTGGATCGCCTATGTCGGTCTGGCCGTCATTCTCTACGTCGCGCTGAAGATGATCTACGACGGCTGGATCGATCCCCAGGTCGGGCTCGGTCGTCTTTTCGGCTGAACCCCCTCTTGTCACGATGCCCTGGCCAGGGGCATCGCTGACGGGGTGACGACCGACACTATCTTTGCCTTATCGAGCGGCGCCCTGCCCGCTGCCATCGCTATCGTCCGTGTAAGCGGGCCGATGGCCGAGCAGGCGGTCACCGTTCTCGCTGGCTCACTCCCGGAACCACGCCGCGCGGGCGTGCGGCGCCTGACTGCGGCCGACGGCGCGCTGATCGACGAAGCCCTGGTCCTCCATTTTCCGGCGCCGAACACGGCTACGGGCGAACCCTTGGTCGAGCTTCATCTCCACGGTGGCCGCGCCGTCGTCGCCCGCTGCCTTGCCGAACTTGGCGGCATCCCGGGCTTGCGCGAAGCAGAGCCTGGCGAGTTCACAAGGCGCGCGATGCTGAACGGGCGCCTCGATCTTACGCAAGCCGAGGGGTTGGCGGATCTCTTGTCCGCCGAAACCGAATGGCAACGCCGCGCCGCGGTCGAAAGCGCCGGCGGCGGTTTGCGGCGCCAGATCGAGGTGTGGCGTGAGCGACTCGTGATTCTCTCGGCCCGCGCAGAAGCGGCGATCGATTATGTTGATGATGAGGACGAAACCAGCCTCGATCTCGAAGCCTTGATCGCCGAGGCGGGGGCGCTGCGGATGGAATGGCAAGACTGGCTTGCGCAGCCACCGTCCGAACTGTTGCACAACGGACTGACAGTCGTTCTGGCCGGTCCGCCGAACAGCGGGAAGTCGAGCTTGTTCAATGCCTTGGTCGGTAGCGACAAGGCGATCGTCACACCCATCGCCGGGACCACCCGCGACGTTCTCGAAGCCGCGATCGACTTGGATGGAATTCCACTTATCCTGCGGGACACGGCCGGACTTCACGACACCGACGACGCGGTCGAACAGATCGGTGTCGAGCGCGCGCAGCAGGCACTCGCATCCGCAGACATCCTGCTCTGGCTCGGCGACCCGAATGATCCACCCGCCGGCGACAACGTGCTGAAAGTTCATTCCCGTGCCGATGAGCGAGGGGCCGCGCCAGACGAGACTATTCCCACCTCCGTGCCGGTACCAAATGGTACCGATGCCTTACGGAATGCCATTGTCGCCAACGCAATGACTCTATTGCCGCCGCCGGATCGCGCGTCGCTCAATCGACGGCAACGGGCTTTGATTGGCGAAGCGGTTGATCGTCTGACAACGGGGACACATGACGATCTGGTTATTGTTGCGGAATGCTTGCGCGGTGCATTGACTGCGCTCGACAGACTAACGGGACATCGAGGCGCCGAAGACGTACTTGATACCCTTTTCGGTAAGTTCTGCCTCGGAAAGTAGTCCGTTTCACGTGAAACAGGTCGTTTCGGCCTGCCTTTGTGGTAATGGTTCGGCATGTTCGACGTAATTGTAATTGGTGCTGGCCACGCGGGGTGCGAGGCTGCAGCCGCAGCGGCGCGATCTGGCGCTATGACAGCGCTGCTCTCCTTCTCTGCTTCTGACGCCGGCCAGATGAGTTGCAACCCCTCGATTGGTGGGGTTGGCAAAGGCCATCTGGTGCGGGAGCTCGACGTGTTCGATGGTCTGATGGCTCGTGCCGCGGACGCTTCCGCGATCCATCGTCGCATGCTCAATCGCAGCAAGGGACCCGCGGTGTGGGGCCCACGGGTGCAAGCAGACCGGGTTTATTACCGAGCAGCCATCGAGCGGTTCCTTGCCGATCTACCTATTCAACGCATCCTAGGCGAGGCAGTTAGCCTGACGCTTCGCAACAGTCGCGTAAGCGGGGTCGAACTTGCCGATGGGTCATCGCTGACCGCTCCGGCTGTCGTCATCGCCACCGGGACTTTTCTCGATGCGCGGATCCACATCGGTCTTGAGAGCAAGCCGGCTGGCCGTTCGGGAGAGAAGGCAAGCATTCGTCTTGCCGAACAGATTCGGGAACTGGGGCTCGCGCCGAAGCGCCTGAAGACCGGCACGCCGCCGCGCTTGGATGGTCGGACGATCGACTGGGCGAGATTGGACGAGCAACCGAGTGATCGCGAGCACTGGTTTTTCTCGGCGCACCCGCATGCGGAACGGGCCCTTCCGCAGCTTTGCTGCGCGATCACCCGGACGACTTCAGCCACTCACGACATCATTCGCCAGGCAGAGGCCCAGTCGCCGCTTTACTCAGGCGCGATCGAAGGTCGGGGTCCACGTTATTGCCCGTCGATCGAGGACAAGGTCCGGCGGTTTGGAGACCGCGACGGGCATCAGATCTTTCTGGAGCCGGAAGGGCTGACCGACCAACTTGTTTATCCCAACGGCATTTCGACCTCGATGCCGGTAGCCGTGCAAAAGGCCTTCGTCCGGAGCATCCCCGGGCTCGAGCGAACCGAGATCGCGCGTCCGGGCTATGCGGTCGAATATGAATTCGTCGATCCCCGCCTGCTCGGCACTGACCTTCAGCTTCGCGACTTGCCGGGTCTTTTCCTTGCCGGGCAGATCAACGGCACGACAGGGTACGAGGAAGCCGCATCGCAAGGCCTCGTCGCCGGTCTGAACGCCGCCCGCTACGTCGCGAATGAGCAGTCTGTCCTGTTCGACCGGCGCAGCAGCTACATCGGGGTCATGATCGATGATCTGACCTTGCAAGGCGTTAGTGAGCCCTATCGCATGATGACCGCCCGGGCAGAATATCGTCTGCTTCTGCGAGCCGACAATGCGATCACGCGTCTTGGAAAGGTTGCGCTGAACAGCGGAGCGATCTCGCCGCAACGGCACGATGCAATTGTGCGTCATCTTGAATTGCGTGAAGATCCGGCATTCGCTTCGACTGACGAAGGCATGGCTGATGCGCTTTACCGCCCCTATGTCGAACGACAGCAGAGAGAGTGGGAAGCAGTTGAACGCGCGCGGGGCGTGCGGATCCCCGACGCATTCGACTTTTATGGAGTCCCGGGTCTCTCCGCCGAGATGTCGGAGCGGTTGTTGATCGCGAAACCCGAAACACTGGATCAGGCCTCGCGTGTAACTGGGATAACCCCAGCGGCACTGACCGCTCTACACGTGGCCACATCGCGACTGGCGGCATGATTGTTTCACGTGAAACGAGCCAGAAAGTAGACGCGTTCATGGAGTTGCTCCTCGCGGAAAACAGCCGTCAGAACCTCATTAGCCGACGTAGCGAAAGCGAGGTTCGCACGCGACATATCGATGATTCGCTGCAATTGCTCGACCATGCATCCGCCGACGCATCCTGGTTGGATATTGGGAGCGGTCCTGGCTTGCCGGGGCTCGTTTTAGCGGTCGCGGGCGTGCGCCATATCACGTTGGTCGAGCCGCGCCGTCTCCGAACCGAGTTTTTGGAACGTTGCTGCGAAACGCTTGGACTTGGAAATGTTACGGTGATTACCGGCAAAGTCGAAAACATAGACGGCCAATTCGACGTCGTGACGGCCCGAGCCGTCGCTACCCTCGACAAGCTGTTCGCCATGGCGAACCCGCTGGTGGCGCCAACCGGGCGGTGGGTGCTTCCAAAGGGCCGAAGCGCAGATAAGGAACTGGCGGAAGCGCGCACCACGTGGCAAGGTGATTTCGAGCTTAAGCCCAGCCGAACCGATCCAGAGGCCCGGATCCTGGTGGCGCAACGGGTGCGGCGCAGGATGGGGCGCAAATGATCACGGTCGCGGTTGCCAATCAGAAGGGTGGGGTCGGCAAGACGACGACTGCCATCAATCTTGCCACGGGTCTAGCCGCCATGGGCTGGAAGGTACTGCTGATCGATCTCGATCCCCAAGGCAACGCCTCCACCGGTCTGGGTGTGGGTCCGCAGGCCCGAGAGCGTTCCTCTTATGAAGTGCTTATCGGGTCGGAAACGGTGGAGGCATCGGTCCAGCCGACCCGCGTTCCCCGGCTCGATCTTCTTCCCGCGACGCAGGACCTTTCCGGTGCGGAGGTCGAATTGGTCGACCTTGAGCGCCGGACGCATCGTCTCTCCGATGCGCTCGGCGCGGCACCGCCTCGCTGGGATATCTGGCTGATCGACTGTCCCCCCTCGCTCGGCCTCCTCACCGTCAACGCCCTCATCGCCGCGCGGCACCTTCTGGTTCCGCTGCAATGCGAGTTCTTTGCGCTCGAAGGGCTTAGCCAGCTCCTTCAGACCGTGGAGCGCATCCGCACGCGGTTCAATCCGGAGTTGTCGATCCTGGGCGTTGCCTTGACCATGTTCGACCGCCGCAACCGATTGTCGGCGCAGGTCGCGGAGGACGTTCGGGCCTGCCTTGGTCCGGCGGTGTTCGACACCGTGGTTCCGCGCAACGTTCGGCTGTCCGAAGCGCCGAGCCACGGGTTGCCGGCGCTAATCTACGATCTGCGTTGTTCGGGGTCGGCCGCTTACGTCGGCCTGGCCCGCGAACTGATGGCGCGACTGCCAGCATTGAAGGAAGCCGCATGAACCAGCAGGCACGTGGACTGGGCCGCGGCCTTTCGGCGTTGCTCGGTGACGTTCCGGTATCGGTCCCGGTCGGAAGCGCCGAAGGTGTGCGCGAGATCGAGGTTGGTCTGATCCAGCCAAACCCGCGTCAGCCGCGGCGGACCTTTGCCGAGGGGCCCTTGGCCGAGCTTGCGGAGTCGATCGCAGCGCGCGGCGTTCTTCAGCCGATTCTGGTGCGTCCGGCCGCTGGATCAGGCCGCTTCGAGATCGTCGCCGGTGAGCGGCGCTGGCGGGCGGCACAGCGGGCGCAGGTGCATCGGATCCCGGCGATCGTGCGCAATTTCGACGAGGCGGGGACGGCCGAAGTTGCGCTGATCGAAAACGTCCAGCGTGCCGATCTCGGTCCGCTCGAGGAAGCCGACGCCTATGCGGCGCTGGTCGAGCGGTTCGGTCACAAGCCCGAAGAAGTCGGCAAGCTGGTCGGGAAGAGCCGCAGCCACGTCTCCAACCTCTTGAGATTGCGGGATCTTCCCGAAAGTGTTCGTGCGCGTCTCGAAGCCGGCACGCTGACCATGGGGCATGCCCGCGCGATCGCTTCGTCAGCCGATGCCGAGCAGCTTGCCGAGCAGATCGTCAGCAAGGGCCTGTCTGTCCGCCAGGCAGAGGCGCTTGCTCGCAAGCGCCGTCCGGGCGGGAGCGACGAGCCGTCGCGGGGCAGCGCTCGCCTGTCATCCGCGGCGCGTGACGCCGATCTGCTGGCGCTCGAACGGCAGCTTGGCGATCTCCTGGGACTCAAGGTGACGATTCAGCATAAGAGTGGTGCGGGACAGGTCAGCGTGGCTTTCTCGAGCCTCGACCAGTTGGATCTCATTTGTCAGCGATTGAGCGGCGAACCGATCTGAGTCCGCCGGTCAGCGACCGTTTGCCGCCGCGACGCGGGCCAATTGCATCAGCGTTTCGCCCAAGGCCGCACTAGGCGGTACCGGGCGAAGCAGAAGGTCGCGCTCGAGCTTCTGCACTCGTTGAAACGCTTCCGACAGGCGTGACCCCGTCCAGCGCGGCAGGATGCGGCTTACCACCGGCTTGTCGCGTTGCCACACCGACTGGGTGACCGAGCCAAGCGGCTGACCCTGCTCCACCTGCGCGCGAAGCGGCGCCAGCATCAGCAAGCGGCGTTGCAGAGCGCGGACGACCGGAATGGCATCCATCGCGGCCGAATCCATCAGCGCAAGCTCGGTCGCCAGGCCGGCGACGTCGCCTGTCAGCGCGAGATCGCCGGCCCGGCCATATTCTGCCTCGGCCTGGTCGATGCCAAGCGCGTCCACGACGGCTTCGGCAAGTTCGGTCGGCTGGTCGGGCGAGGCGCCCGCGTAGAGCGCGAATTTCTGAAGCTCGAGCCGGGCGAGGATGAGATCGCCACCGGCTTCCTCCGCAATCCGCTCGGCGAGCGACGCGCTGACGGTCAGGCCCTCCTTGCGGGCGAGTTCGCTGATGGCGCCAACCTGTTCGCGCGGGGTCTGCTGCTCGCTCGCGACGTGGATCGCGGCCTTGCTGCCCTCGGCCAGCTTGAGCAGACCGCTGGTTTTCTTGAGCGACCCGTTGGTGATGGCCACGGTCGGCGCTTCGACCCGTTCCAGCGCCAGCAGCGCTTCCAGCGCGGGCACGATCTCTTCGCCGGCGGGCTCGATCCACAGCAATCGCGCCCCGCCGAACATCGGCAAGCTGGCAGCTTCGTCGGCAAGCCAGGCGGGATCGGACTTGAGCTGTGCGCCCGCGACACTGATCTTTTCGGCCTTGAGTGCCGTCATCACGCGCTGCGCGAACAGCCGGCTCGCCGCATTATCGGCGCCGCTGAAAAGAAAGAAACGATGGGACGGGTCCGGGCGGTCGAGCGTCGCTGCGGCCTTGTCTCGGGTCAGCCTCACCGGCGATCCCTCCGCACCGCATATTGACCAAGGCGGGCGACGATCTGGTCGGCGACGACCTGCGCCAACCGCTCGGCGGCTGTCTGCTCGGCAGCCAGCGTGGCGACGGGCGAGCTGGCCACGTCGATCCCGGCATCGGAGCCGGCCGTCGCGTCGAGCACGACTTGGCCGGTGGCATTGTCTACCAGGCGGTAGCGCGCGCGAATGGTACGGCGCTCGCGCGTTACGGCGGTGTCGCCGCGGATGCCGAAGCTGGTGAGGTCATCGTCGACTTCAACTTCGAGCCGATAGCGGCGGGCGCTCTCGGACGGTTCGCCGAGGCGATCGGCAAGTGCCGCGCGGAGCAGCCAGCCGGTGCGACCCCCGCCGATCGGCTGCACCGCGACCGAGGTCAGGAAGGTAGCGGTCGGGCCGCTCGCGCCGCCGCCGTAGACCGGACGCAGACCGCAGCCCGCTGTCAGTGTGGCCGCCGCGAGGATAAGAGCGAGCCGCTTCACAGGACGATGTTCACAAGCCGGTCGGGCACCACGATCACTTTCTTGGGCGCCGTATCGCCAAGCAGCGCCGCGATCTTGTCCGCGCCAAGCGCCATCGCCTGCAGGTCGTCGCGGGCCATGCCGCGCGGCGCATTCAGCGTGTGGCGAAGCTTGCCGTTGACCTGCACGGCGATCGTCACTTCCTCGTCGACCAGCAGCGCCGGATCAAAGGTGGGCCAGGGCTGATCGACAACGATTCCCTCTTCGCCCAGCGCGGCCCAGGCTTCTTCGGCGAGGTGCGGTGCCATGGGGGCGATCAGCACGACCAGCGCGCGGATGGCGGCGCTGCGGTCGGCCGATGGTTTGGCCTTTTCGGTCGCGCTGACCAATTCGTAGAGCGCGGCCACCGCTTTGTTGAACTGAAGACCATCGACGGCTGCGCCGACTGCGGCGATTGCGCGATGGAGCTTGCGGGTGAGCGCGGCGTCGCTGCCCTCGGATACCGCCGGGCTTGTCGCCAGGCGCCACACGCGCTGAACGAAGCGAGCGGCGCCTTCGATGCCGCCGATCGACCATTCGAGATCGCGTTCGGGCGGCGAATCCGACAGCATGAACCAGCGCACCGCGTCGGCGCCGTAGCGGTCGATGATCGCATCCGGGTCGACGACGTTCTTCTTCGACTTGGACATCTTCTCGACGCGGCCGGCCGTCACCGGTTCGCCGCTTTCGATGTGGGTCCAGTCGTCGCCGTTGCGGGTGACCTGGTCGGGGCTAAGCCAGCTGCCGTCGCCCGCCTTGTAAGTCTCGTGCGTGACCATCCCCTGCGTGAAAAGGCCCTTGAACGGCTCCTTCACCGACAGCTTGCCGATACGCTCCAGCGCACGGGTCCAGAAGCGGGCATAGAGCAAGTGCAGTATCGCATGCTCGACCCCGCCGATATATTGACCGACCGGGAGCCAGGCCTCGGCTTCGGCGCGATCGAACGGCTTGTCCTGCGGCTGCGATGTAAAGCGGATGAAGTACCAGCTGCTGTCGACGAAGGTGTCGAGCGTGTCGGTTTCCCGCCGCGCCGGCTGGCCGCACTTGGGGCACTCGGTCTTGTTCCACGTGGAATGGCGATCGAGTGGGTTACCGGGGACGTCGAAGGTGACATCCTCGGGCAGGACCACCGGAAGCTGGTCCTTGGGCACAGGGACGGCGCCGCACGCGTCGCAGTGGATGATAGGGATCGGCGTGCCCCAATAGCGCTGGCGACTGACGCCCCAATCGCGGAGGCGATATTGGGTCTTGCCCTCGCCCCAGCCGTCGGCCTCGGCACGGCGGATGATTTCGGCTTTGGCCTCGTCGGTAGTCAGCCCTTCGAGGAAGCGGCTGTTGACCGCAATGCCTGGTGCGTTTTCAGCTTCGGCTAGCGGGACATTGGCCTGATCGGCGCTGTGCGCGACGACGCGGGTAATCGGCAGGCCGTATTTTGTCGCAAATTCGAAGTCGCGTGCGTCATGACCGGGGACGCCGTAGAGCGCGCCGGTGCCATAATCCATCAGCACGAAGTTCGCGATCCAGACCGGCAGGCGCCAGCTGGGATCGAGCGGATGAGTGACGGTGAGGCCGGTGTCGAAGCCGAGCTTTTCGGCGGTCTCGATTTCGGCTGCGGTGGTGCCGCCCTGCTTGGCCAGCGAGATGAAGTCGGCGACGTCCTGCCGTTCGGCGGCCAGCGCTTCGGCGATCGGGTGACCGGGCGAGATGGCGATGAAGCTGGCGCCGAAGATGGTATCGGGACGGGTGGTGAACACCTCGATAGTGCCGCCCTCCGGCCGCTCGAAGCGAAATTGCAGGCCGCGACTTTTGCCGATCCAGTTCTCCTGCATCAGCCGGACCTTGTCGGGCCACTGGTCGAGGCTGCCCAGACCATCGAGCAATTCTTCGGCGAAGTCGGTGATTCGCAGGAACCATTGGTTCAGCTTGCGCCGCTCGACCAAAGCCCCCGAGCGCCACCCACGACCGTCAATCACCTGTTCGTTGGCAAGCACGGTCATGTCGACCGGGTCCCAGTTCACTTCCGATTCGCGGCGGAACACGAGGCCGGCTTCGAACAGGTCGAGGAACAGCGCCTGCTCGTGGCCATAATAGTCGGGCTTGCAGGTCGCGAGTTCGCGGCTCCAGTCGAGCGCGAAACCGAGGCGCTTTAGCTGCGCCTTCATCTGCTCGATGTTCTGGAGGGTCCAGGCGCCCGGGTGGATGCCCTTTTCCATTGCCGCATTTTCGGCCGGCATCCCGAACGCGTCCCACCCCATCGGGTGAAGCACTTCAAAGCCTTGCGCGCGGCGATAGCGGGCGAGGACGTCGCCCATGGTGTAATTGCGGACGTGTCCCATGTGGATGCGTCCGCTGGGATACGGAAACATCTCGAGCACATAGGCCTTGGGCTTTGGCGACGCGCTGTCGGCGCGGAAGCAGCCGTCTGCCTCCCACCGCTCCTGCCAGCGGGCTTCGCTCGCCGCCGGATCGAAACGGTCGGTGGTCATGCGGTGTCCTTTTGAGTTGGGGTGGCGCCCTTAGCCGCCGACGGCGGCGCGGCGGATGTCGCGGGCGCGGGTGAGGATGATGTCCTCAAGCTTCTGGACGGTCGCGGCGGTGACCGGCGCGTCGACCCACTGGCCGCTCTGATTGACCTGGCGGCTGGCGGCGACGCGCAGGGCATCGGCGCGCAGGTCCTGGTCGAGGATCGAAACCGTCAGCTTTACCCGCTCACCCGGCGAATTGGGATTGGCGTACCAGTCGGTGACGATCACGCCGCCATTGCTGTCGGCGGTGATCAGTGGCGCGAAGCTCAACGTATCGATCGCGGCGCGCCACAGATAGCTGTTTACGCCGATCGCCGTGGTGCGCGACGGGGCGAGCTCCACCGGAATATTTCGGTTGCGGCTGCAGCCGGCGGCCGACAACAGGGTGGCCGACAAAAGAAGAACGGCGAGCGAACGGCGCATAAGAAGCTTCCCGGGTGCAAACGGTGAATTGATCGTTGGCCTTGCTCTATAGAAGCTGGGCCCACCCTCGCAAGGCGAAAGCAAAGCGCCGGCTTTGTGGATTCCCGGCCACAGCGCCGGCTTAAACCGGAAGAAGCGTGGAACATTCAGGTTCGCCAGCCTATGTACGGGTGAACGCATTGGGGAAGCCATGAGTCGCTGGGGTCAGGAGAAGAGCAAGTGGGCCGTGGCAGTCGCCGCGGCGAGCCTGCTGTTGCCTGCTTCCGTGGTCATCGCGGCGCCGCAAAAGAAGCGTCCGGCAGCCGTTGCGCTGAGCTTCGATGGCGGCTTTACCCCTGCGCAGGCCGATCCGCGACTGGCGGCGGCTTTGGCAAGCCGTCCGGCGCTGGCCTCCGATTTCCGCTTCACGCCGACCGCGGCCAAGCAGCGGCCTTCGCAAATCCGAATCGCGGTGCGCGCCCGTGCTACCTCGTCGACCCAGGTCGCCTTGCGCGAGCGGGCGGCGGCGGCGGCGCCGATGGTGACCGGTCTGCCGCTGACGCCGGCGTCGTACAATCTCGGCGCGGCAGTGGGCTGGAAGCGGTTCGCCGTGTCGGCCGATGTCAGCAAGGCGGAGGGCGCGACCCCAGCGCTCGCGCCGCGCGAAGGCGCGACGGTCGGCATCAGCTACAGCATCAAGAAGTTCACCGGCCGGGTCGCCGCCAGCGCCGATCGTTCGGCGCCGGATCGCAAGGCGCCGATCGTCGATCCGACCAGCTATGCCCTCGATGTCGGCGGCGCCTACAACATCAGCCGCAACATCGCGCTGACCGGCGGCGTCAAGTACAAGATCGAGCGCGAGCAGCTCGCCACCGTCCGCGACCAGCGTCGCGACAGCCAGGCGGTCTACGTCGGCACCGCCGTTAAGTTCTAAGTCCAGGCGTCGATTGCCGCCCAGCCCGCCCAGCCGCGGGCGATCAGCCTTTCTCCGCGTGATCGGGTGATGCCGCCGAGCGCGTAAGCCGGACGTTCCGTCAGCGCAGCGAGCCTCGCGGCTTCTTCCTCGCCGAGCGCCGGCGCGCCCGGATGACTGCGCGTGGCGTAAAGCGGCGACACGAAGACGAACGCAGGTTGCCGTGCCTTTGCGGCTTTGGCTTGCTCGGCATGATGCACCGAGAGGCTGAACGGCAGGGCACTGCTCTCTCCAATCGGATTGTGCACAAAGGCAGCGCCAAGCTCGGCGGCGAGCCGGGGGTCGCGGGACAGGCCGAGCACGGCGCCATTCGCCAGTACCTCGCGCGCAATCTCGCGGCGGATGACATCGGACGATTGGTGATGGCGCACAATCACCCCTGCCCCCGCAGCGGCGGCACGTGCGATGGCCCCGCCGAGCGCGTCACCCAGCCGCTCGTCGGTCATCAGCCAAGAGGTCGGCCACGATTGCCTTTGCATCGTCTTTGCTCCTAGCAGCCAGCCATGTCCGACGCAGCCACCCGCCTTCACGCCATTCGCTCCGCCGTCGCCGATGCCGCCAAGGTCGGCCGGCGCGAGCAGTCCGAGGTCACGATCGTCGCGGTCAGCAAGAACCGCTCCGTCGAAGCGATCGAGGAATTGCTCGAGGCCGGGCAACGGCATTTCGGCGAGAATCGGGTGCAGGAAGCGCAATCGAAGTGGCCCGCGCTCAAGGCCCGCTATCCCGATGTCGTGCTGCACATGATCGGGCAGCTTCAGTCGAACAAGGCGGACGACGCCGCAGCGCTGTTCGATGTGATCCATTCGCTCGACCGACCGAGCCTCGGCGCCGCGCTTGCCAAAGCGGGATGGCGCGGTCCGACCTATGTGCAGGTGAATATCGGCGAGGAGGAGCAGAAGGGCGGAGTCGCGATCGCCGAATTACCGACCTTCCTCACTGATATGCGCGCGCGCGGGCTCGCCATCGCTGGCCTGATGGCGATTCCACCGAGCGAGGTGGAAGCGTCGCCCTATTTCGCCCTGCTCGCCAAGCTTGCGCGGAGGCATGACGTCAGCGGGCTGTCGATGGGGATGAGCAGTGATTTCCGCAGCGCGGTGATGCTGGGCGCGAGCGTGGTGCGGATCGGCACCGCTTTCTTCGAGGACTGAGCCGGGCGTCAGTCGAGATGCCCGCTCTTGGCCTTTTTCACATCGAGATAATGGGCGTTGTGCGGATTGGCCGGAAGCCGGTGCGCGACCCGGGTGGCGGCAATGCCCTGCGCCTCGAGCCCCGAGAGCTTGGCCGGGTTGTTGGTCAATAGCCGCACCTCGCTGACGCCCAGCGCGCGCAGCATGGCGGCGGCCAGCGCATAGTCACGTTCGTCGTCGGCAAAGCCGAGGCGGTGATTGGCTTCCACCGTATCGAGCCCGCGATCCTGCAGCGCATAGGCCCGGATCTTGTTGGCGAGGCCGATCCCCCTGCCCTCTTGGCGCAGATAAAGCAGGATCCCGCCGCCCTCCGCTTCCATCAATTGCAAAGCGGCGCGGAGCTGTGGGCCGCAATCGCATTTGAGGCTGCCGAAGACGTCGCCGGTCAGGCACTCGCTGTGCAGACGGACGAGCGGTGCCTGCCCGCCGGGCGCGCCGACCAGCAGGGCGACATGTTCGCTGCCGTCTTCTTCCGAGCGCATGGCGACGATCTGGGTGGGTGAGCCGACGCCGTCGACCGGCAGAACGGCGCGGGCGGCAATGGCGACGCTTGCCGGACGGGTGGCGGCGTGGGCCTCATCGACGGAGAGGTGCAATGCCGCATCGCTGCCAAGCAGCCACAGCGCAGGCATCAGACCGGCGCGGCGAGCAAGGGCAAGCGCTACCGCTGCGGCTTGTTGATCGGGCACCGCGCCCGCCCGGAGCGGTCCCGGCCCGAACCGGGCGAAATCGCGCCCGGCATCGACAAGATCGCGTACCGTGCCCGGATCGAGCCACGCAGTTCGCTCGATCCGCACAGGTGCCTGAGTCGATGCCGAATCGCGCTGGTTGGCAAGGCCGAGGGCGGCCGCGCGGGCGCCGCTGATCAGCACGGGCGCAACCCTGTCAGGATCGGCGAGCGCAAGAAAGTCGTCGGTCGCCGTCTCGACCGCCGCGACGGTCAACGGGCCGATGCCGACCGCACGCCCGGCACGGAGCGCGGCGATGGCCTCCGCGCCCTTGCTCAAAGGCTGAGCTCGACCACCAGCGGCACGTGATCCGACGGCCGTTCCCACGCGCGGCAGGGTTCGTGGACCTTGTGCATGGTGGCCTGCGCCGCGACGCTGGGGGAAGCCCACATGTGATCGAGCCGGCGGCCGCGATCATTCTTGGTGAAATCGGGAGAACGATAGCTCCACCATGTGAAGCAACGCTCGGGCGCGGGAATGAACTTGCGGCCAAGGTCGACCCAGTCGTGCGCGGCCTGGAGGCGGGAAAGGGCTTCGATCTCGATCGGCGTATGACTGACGACGTCGACCAGCGCCTTGTGGCTCCACACATCGCATTCGAGCGGGGCGACGTTGAAATCGCCGACGATGAGGGTGGGCTCCTTCAGCTCTTCCGACCAGCGGGTCATGCGCTCAAGGAAGTCGAGCTTCTGCCCGAACTTGGGATTGAGCGTGCGATCGGGAATATCGCCGCCGGCGGGGACGTAGACGTTTTCAAGCCGCAAGCCGTTCGGCAGCCGCGCGCCGACGTGCCGCGCTTCGCCATTGTCCTGCCAGTCGTGGCGGCCCGGCTCTTCCAGCGGAACACGGCTGAGGATGGCGACGCCGTGATGCATCCGCTGTCCGTTCAGCGCGTGGTGGACGTAGCCGCGCGAGGTGAACAGGTCGGCCGGAAACACCTTGTCCTCGGCCTTGGTCTCCTGAAGGCAGAGGATGTCGGGCTGTTCTTCGTCGAGAAAGCGGCCGACGATCGGCACGCGGGCGCGGACGGAGTTGATGTTCCAGCTGGCGATCTTGAGTGTGCTCACCGCCCGCCCCTAGCAAGCCCGGGCCCGGATAGGCAAAGGCCCAACGTACGGAAAAAGGCCCCCGCTCCGGGGGCATGGAGCGAGGGCCGACCAAGCGTTCGTCACGCGAGGGACCGGCAGCTGGCAAGGTAACAGGGGGAAACCCTAGCCGGTGCTGCGGTCAGGTGGTGGGATAACGTCGCGAGCCTGAAGCCTGCATGAACAGTAGCTTTTTCGATACGGATCACCGGCACTTAGCGCTTGCGCGGCGCCGGCTCCCGGAAGGTGAACGCAGTGTCGGGAACCGCGACGTTGTATCGCTGGCCGTCGAGCTTCACCGTGGTGCGCTTGTTCTGCGCGTCGATCGCGGTCCAGCCTTCGAGCATCAGTCCGCCCGGCGCCGCGCCATTCTTCGAGAAGGCGAGCAGCAGGGTGCCAAACTCGGGCCGGCGCGCGTCGCGGGCGCGGACGATCACCACGCCTGGGTTGGCCTGCGGCTCGATCCGGGCGATGCGGGCGAGGTTCGGCTGCGGCGACAGCAGCACGGCGAGCGGCGAGCGGGCGATCGGCCAGGCGGACTTCTGCCCCACCTCATAGTCGATGAAGGTCAGGTTCTTTCCGTCGCCGACCATCAGCATGTTGGCACCCGCGCCATATTCGAAGCGAATCTTGCCCGGCCGCTTGAGGCTGAGTGTCCCCGACTGGGTCCGGCCGCGCCCGTCCGACTGCGTGAAGCGCGCGGTCATCGAGTTGGTCGCGGCGAGGCTCTGCTCGACCGCTTTGAGCGGGGTAGCCTGCTGCGCCACGGCGGCTGGCGCGGCCAGCGTCAGGGCGGCGGCGGCTCCGAGCAGGTGCGCGAAACGGATCTGGGACATCGAAACTCCTGAAATCAATTTGGTAGTCGCTCTAAACAGAGGGGCTTGAATGCCCTCTGAATTGCGCGGTTCCCTGCCGTTCAGCTGACGAAGCGGGCGCGCAGGTCCAGCATCGCCAGCGCCGCCGCGGCCGCGCCGCCGCCCTTATCGAGCTGGTCCCTGTCGGCGCGGGCCAGCGCCTGCGCTTCGTTTTCGACCGTCAGGATGCCGTTGCCGATGGCGAGGCCCGACAAGGTCAGGTCCATGATTCCGCGCGCACTTTCGTTGCAGACGATCTCGAAATGATAGGTCTCGCCGCGGATCACGACGCCGAGCGCGACGAACGCATCGTAATCGCCGCTTTCGTCGGCCAGCGCGATTGCGCCTGGAACTTCGAGCGCACCCGGAACGGTCAGCGTTTCGTGAGTGTGCCCGGCGGCGTCGATCGCGGCGCGGGCGCCGGCGAGGAGCAGGTCGTTGAGGTGCTCGTAGAAGCGGGCTTCGACGATCAGGATGTGAGCCATGTCAGGCGTCTCCTCCGATGCAGCGTTCCTCGACGATGGCGAGGCCGTAGCCGCTGAGGCCGACAGGCGAGTGGCGGGTGTTGGTGAGCAGGATCATGTCGTGGATGCCGAGCGCGGCTAGGATCTGCGCGCCGATGCCGTAACTGCGCAGCGCTTCGCCTTCCTCGACCTCCTTGCCGACGCGGCGATCGGCGGCGCGAGACAGCGAGCCGGGGCTGGCGGCGTGAAGCGCGACGACGACGCCCGAGCCCTGCTCTTCGATCATCCGCAGCGCGCCGGGAAGGAGGCCGCCACGGTCTGACGGCTCGCCAAGCACGTCGGCGAACAGGTCAAGGCTGTGCATGCGGACCATGACCGGTTCTTCGGGGTTGAGCGGGCCGAGGATGAGCGCGAGTTGTTCGGCCCCGGTGGCCTTGTCGCGGAACACCTGCGCCTGCCATTCGCGGCCCGACGGGCTGTTGAACGGGGTGGCGGCGACGCGTTCGACCAGATGATCGCGGCGAAGGCGATAGGCGATGAGATCGCGGATCGTGCCGATCTTGAGGCCGTGGGTGCGGGCGAACTCGATCAGGTCGTCGAGGCGGGCCATGGTGCCATCCTCTCGCATGATCTCGCAGATAACGCCCGACGGATTGAGCCCGGCCAGGCGGCTGACGTCCACCGCGGCCTCGGTATGGCCGGCGCGAACAAGGACGCCACCCGGGCGGGCGACCAGCGGGAAGACGTGGCCTGGGGAAACGAGCTCTTCCGAACTGTTGTTGGCGTCGATCGCGACCGCGATGGTACGCGCCCGGTCGGCGGCGCTGATTCCGGTGGATACGCCGGTCTTGGCTTCGATCGACACGGTAAAAGCGGTTTCGTGCCGGGTGCCGTTGTTGCGGCTCATCAGCGGCAGGCCGAGGGTGTCGACGCGATCCTTGGTTAGCGCAAGGCAGATCAGGCCGCGACCGTGCCGGGCCATAAAGTTGATCGCGTCGGGGGTCGCCATTTGCGCGGGAATGACAAGGTCGCCCTCATTCTCGCGGTCGTCATCGTCGACCAGAATGAACATGCGACCGTTGCGAGCCTCGTCGATGATCGCTTCCGGTCCGACCAGCACCTCGGTCGTGCCACGAGCGAGCAGCTTTTCGAGGCGTCCGAGGGTGTCGGCGGTCGGGTTCCAGTCGGGCGACCCCAGCTTGCGAAGAGAATTGGGATGTAATCCGGCAGCGCGGGCGAGCCCGGAGCGACTGATCTCGCCGGTTTCGATGATGGCGGAAAGGCGCTCGATGAGTTGGTTGGCCATAACCGCTGCCTATCACATCGAAATGTGAAAAGCGAAAGACTGAAAGATCACTTCAATGTGACTGTCGGGCCGCGACCATGCGCTGGAGGTAGCGAGAAAGAACGTCGATCTCGACGTTGAGCATTCGACCGACGCTCAGGTCGGAGAAGGTTGTGTGCTGGGCGGTATGCGGGATGATGTTGACGCTGAAGTGCGTCCGATCGTCTTCGTCGCGCACGTCGTTCACGGTAAGCGAGACGCCATCGAGGGTGACCGAACCCTTGGGCGCCAGCATCGGGCCGAGCGCCGCGGGAACGGCGAGGCCGACGCGGGTGCTGTCGCCTTCGGGGCAAAGACCGATCACGTCGGCGAGGCCGTCGACGTGGCCTGTGACGAGATGACCGCCGAGTTCGTCGCCGAGGCGCAGCGCGCGCTCGAGGTTGAGGCGGGCGCCTTGTTGCCACAGGCCCGGCGCTGTCTTGGATACCGTTTCGGCGCTGAGGTCGGCGGCGAACCAGCCATCACCTTTGTCGACCACGGTCAGACACGCGCCCGAGCAGGCGATGGACGCACCCAGATCGACGCCGGCCATGTCGTACCCGCAGTCGACCACGATCCTGAGATCGCCGCGCTGGTCGGCGGTGCGGACGGTGCCGATGTCGGTGATGATGCCGGTGAACATGCCTTACCTCGTGGAAGAGCGGACGCGCTCGTAGACTTCGAGGCGGTCGATGCCAAGCTGGCGCCCATCGCGCGGCTCCCACCGCCCGTGCGCATCGCCGATCGCGTCGAGCCCGATGTAGCCGACGCTCTGGCGTCCTTCGCCGATGATGATCGGCGCCCGGTAGAGGAGAATGCGGTCGACAAGATCCTCGGCGAGGAAGGCGGTGGCAGTGGACGAGCCGCCTTCGACCAGCAGATCGTTGACGTCATGAAGCCGGTACACGTCCTGCGGCGACCGCAGCATTTCCCACCCCTCCACCGGCTCTCCCCGGCTGAGCAGGGCGCGGCGCGGGGAACGTTCCTCAAGGCCGGGGAGGCGGACGTCGAGGCGGGGGCGGTCGGCGGCGAGCGTGCCGCGGCCGACCAGGATCATGTCGCAATGGGCGCGTTCGAGATGAACATGGGCGCGCGCGTCCTCGCCGGTGATCCATTTGGATTCGCCCGAGGGCAGCGCGATCTTGCCGTCGATCGACAGCGCGAGCTTGAGCGTGACGCGGGGCCGGCCAAGGCGCATGCGAGTCAGCCAGCCGGCCATGCTGTCGCGGGCAAGGTCCTCGCCGACGCCAACGCGCACGGTCAGGCCGGCGGCGCGAAGGCGCTTCAGGCCCTGTCCCGCCGTACGCTCATCAGGATCCTCGATCGCGGCGACGACGGTTGTGACCCCGCTGGCGAGGATCAGATCGGTGCAGGTTGGCCCGCGCTCGCTCTGGTGATTGCAGGGTTCGAGCGTCGTGTAGAGCGTGGCACCCGCCGCCCGCTCACCGGCGATCGCAAGCGCGATGGATTCGGCATGGGGTCGTCCGCCCGGCGCGGTGGCGCCTTCGCCGAGGATCGCGCCGTCGGCGCCGACGATCAGGCAGCCAACATTGGGATTGGGCGCGGTGGTCCCGCGCGCGGCCGAGCCCAGCCGCACCGCTTCCGCCATCCACTCGGCGTCACTCGATGCCGAAGCTATTGGCGATCTCCTTGAACTGCTCCTGCCGCTTGGCCGCACGCTCTTCGCGCGCCGCCTGGTCCTTGACCTGATCGGCCTTGATCTCGGCGTCGGTGCGGTTTTCCGACCAGCTGGCGACGTAGGTGACGGTGGGGGGCGGGGCGGTGTTCACCTTGGCGTCAAGGAAGAAGACCACGACGATGACGACGGTGAACAAGACGCTGAGTCCCGCGGCGATCATGCTTTCGCGGCTGCGGCGGCGCATCACGCTGCCGAGGTCGCGCAAGGCCGCCCGGGGACTGTGCATCGGTGGAAAAAAGCCCATGCCCGCGATGTAGGTGGTCAAGGGCCGCGCCGCAAATGCGGGCGCGGCCCTTGCCCCTTACTCTTCCAGTTCGAAGCGGAGGGTGATGACAAGCGACGAGGCGACAGCGCGGCCGTCCTCCGTCGCGGGCCGGTAGCGCCAGTAGCGAAGGAGGTGGCTTCGGGCCGCGGTAAGAAAGGCGGGATCCGCGTCGCCGACCGGCTCGACCGCCGTCACCCGCCCACGAGGATCGATCGACAGGCGGAGGCGAAGCACGGCTTCCGCTTCGGTCCGTCGCATCGATTCCGGATAGGGCGGCCGGAGGAGATCGGCCGGCGTGGCAGCGCGTGGACCGACCTTCACGACCGCGGGCGTAGGAAGCGGCGGCAGGGGCGGCGGCAGCTTGGCTTCAAGCGCGGGTCCGATGTCCGGCACTTGGGTGTTGATCGCGGGGCCCGCGTCGAAACTTTCGGAGGGAAGCGGGGTCTGGATGACGGGCGGGATGCGGTCGACGTGGCTGTCGGGCAGCGGCGGAAGCCGGGTCTCCTGCTGGACTCGAGGCTGCGGCTTGGGTTTCGGCTGTTCCTTGGGCGGCAGCAGCGGAACGTTGTAGACCTCGGTCTTCACCGGTGGCTCGAAACCGTCGACGTGCATCTTCGCGGTGATCAGCAGGCCGATGGCAAGCGCGTGCCCCACACCGATTAGCAGGAAGGTCGAAGGGCTGAGCCGGCGCCGGCTCCTCTGGTTGGCGGCATAGGCGAGCATGGCAACCTCCTCTTCATCGCGAGTCGATAAAGAGAATGTTACATCATTACATTTTGAAGGCAAGCGGTAGCGTCGGAGCGCTCGTGCAGAGTGTTCTCTACTTTGCGGCCGCTGCTTGGAGCCGTGCGAGACAGCGATCCTTGCCGATCAATCGCACCAGTGGCGCCATCTCCGGTCCGCTTTCCCGGCCGGTCAGTGCAAGGCGCAGCGGGCGGAACAGGGTTTTGCCCTTGCGCCCGCTACTGGCTTTGAGCGCATTGGTGAGGGCGTGCCAGGGATCTTCCGACCAGTCGATGTCACTCGCCAGCGCGGCTGCGTCGGAAAGAAAGGCGCGATCCTCTTGCGGAAGATCGGGCTCTGCGATGTCGCCTCCGACGACGTCGCGCCACCCCTCGATTTCGCTGACGTGGTTGAGGGCTGTACGGAGGACCGACCACGCCTGCTCATCGACCCAGTCGGGCAAACGGTCGGCAGCGGCGGCGAAGGGCATGACGTGGAGCAGGCGGGCGTTGATCTGCTCGACCTCGGCCATGTCGAAATGCGCGGGGGCGCGGCCGAAATGGGCGAAATCGAAGCCAGCAGCGAGCGGCTGAAGATCGGGCAAGGCCTCGACCGGCTGGCTGGTGCCGAGGCGGGCAAGGACGCTGAGCAAGGCCATCGGCTCGAGCCCGCGTTCCTGCATCTCGCCGACACCGACCGCGCCGAGGCGCTTCGACAGCTTGCCCTCGGCCGCGACCAGCAGTGCTTCGTGAGCGAATTCGGGGGGCTGCGCGCCCAATGCCGCGAACATCTGCAGCTGCACCGCGCTGTTGGAGACGTGATCTTCGCCCCGAACGATATGCGTGATGCCAAGGTCGATGTCGTCGATCACGCTTGGCAGCAGGTACAGCCAGCTGCCGGCGGCGCGGCGGATGACGGGATCGGACAGCAGCCGCGGGTCGAATTTCTGTTCGCCGCGCACAAGGTCGGTCCAGCCGATCGGATGGTCGTGGTCGAGCCGGAAGCGCCAGTGCGGGCTGCGGCCTTCGACCGGCGTGTTCTCGCCCTGCGGCCGCTCGTAGATCGGCGGCAGGCCGCGCCCCAGCAGCACCTTGCGGCGAAGGTCGAGTTCTTCGGGCGTTTCGTAACAGGCGTAGATCCGGCCGGCCGCGCGCAGCCGCTCGAATTCGCGCTCGTAAAGGTCGAAGCGGTCCGACTGGCGCACTGTCGCGTCGGGGTGCAGGCCGAGCCAGGCGAGGTCGGCGTGGATCGCGGCTTCGGCTTCGGGGGTGGAGCGCTCGCGATCGGTATCGTCGATGCGCAGCAGGAACTTGCCGTCGTGACGCGCAGCGAACAGGTAGTTGTGCAGCGCCGTGCGGATGTTGCCGACGTGCAGCCGGCCGGTCGGCGATGGGGCAAAGCGGGTTACAACGGTCATTCGCCAGTCCGGAAAGCGTTGGTGATGGGATAGCGGCGGTCGCGTCCGAAGTTGCGGCCGCCGAGCTTGACCCCAGGCGGGGCCTGGCGCCGCTTGTATTCGGCGCGCAGTACCATTTTCTCGAGCGAGGCGACCAGCGCGAGGTCGCTGCCGGTCTCCGCCGCGACCTCGTGAACGCTGAGCTCGCGGTCGATCAGGCCGTGGAGGATGGGGTCGAGCTTGGCATAGGGCGGCAGGCTGTCCTCGTCCTTCTGGTCGGGCCGCAGTTCGGCGGACGGCGGCTTGGTGATCACCCGTTCGGGCATGACCGGGCCGGCGGGGCCGAGCAGACCGTCGGGCCGATTGGCGTTGCGCCAGCGGGACAAGGTGAAGACGGTGGTCTTGTAGGCGTCCTTCAGCACCGAATAGCCGCCCGCCATGTCGCCATAGAGGGTGGCATAGCCGACGCTCATCTCGCTCTTATTGCCGGTGGTGAGCAGCATGGGGCCGAACTTGTTGCTGAGCGCCATCAGCGTGACCATCCGCAGGCGCGCCTGAATGTTCTCCTCGGCAAGATCGCGCTCACGTCCGGTGAAGGCCGCCCCCAGCATCGCGTCGAGCGCATCGACGGCGGAGGTGATGGGAATGACGTCATGACGCAGGCCGAGCAACTCGGCCGAACCGGCGGCATCGTCGAGGCTGTCCTGGCTGGTGAAGGCCGACGGCATCATCACGCCCCAGACCTTGTCGGCGCCCAGCGCATCGACCGCTACGGCGGCGGACAGCGCTGAATCGATCCCGCCCGACAGGCCGAGGATTACGCCCGGGAAGCCGTTGCGGCTGACGTAGTCGCGCAGGGCGACGACCATCGCGAGATAGACGTCTTCCGGATAGGGTGAGAGCGCGTGAGTGTCGCTCGTCTCGCAGAGCCAGCGACCGTCGGCGCCCCTGGTCCATTGGGTGAGCAGAAATTGCTCCTCCCAATCGCGCATCTGAATGACGCGGGTGCCGTCGGCGTTGAACACCATCGAACTGCCGTCGAAGGCCAGCTCGTCCTGCCCGCCGACGCGGTTGAGGTAGACCAGTGGCAGACCGACTTCCCTCGCGCGGCCGCTGAACAGGCGTTGGCGCAAATCGTCCTTGTCGATCTCGTACGGGCTGCCGTTGGGGCTGAGCAGGATCTCGGCGCCGCGTTGCGCGAGGTGGCGGGGAACGGTCTCGAGCCACAGATCCTCGCAGATCGGAATACCGATCTTGACGCCCTTGAAGACGAAGGGCTCGGGCAGCGGACCGTGCGAGAAGACGCGTTTTTCGTCGAACGTGCCGTAATTCGGAAGCTCATGCTTCAGCGTGACGAATACTTCGCGGCCTTCGTCGGCGACGATGACGGCGTTATAGGCCTTGCCCTCGCGCACCACGATCGAGCCGAAGACGACCGCCGGGCCGGGTTCGGCGGTGGCGGCGACCAGGCGCGCGGCGGCGGCTTCGGTTTCGCGCAGGAACGCGGGCTTCAGCACCAGGTCTTCGGGCGGATAGCCGACCAGTTGCAGCTCCGGCACCAGCAGCAGATCAGCGCCCGCGGCTTTCCGGCGCATCGCCAGAATCGCCTCGGCATTGGCATGCAAGTCGCCGACCCGCTGGTTCATCTGGGCGAGCGCAATCGTCAGGCGGTCGGTCATTCGGTGTCCCTAGGCGATGAGGCGGGCTTTCGTCCAACGCCCGACGCGGTTAGGGGTGCGCCGACCATCGGGGGAGCCATTTCATGAAACTGCTGGCCGGCAATTCCAACGCGCCGCTTGCCCGCGCGATCAGCGATTATCTCGAAATTCCGCTGACCAAGGCCAGCGTTCGCCGCTTCGCCGACGAGGAAATCTTTGTCGAGATCCTCGAGAATGTCCGCGGCGAGGACGTCTTCCTGATCCAGTCAACCAGCTATCCGGCCAACGATAACCTCATGGAATTGCTGATCTGCATCGATGCGCTGCGCCGCGCGTCGGCCAAGAGGATCACCGCCGTGGTGCCCTATTTCGGCTATGCCCGGCAGGATCGGAAGCCGGGGCCGCGCACCCCGATCTCGGCCAAGCTGGTGGCGAATCTCATCACCACCGCCGGCGCCAATCGCGTGCTGTCGGTCGATCTCCACGCCGGGCAGATCCAGGGTTTCTTCGATATTCCGACCGACAATCTGTTCGGCGCCCCGGTGATGAGCGCCGACATTCAGGCACGGTTCGGCGACGAGCCGATCACCGTGGTCTCGCCCGACGTCGGCGGCGTGGTCCGCGCGCGGAGCCTCGCCAAGCGGCTCGAGAATGCGCCGCTGGCGATCGTCGACAAGCGCCGCGAAAAAGCCGGCGAATCGGAGGTGATGAATATCATCGGCGATGTCGAAGGGCGCTTCTGCATCCTGATCGACGATATCGTCGATTCGGCCGGCACCCTGTGTAACGCCGCCGCAGCCTTGAAAGCGCAAGGGGCGAAGGGGGTGGTGGCTTATGTCACCCACGGCGTGCTGTCGGGGGGTGCCGCAGCCCGGGTGGCGGCGAGCGAGCTGACCGAGCTGGTGGTCACCGACAGCATTTATGCCGGCGAGACGGATCTGCCCGGCACCAAGATCCGCCGTCTGACGATTGCCCCGCTGCTGGCCGAGGCGGTGCGCCGGATCGCCGACGAATCGAGCGTGTCCAGCCTGTTCGATTGAGGGGGGCAGCGGGCCGCTGCAGCTCGGCCCGCCGTGCACGTGGTCGCTTAGCCGTTCGGCGCGAGAATGCCCGCTGCGACGTAGAGAATGGCGGCGACCGGGCCGGTGACGAGCACCGCGAGAACGATGGCCAGCCTGATCACCAGCGGGTCGGTGCCGGTCATGTCGGCAAGCCCGGCGCCGACACCCATCAGCTTGGCGTCGGTGCGATTGAGAACGAAGCGGCGGTTCATGGTTTTGGTCTTTCGATTCGGTGGATTGGAAGGCTCAGGCGATCGGAAGCGGGCCAACGGCGGCGCTGACGAACAGCATGGCGGCGATAAAGGCGCCCGACATCGAAACGGCGACCTGGCGGAAGTTGAGAGCGATCATGGAAGTGGTCCCTTGTCTGTGAGGTCGGCGACAGTGCCGGCCACACCCTGACAATGCAGGAGCCGTGCCAGTTTCAATTTTGCGAGCAATTCCAGGCCCTTGGCCGAGAGCGACCGTATCTCGCCGACGCCGCCGCTGACCAAGTTGGGAAAATTTCCCAACCGATGGTCCCGATCCGGCGGTTTCCCCAACGCTCCGTTAACCATTCTCGCCAGCAGTCCGGAAAGGGATGAAGGTTAATAGCCGGCTTACCGCGTTGCCCGGTGTTCGGTGCCGGCACGCCAATGTGGGGAATGACACGATTATGAAGAAGATGATCCTTGCCGCGACCGCGCTGGTCGCCGTTGCCGTTGCCACCCCGGCTGCGGCCCAGAATGCGGTCTCGGCCAGCCCGCGCGCTCTTGCCGGCGCGCGTCTGATCAAGCCGCTCCAGCTGACCGCGCTGCGCAATTTGAACTTCGGCACGATCGTCATGGGCACGATCACCGGCGACCAGACCGTCAGCATCAACGGTGCGGGCGTGGTGAGCTGCGGCGTCGCCGGCGAAGGCCTGACCTGCACCGGCACCCCGACTTCGGCGTCGTATCGCGTGGCCGGCACCCAGGGCCAGGTCGTCACCATCTCCTCGGCCGCGGCGACCTTCCCGCTGGCCGGTTCGAACGGCGGCACGCTGGCGTTCACCCCGAGCTTCCCGACCTCGCTGACCCTGGGCAATTCGGGCGCCCCGGGCAACGACTTCAACGTCGGCGGTTCGGTCGTCATCAACAACAGCACCTTGGACGGCGTCTATTCGGGCCAGATCGATATCCAGGTCGCCTATCAATAAGCCGATCCAGCACAATCGGTGACCAGGAGGGCGGCCCCGTATGGGGTCGCCCTTTCTCGTTTGGGCGCCTGACGGGATTCACCGACGGATGGTTAGCGCTTCATCAACCATTGGCTGCGAAAACGCTCCGTAATGGTGGCAATCGTGCCGCCGTGGGGGAGCTCGATCCACGCCATGTCATTGATTACCCGTCTCGCCTTTCGCTCCGCGCTGATTGTGCCGCTGGTCGCGCTGGCCACGCCGGTTTCGGCCGGCGTCGGCGACCTGCTGGTCGCGCCGACCCGGCTGATCCTGAACGGCGGCCGGGGCACCGAAGTCATCCTCAACAACATCGGCGACGACACCGCCACCTATCGCATCAGCGTCGAAGTGAAGCGGATGCGGGCGGACGGGTCGTTCGAAGACGTTGCCCAGCCCAATGCCCGCGAAGCGACCGCGCGCGACATGATCGTTTATGCGCCGCGCCGCGTGGTCCTGCCGCCGCGCCAGCCGCAGACCATCCGCATCGCCGCCCGCGCACCCGCCGGTCTCGCCGACGGCGAATATCGCGTCCACCTTCTGTTCCGCGCGGTGCCGGCCGCCCAGCCGCCGGTCGCCACCCCGGCCGATTTCAAGGGCATCGGGTTCGCCCTGACCCCGGTCTACGGCGTCACTATCCCCGTCATCGTCCGCCTCGGCAATCTGTCGGCGAAAGCCGGTATCGCCAACGTCGGCAAGGTGATGCTTCAGGGCCAACCGGCGATCGCGATGGAGCTGAGCCGCACCGGCTCGCGCTCCACCTATGGCGAGATCCGGGTGCTGAAGGCAGGAATGAAGGAGCCGCTGGCGGTGCAGCGCGGCATCGCCGTCTACACCGAAGTCGATTCTCGCACGGTGACCGTGCCGATCTCCCCGGAACTCGCCGCGCAGGCGAGCGGGCCGGTCACGGTGCAATATGTCGAACTGCCCGAAGGCGCGCCGCCTGCCGTGATCGCCGAAACCACCGCGGTCCTGCGCTAAGCACCGCGCGAGGGCCGGGCAGACCCCATGCTGACAGGCTGGCTCCGGCTGCCGCTGACCCTGCTCGCCGCGGCAGGGATCGGCATGGCCGCCCCGGCTTCCGCCCCGCCCTCCGGCCCGGCGTGGAGCGCCGATCCCGACAGCCAGTATCTACTCGACCTCCAGATCCGTCAGCGCGCGCTGGGCGACGGGGTGCGCGCTTATCCGGTGCCCGAAGGCACCTGCGTCATCCTCGGCGACCTCGTCACCGCGCTCGACCTGCCGATCAAGATCGACCTGTCCGCGCGCAAGGCGCAGGGCTGGGCGTTCAAGGAGGCTAATCGCCTCGTTATCGACCGCGCCGCCGGCAAGGTCGCCTTCGGCCCCGCCGGGCAGGAGTTAATCGCGCCCGGCGCCATTCGCGATGCACCCGACGGCTGGTGCGTCGAAACCGCCACGTTGTCGCGCTGGCTCGGCCTGACGGTCGAGCCGCGCACCGACGCATCGCTGCTGCTGCTCGACAGCAAGGACAAGCTTCCGGTCGAGCTTGCCGCCGAGCGCCGCGAGCGGGCCGCGCGCCTGACCCGCGCGAGCCTGCCGCTGACCGCCTTGCCGCGCGTGACTTTGCCCTATCGAATGTGGCGGACGCCGAGCGTCGATGTCATGATGGACGCGGGCGTCACTTATTCCGCCGGTAGCGGCACCAAGATCGACCACCGCGCCAGCATCCTCGCCGCCGGCGAAGCGCTGCAGATGAGCTACGAGGCCCGGATGTCGCTCAGTCGCGGCGGAATGCCTACCGGCCTTCGCTTTCGCGCCTATCGCTCGGATCCCGATGGCGGACTGCTCGGCCCCCTGAAAGCGACGCATCTCGCGGTGGGCGATGTCGAAGGCATCGGAAGCCCCGTCGCTGGCGCCACTGTGACCGGTCGCGGCGCGATGATCACCAATCGCCCGCTGTTCCAGTCGGTTGCTTTCGACCGGACCCAATTCAGCGGCGAGCTTCCCCCGGGGTGGGATGCCGAACTCTATCGCAACGGCGAGCTTGTCGCCTTTTCCGGCGACGCACCCGACGGCCAGTATCGTTTTGCCGACGTTTCGCTCGGCTTCGGCGACAACCGCTTCGAGATCGTCACCTACGGCCCGCAAGGGCAGATCAAGCGGCGGGTCGAGGTCGTCAACGTCGGCCAGGGCGCCGTGCCGCCCGGGGAGACCCATTATTGGGCGGGCGTGGTCGATCCTGGACGCGACCTCATCGAACGACACCGCGGCGGTGCGCCCCCCAACACCGAAGCGGGCTGGCGCGCCGCGGCAAGCATCGAACATGGTCTGGACCAGCGCACCTCGGTGGCCGCGCTGGTCCAGACCTTGTCCGTCGATGATCACCGCGTGACTTATGTCGAAGGCACGGTGCGCCGCTCGATCGGTCCGGCGGTGACCGAATTCGGCGCCGCGCGCGACAGCGCCGGTGGGGTCGCCCTGCGCGGTCAGGCGCTGGCCAAGATCGGCGCCACCAACCTTGCGTGGAGCAGTTTCTGGAGCCGCGACTTCGCCGCTCGGCCGAGCGGGCTGTCGGCGGTCAGCGAGCATCGCTTCAGCGTCGATGCGCCGCTACGATTAGGTGTCGACACCGTCATGCCCCTGCACGGCGACCTTCGTCTTGCAACGCGCAAGGATGGCGGACGCACGCTCGAGGCCAATGCGCGGACCAGCATCATGCTCAGCCGCTTCAACCTCGCGACCCTGGTCCGCTATCGCGAGGAGCGGGCGCCCGGTGGGCTCGGCTCCGACAAGCATGTCGAAGCAGGGCTGATTGGCAGCGGGCGGATCGGCCCGGTGCGCCTTCGCGGCACCACCGAATTCGAGATCGTGCCGACGAGCAAGCTGCGGCGGGCCGAGCTATCGGCCTATTGGCGCGGCAGCGGCTCGACCGACTGGGAAGGGGCGATCGCTTATGAAGCGCAGGACGGCAACGTGCGCGGACGCGTCGCGCACATTCGCCGGTTCGACGCCTTTGCCGTCGCCGGAACGCTGGAAGCGGCTAGCAATGGTTCGGTCGCGGCCGGACTCAATCTCAGTTTCTCGCTCGACCGGGGCAGCAACGGCTGGCGCGCGAGCCGGCAATCGCTCGCCGCGACCGGTAGCGTGCGGGCCCGGCTGTTCCGCGACGACAATGGCAACGGTCGCCGCGATGCCGGCGAAGCCTTGGAAGAAGGCGCGATCCTGACCGCGGGAACGAGGCCAGCCGACCGCCCCAGCGGCAAGGACGGCTGGGCCTCGGTCGCCGGGCTCGACAATTTCCGCCCGGTGGCGATCGGCGTCGACACCAGCTCGTTGAGTGATCCCAATCTCGTCCCCGCCATCGCCGCGCAGGTGGTCGTCCCGCGACCGGGCGTGTCGGCGGAGGTGATGATCCCTCTGTCGGGAGGCGGCGCGATCGAGGGCAGTCTTCTCAAGGACGGTGGCAGCGCGTTCGAAGGGCTCGATCTCGAGCTGGTCGACGCAAAGGGCAATGTCGTGGGCGCCGCGCGCAGCGATTACGATGGGTTCTTCCTGTTCGAACGGGTTCCGCCGGGGCGCTATCTGTTGCGCCTCACCGAAGCGAGCCGGGCCGCGGCCAAGGCCGACAGCGCCTCGCTCAAATCGTCGGTGGAATTGCAACCCGAGCAAGCGGTGCTTCGGCTTGGGCCGCTGACGGTCAAGGCGGCGGCACAACTTGCGGCCGTTAACCACGAAGTCGTCTCAGGCGACTTTGCCGCGCTCAAGCGGTAGCCAATCATCTGTTCTGGGAGGTGCCCCCTCCCGGCCAGGGAGGGGGTGGTGCGGTCGAGAAGACTCGAACTTCCACGGCCTTTCGGCCACAGCGACCTCAACGCTGCGCGTCTACCAATTCCGCCACGACCGCATGTTTGTCGGCACTCTTTGAACAAGAGGGCCGGTGGCAAGGCGCGTGCCTCTAGCAGCGCCCTTTGAGCAGCGCAACCGCCGATGGATCGTTCCATATTGGAGCAAAGGTAAACAGCCCGTTTACCTTTGGCCGCGTCATTCGTAGCCTTGATTGCAATGCTGCCCTTTGCGCTCCTGACCGCCCTTGCGGCGAACACGGCGACACCGCCGACGCCGCCACAAATGGCGCGCGCGCAGGCGCAGGCCCTGGTGCAGATCATCATCGCAGCCGAAGTGCGCGACGGGCAGACCAGCGCGCCGCATCAGCGGACCGTCCGCACCGACGAAGCCGGGCAGACGCAAATCCTGCTTCAGTTCGAGTAGGTTAGACGCCGGCCGCGGTGATCGGCTTGCAGCGGTCGAACTTCTTGTCCTTGTCGAAATAAAGCTCGAGGCAGGCGGCGTCGGCCGGCACGTCGAGGTTGGCGCTGTTGAAGCTGGCGGTGGCGCCCGGCGCCAGCTGCTGAGGCGAGATGGCGATGGTCCAGCTGTAGACCACCTTCTGTTCGAGGCTGCGCAGGCGGGCATTGAGCGGCGGCACCGGCACGGTCTTGTCGGTTTCGTTGCGGACGAAGCCGCTGACCTCGAACAACTGATTGCCGCTGGCGAGCTGGGTGCGGCCATTCTGCTGGATCTGCACCATCAACTCCTCCGAATTGGCTTGTGCCAGCCCGAGGCGGCCCTTCAATTCGGTCGGAGCCAGGAAATAGATGGCGGCGGCCAAGACCGCGATCACGACCAGCAGGATGCCGAGCACCATCGGCCATTTGCGGCGCGGTTCGTCATCCTCGTCTTCGGCGGCGAACGGGCTGTAGACGTCGTCGGCCTCCGCCCGCCCGGCGCGCATCGGGTGCGAGGATCGGACGTCGTCGATCGGCGTCTCCGGCTCAGGTTGCCCGGACAGGTCGGCATCCACCGGCACCGCCGTTTCGGGATAGGGCTCGGGCGCCGCGGCGGCTTCTTGCGGCATGGAGGCCGCGGTTTCGGGCTCGACGAGCATGCTGGTGGAGGGCGTTTCCACGCGGTCGGTATGCAGATCGTCGCTGCGCTCGCTGATCGGAGCGTCGGTGGTCGGCGGCGCGGTATCGCCTGAACGGCTTTCCCACTCCGCTCCGCGATCGTCGCCGAACGGGGGCGGCGTTGGGCCGCTCGCGGCGGCGCTTTCGCCGGCGTCGAGCTGGCTTTCGATCTCGCCTTCGGCGCTGGGATCGGGATCCTGGTGCCAGCTATGCTTGCACTGGGCGCAACGAACGGTGCGGCCGGCGGGCGGGATCGCACCGTCCTTGACCACGTAGCGCGTCCCGCACGATGGGCAGGTCAGGATCATGGGCCGGGCGCTTTCTCTTGTGAAACAGGTACTGAAACGATGCGTAACCTTTTCGTGAATCCATTGGCAAGCTAGACGCTGCTCTCGGGCATAAGAAGAGGAGGGGGCGGTCCTGGCCGCACTGGTCGAATTCGACGGCGTGGGCTTGCGATATGGGACCGGCGCGGAGGTGCTGGCCGGCCTCGACCTGCGCCTGGCGTCCGGCGGCTTCTATTTCCTGACCGGCCCGTCCGGCGCCGGCAAGACGTCACTTCTAAAGCTGCTGTATCTTGCCCAGCGCCCGACCCGCGGGCGGCTGCGGCTGTTCGGCGAGGATGTTGGCGAAGCCCCACGCGAAGCGCTTCCGGCGTTTCGGCGCCGGATCGGCGTGGTGTTTCAGGATTTCCGTCTGGTCCGGCACCTGTCGGCCTTCGACAATGTCGCGCTGCCGCTGCGGATCGCCGGCTATGACGACCGCGAGATCGAAGGCCCGGTGCGCGAGATGCTGGCCTGGGTCGGCCTCGCCGACCGGGCAAGCGCGCGTCCGCCGACGCTGTCGGGCGGAGAGCAGCAGCGGGTGGCGATCGCCCGCGCGGTGATCGCCCGGCCCGAACTGCTGGTCGCGGACGAGCCGACCGGCAACGTCGACGCCGCCATGGCCGATCGCCTGATCCACCTGTTCGAAGCCCTGAACCGCCTCGGCACCACGGTGGTGGTCGCGACCCACGATCTGTCGCTGATCGGCGCGGTCAAGGGCGCGCGGATGATGCGGCTCGAGAACGGCCAGTTGTCCGACCCTACCGGGGAACTGCGCAATCCCCCGACCCGGATGCCCGAGGAAAGCCAGCCATGAAGGCCGCGCTGTTGCCGCCGGCCTCGATGCGTCGCCTGCTGCCAGAACAGAAGCGCCGAGCGGCGCCGTGGATCGTCGGGCTGATGACCTTTGTCAGCCTGGTGGTCGGAGTGGCGGGACTGGCCGTGCTGGGCGCCGTCACCGACCTGTCGTCCTCCGCCGCCGGGCGCTGGTCGCTGCAGGTGACCGGCACGCCGGCCGATGCCGCGCGGGCCGAGGCGCTGCTGCGCAGCACGCCGGGCGTCACCTCGGTCGACCGGGTGCCCGACCAGGAGCTTCGCAAGACGCTCCGGGCGTGGCTCGGCCCCGCCTCGGAACAGCTCGACCTGCCGCTGCCGGTGCTGGCCGATGTCAAGGTGACCGGCGGCGGCCAATCGGCCGCGTCGCGGCTGGCGCGCGAGGTGCCGAACGCGCGTCTGACCCCTTATTCGTCCGAGCTCGCGCCCTTGCTCGACACCTTGCGCGGGCTGGCAGTGCTGGTCGCGGGACTGCTGATCGTGCTCGCTGCCGCGCTGGCGGGAGCGGTGACGCTGGCCGCGCGGGCGACGCTCGACACCAATCGCAGCACGCTCGACGTGCTTCACGGCATCGGCGCCACCGACGAGCAGCTTTTGTCGCTTGTACAGCGCCGGATCGCGCTCGATGTGCTCGCCGGAAGCGCGGCGGGCGCTCTGGCGGCCGCGGTGGTGCTGATCGCGGCGCTGATCCCGGCACGCGGCCTGCTCGGCGGCGCGGCCGGTGCGCCGGCACTGGCCGCAGGCGGGCTCGCCTTGCTGGCGCTGCTGCCGTTGCTTCAAGCGGTGCTCGCGACCCTGGTTGCCAGACGCGCGCTTCAGCAGGCATTGGCGCAAGGCTTATGATCGTTCGCCTGACGGCCTTTCTCGCGCTCGTTTACGCGCTCGGCTTCGCGCTATTCAGCGTGACGTTGGCCAAGCCGGCCGAGGCGACGCGGACTGAGGCGGTGGTCGTGCTGACCGGCGGCAAGGGTCGGATCGAGCGCGGCATGGCCGTGATGAAGCGCGGCGAAGCGAAGCGGATGCTGATCTCGGGCGCCGATCCCAGCGTCACGCGAGAAGATCTTGCGCGGCGGCTAGGTCGGAGCACGCTTAAGACCTTGCGCTGCTGTGTAGATCTGGGCTCCGAAGCCGTCGATACCCGCAGCAATGCCGAAGAAACGCGGCGGTGGATGATCAAGCGGGGATATCGCTCGCTGCGGCTGGTCACCAGCGACTATCATATGCGCCGCGCGGCGTATGAGTTTGCGAGCGACCTGCCGGATACGACGATCATCGAGGACGCGGTGCAGACCCGGCCGAGCCTGCTGCTTTTGTTCAAGGAATATAATTTCTATCTGGTGCGCCGGGCGGCGTTCTGGCTGGACATGTAGAGTAGTTCGATGGCCCTGATCCGTTCGCTCCTGTATTTTCTGACCTTCTATCCCGGCACGATCTTCTATTGTGTCGCGACCCTGATCGCCGCGCGGTTCGGCAGCGGGCCGGTGCGCAAGGTAATCCGCGGCTGGGCGTCCTTTCACCATTTTCTCGTCACCCGCCTGCTCGGCATCCGGTTCGAGATGGAGGGCGAGATCCCCGACGGCCCGTATCTCGTCGCCTTCAAGCACCAGGCGATGGTGGAGACGATCGAGACTCTGCTGCGGGTGAAGACGCCGGTGGTGGTGATGAAACAGGAATATGTGAACACGCCGCTGCTCGGACCGACGATGAGGAGCTTCGGTGTGATCGGCGTCGATCGCGAAGCGGGGGCCAGCGCGCTGCGCGAGATGATGCAACGGGGCAAACAGGCCATTGCGGAGGGCCGCCCGGTGGTTATCTTTCCCGAGGGCACGCGCGTGCCGGTCGGCCAGAAGCCCGAGCTTCGTCCCGGCTTCGCGGGGCTCTATCGTGCGCTTGGTTTGCCGGTGGTGCCGGTGGCGCATGACAGCGGCAAGGTCTGGCCCAAGGGGCTGGTCAAATACCCCGGCGTGATCCGCTTCAAGGTCGGAGAAACCATCCCCGCCGACCTCAAACGCGCCGAGATCGAGGAACGAGTTCACCGCGCGATCAACGCGCTGGAGGCCTAGGTTCGGAGCGTCGCCCCGAGTTTGGAAGCGGCGGCCACGACCTTGTCCGATAGCGCCAGGAGATCGGCCTCGGTCAGCGTCTTGTCGGTCGGCTGCAGCGCGACTTCGAGCGCGAGGCTGAGATCGCCGCCCGCCGGCTGATAGCGATCGAACACGCGGACGTCGGTGATCAGCGTCTTGTCGGCCCCGCGGATGGCGCGGACCAGATCGCCGGCGGCGAGGCCCTCGGGCATCACGAACGCGAAATCGCGGGTCAGCGGCTGCAAGGCGGGCGGCGTGAAGGCCGGGCGGGCGCGGCCCTTGTCACGGGTGGCCGGCAGCGCGTCGAGATAAAGGTCGGCGGCCTGCGTACCGGCGGGCAGGTCGAGCGCCTTGGCGAGTGCCGGATGCAATTCGCCGAAGCGGGCGAGTTCGGCCTTGCCCAGCCGCAGCGTCGCCGAGCGGCCGGGGTGGAAGGCGTCGCCAGCGCCCGGCGCGAGCTGAAGGTTGGCGACCGGCGCGCCGGCCTCGGCGAGCAGGGCGAGAGCCGCCGCCTTGACGTCATAGGCGTCGAAGGCCCGCGCCTTGCCCGATTGCCACGAGCGCGGATCCGCATCGCCGGCCATCAACAGCGACAGCGTGGGACGCTCAGCGTCGGCGAGATAGCGGCGGCCAAGTTCGAATAGGCGCACATTGGTGGCGCCGCGCGACAGGTTGCGGGCAGCCGCGCGGGCGAGGCCGGGGAGGAGCGAGGGGCGCATGACCTTCATTTCCTCGCTGATCGGATTGGCAAGGACGTGCGCTCCGCCGCCGAACAACGCGGCATCGGCTTCGGAGATGAAGCTCCAGGTGATCGCTTCGTTGAAGCCGCGCGCGGCGGCGGCACGGCGGACCCGACGCTCGAGGCGCTGGGAGGGCAGGGCGACCGCCTTGGCGACTCCGGCGTCGCGCGGCAGCGGTGTTGAGGGCAGGAGGTCGAGTCCGGCGACCCGGGCGACTTCCTCGACCAGGTCGGCCTCGCCGTCGATGTCGGGGCGCCAGCCGGGGACGGTCCAGCCATTCGAACCGCTCTCGAAGCCGAGCGCGGTCAGGATGCGGTTCTGCTCGTCGGTCGGAAGATTGAGGCCGGCAAGGCTCTCGACCCGCTCCGGGCGCAGCGCGATCGTGCGCGGTGCGGTGACCTCGCTCCACCGAGACGAGGTCGCCATGCTGCGCTGGCTGGGCATGCCGCCGCACAATTCGACGATCATCGCCGTCGCGGCGTCGGTCATCTCTTCGAGCGTCAGCGGATCGACCCCGCGCTCGAAGCGGGCGCGGGCGTCGGTGTGGACCTGATGGCGCTGCCCGGTGCGGGCGATCGCGACCGGATCGAACCAGGCGCATTCGAGCAGGACGTCGGTGGTCGTCTCGGTGACGCCGGTCGAGACGCCGCCGACCACGCCGCCGAGGCCGAGCGCGCCGCTGTCGTCGGCGATGACGCAATCGTCCGCCGTCGCTTCGTACGCCTTGTCGTTGAGCGCGTCGAAGCGCTCTTGCCTGCCGCGGCGGACGTTGATGCCGCCCTTGAGCAACGCCGCGTCATAGACGTGGAGCGGGCGAGCCTGGTCGATCGAGAAGAAGTTGGTGACATCGACCAGCGCCGAAATCGGACGCAGGCCGACGGCGCGCAGGCGCGCCTGCAGCCAGTCGGGCGCGGGTCCGTTTGTGACGCCGCGGATCAGGCGCGCGGCAAAGGCTTCACAGCCGCTGCCTTCCTCGATGGTGATCGCAACCGGATTGGCGCCGTCTTCCGCCAGCGGCCTCACCGGCCGCTCACGAAGGGTGCCGAGACCCGCAGCGGCGAGGTCGCGGGCGATGCCGCGGACGCCGAAGCAGTCGGGGCGATTGGGCGTCACCGCGATGTCGAACACCGGGTCTTCGAGCCCGGCATAGGCCGCATAGCTCTGGCCGACGGGGGCATCCGTGGGCAGCTCGATGATCCCATCGTGGCCGGTGCCGAGTTCGAGCTCTCGCTCGGAGCACATCATGCCATTCGATTCGACACCGCGGATCGCCGCGACCTTGAGCGTGAAGTCGCTGCCCGGGACATAGGCGCCCGGAGGCCCGAACACGCCTTTCATGCCGGCGCGGGCGTTGGGCGCGCCGCACACGACCTGCATCGGACCGTTGCCGGCATCGACCTGCAGCACCTGCAGCTTGTCGGCCTGCGGGTGGCGCTCAGCCGACAGCACCTCGGCGACGACGAATGGGGCGAGCTTCTCGGCCGGATTGTCGATCCCTTCGACCTCGAGCCCGAGCGCGGTCAGCTTGTCGGCGATCTCCTGCACCGACGCATCGGTGTCGAGGTGGTCGCGGAGCCAGGAGAGGGTGAACTTCATGCGCCCACTCCCGCGCTCAAGGTGGGTACGGCAAGCGCGCTGAAGCCGTAATGCTTCAGCCACCTGAGATCACCGTCGAAGAATTGACGGAGGTCGTTCATGCCGTATTTGAGCATCGCCAGTCGGTCGATGCCGGTGCCGAAGGCGAAGCCCTGCCACTCGTCCGGGTCCAGCCCGGCGGCGGCGATCACGCGCGGGTGGACCATGCCGCTGCCGAGCACTTCCATCCAGCCTTCGCTGCCGCCGACCACGCGGCGGCCGTTTTCCATCGACCAACCCACGTCGACCTCGGCCGATGGTTCGGTGAAGGGGAAGTAGGATGGGCGGAGGCGGATCGCGATGTCGTCCCGCTCGAAGAACGCCTTCAGGAACGTCTCGAGCGTCCACTTGAGGTGGCCCATGGTAATGTTGCGGTCGATGACGAGGCCTTCGACCTGATGGAACATCGGGGTGTGGGTGGCGTCGCTATCCGAGCGGTAGACCCGGCCCGGCGCAATCACGCGCAGGGGGGCGCCATGCTTCTGCATCGCGCGGATTTGCACCGGGGAGGTGTGGGTGCGCAGGACAAAGGTGCCGTCCACCCCCTCGCGCGGCTCGACGTAGAAGGTGTCGTGCATCGCGCGCGCCGGGTGCGTCTCGGGCATGTTGAGCGCGGTGAAATTGTACCAGTCGCTCTCGATCTCGGGCCCTTCAGCGACCGCGAAGCCGAGGTCGGCGAAGATCTCGGCCAGTTCGTCCATGACCTGGCTAACCGGATGGACGCTGCCCTGCGGCTGTTCGGCGGCGGGGAGTGAGAGGTCGAGGCGCTCGGTCGCCAGTTTGCGGTCGAGTTCGGCGGTTTCCAACTCCGCCTTGCGCGCGTCGATCGCGGCGGCGACTTCGGCGCGCTGGCTTTGGATCGCCGGCCCCTGGGTCTGGCGCTCATCCGGGCTCATCTGCCCCAGCGTCTTGAGCAAGGCCGTGACCCAGCCGCTCTTGCCCAGCGCCGCCACCCGCTCGGCATCGAGCGATGGGAGGTCGGGCGCGGCAGCGATGCGCTGGAGGGTGGAAGCGAGATCGGACATGGCGGCGGCGTTTAGCGATTGCCGCCGGAGACGCAAAGCTCAGCCGACGAAGGGGTAAGGCGAGATCGTCTTGCGATGCTCGTGGACGGCGAGCTGGGCGCCGGCCGGCGGGGTCGCGCGAAAGGCGCAGTCGAGGCGCGGGCAGATCGAACAGGCCGGCCCGACCGGGGTGACATGCGCGCGGTCGAGATCGATCCCCTCGGCGCAATGCAGCTTGTGCGCATGTTCGATACTGCAGCCGAGACCAATGGCGAGCAGGCCACCCGAGAGCTCACTACGGATCGGCCGCTCGATGGTGCGGGCGACGGTGAAATAACGGTGCCCGTCGGGCGTTTCGATCAGCTGAGTCACCGCGCGCCCCGCCGACTGGAAGGCGACATGCAGGTTCCAGCGCGGGCAGGTCCCGCCGAAGCGCGAAAAGGGAAAGCGCTCGCCCGCATAGCGTTTGGAGACGTTCCCGGCGGGATCGATCCGCAGCATGAAAAAGGGAATGCCGCGCGCGCCCGGGCGACCGAGCGTGGTGAAGCGGTGGGAGACCTGTTCGACATTGGCCCCGAATTCGGCGGTCAGGCGATCGATCGAATAATTGTAGCGTTCGGCGGCGGCGAGGAAGGTGGTGTAAGGCATCATGATCGCGCCCGCCGCGTAGTTGGCGAAGCTCATGTGCAGGAGGTGGCGGGTGCCGGCGTCGGGCGGCCGGGCGGTGTCGAGCAGCCGGGCGATGATCGGATGGAATTCCATCAGCGAGAGCTGGTAGGCGATCCCAAACGTCTTGTTTTCTGGCCTGAGCAGCGACGACAGCATCAGCAGCCGGCGCTCGGGGTCGTAGACCTGACTAGCGCCCTGCAGTTCTTCCGGCGCCACCACGGTGACCGACACGCCATAGGCTTCCTTGAGGCGGCGGCGGAGCGGTTCGGCGACTGATAGCGGATCGCCCAGCGCCCCGCCCAGCGTCTCGGCACCTTCTTCCAGTTCGGGAAAATGATTGGCGCGCGACTGGATGAAGTCTCGGACCCACGTCTCGGGCGTGATCAGCGCACGCTCGTCCCCATCGGCATCGATGGCGGTCGGGGCGGTCCGCCGTTCGCGCAGCGCGGTGTAGAGTCGCGTCAGCCCCTCGGCGATGCCGGGACTTGTATCGCTCAGTTCGACGATTTCCTGCCGCCCGATCTGGAGATCCGAAAACATCGGATCGGCAAAAACCTCGGCCAATTGTTCGGCCGATCCCTGTTCCGCCCCATCACCGGCGAAACTGCGAATATCGACCTCGAACCGTTCGGCGAGGCGCAGCAGGACCGCCGCGGTGACCGGCCGCTGATTGCGTTCCAGGTGATTGAGATAGCTTGGAGAAATGCCGAGCTGCCCGGCCATGGCGGTTTGCTGGAGGCCCTGGTCGCGGCGCAGGCGCTTTAGTCGGGCACCGAGGAACAGCTTGTTAGCCATGGCCTGTACACTGTCAAATCTTTCACAATCCTACAAGTCATCTTGTGACGGATAATCTCTTTTCGACGAGGCCGACTCGCGGTGTCGATGTTTCAATCCCTCAAGACATTCAGTCAGGAGGCCAACATGGGTCGGCGTTATTGGGTCATTGGCGGTGAATATCGGGATTGCGCGTTCAGCGAGATCGAGCCCGGAACCGAGCGAATCTGCGGTCCCTTCGGCGACGAACTCAAGGCCCGCATGGAATGGCAGCGCCTGACGTTTCGCGACAAGTGCGCGGCGACCGAACGCTACACCATTGCCATGGAACCGAGCGCCGCGCGCGCCTGACAATCTTTGACAAATCAAGGCCGCGGCAGAGCCCGTGGCATCGTTTCAGGGGGTATGAGCTTGTCCTATCAGTCCGAAATCAGTTCCGCCGCGCAGCTTATCGGCGGCAATGGCGATCCGTGGAAAGGGATCGACGCCGAATCGGTCGCGCGCATGCGGCTCCAGAACCGGTTCGCGTGCGGGCTCGACATCGCCCGCTACACCGCCGGGATCATGCGCCGCGACATGGCCGCCTATGACGCCGACCCGGCCGCCTACACGCAGTCGCTCGGATGCTGGCACGGCTTCATCGCGCAGCAAAAGATGATTGCGGTGAAGAAGCATTTCGGGACGACCAAGGGGCGTTACCTGTATCTTTCGGGCTGGATGATCGCCGCGCTTCGTTCGGAATTCGGGCCGCTGCCCGACCAGTCGATGCACGAAAAGACCTCGGTCCCCGCGCTGATCGAGGAAATCTACACCTTCCTCCGCCAGGCCGATTCGCGCGAGCTGAGCCTGCTGTTCCGCGATCTCGACAAGGCGCGCGCGGCGGGCAACGAGCTCGAGGAGCAACGCCTGCTCAAGGCCATTGACGCGCACGAAACCCACGTCGTGCCGATCGTCGCCGATATTGATGCCGGCTTCGGCAATGCCGAGGCGACCTATCTCCTCGCCAAGAAGATGATCGAAGCGGGCGCCTGCGCGATCCAGATCGAGAACCAGGTCTCGGACGAAAAGCAGTGCGGTCACCAGGACGGCAAGGTCACCGTCCCGCACGAGGACTTCATCGCGAAGCTGCGCGCGGTGCGCTACGCCTTCCTCGAGCTGGGCGTCGACGACGGAATCATCGTCGCCCGCACCGATTCGCTCGGCGCCGGCCTCACCAAACAATTCGCGGTCAGCAAGGAAGCCGGCGATATCGGCGACCAGTATAACGCTTTCCTCGATTGCGAGCAGATCGACGACGTCGCGCAGGCGAATGGCGACATCCTGATCAACCGCGGTGGCAAGCTGATGCGGCCCAAGCGGCTGGCGTCGGGCCTGTTCCAGTTCCGCCCCGGCACCGGCGAGGATCGCTGCGTGCTCGACTGCATCACTTCCTTGCAGAACGGCGCCGACCTTATCTGGATCGAGACCGAAAAGCCGCACATCGAGCAGATCGCCGGCATGATGGACCGCATCCGCGAGGTCGTGCCCAACGCCAAGCTCGCCTATAACAATTCGCCCTCGTTCAACTGGACGTTGAACTTCCGCCAGCAGGTGTATGACGCGTGGGCCGCGGACGGCCGCGACGTGTCGGCCTATGACCGCGCGAAGCTGATGAGCGCGGACTATGACGGGACCGAGCTTGGGTCCGAGGCCGACGAGCGGATCCGCACCTTCCAGCGCGATGCCGCGGCGCGGGCGGGGATCTTCCACCACCTCATCACGCTGCCGACCTATCACACGGCTGCGCTGTCCACCGACAATCTGGCGCGCGAATATTTCGGTGACGCGGGCATGCTCGGCTACGTCAAGAACGTACAGCGCGAGGAAATCCGGCAGGGTATCGCCTGCGTGAAGCACCAGAACATGTCGGGGTCCGACATCGGCGATGATCACAAGGAATATTTCGCCGGGGAAGCCGCGCTCAAGGCCGGCGGCGCCAACAATACGATGAACCAGTTCGCCGCTTGATCGGCGACTGGTAAAGAGTCCCCAGCGCGGCGGTCCGGGCGTTCGTCCCGGGCCGCCGTTTCCCATTCGATAAAGGAAGTTCGCGTCCATGACTGCGCCCGCCACTGCCGATCAACTCTCCGTCGATCCCATCCTTGCCGCGTTCATCGATGAGGACGTGCTGCCGGGACTCGGGATCGAGGCGGCGGGGTTCTGGAACGGCGTGGCGAAACTCATCGGCGATTTCGCGCCGCGCAATGCCGAGTTGCTGGCCAAGTGGGACGAATTGCAGGCGACAATCGATGCCTGGCATCGCGAACAGCGCGGCAAGCCGCACGATCCGGCGGCCTACGAAAGCTTTCTGCGCGAGATAGGCTATCTGGTCGACGAGCCCGCGCCCTTCACCATCAGGACGCGCGCGCTCGATGCGGAGATCGCCACGCTCGCTGGGCCGCAATTGGTGGTCCCGATCCTCAATGCGCGCTTTCTTCTCAACGCCGCCAACGCACGTTGGGGGAGCCTTTACGACGCCCTCTACGGCACCGACGCCATGGGCAGCACGCCGCCGGGCGGAGCCTACGACCAGGCACGAGGGGCCGAGGTTGTCGCGGCAGCACGGCGCTTCCTCGACGAGACGCTTCCCGGCTGGCAGGAGGCAGTACGAGGCGGCGAACACAGGAATTTGGTCGCCCGCGATCACAAGGCAGTGTTATTCCAGCACCACGGCCTTCACATCGAAGTGTTGATCGATCCCGATCACCCCATCGGTCGTGACGACCCGTTGAATATTGCCGACGTGATCCTCGAAAGCGCGCTCAGCACCATCTGCGATCTCGAGGACAGCGTTGCCGCAGTCGACGCCGAGGACAAGGTTGCCGCCTATCGCAACTGGCTCGGCCTCATGTGCGGCGATCTGTCGGCGAGTTTCGACAAGAGCGGTCGGACGCTCGAACGAACGATGAACCCCGATCGCAAGGTCGGCGACGTCACGCTGCCTGGGCGCAGCCTGCTGCTGGTGCGCAACGTCGGCCACCTGATGACCAACCCCGCCATCCGGCTGGCCGACGGCAGCGAGGTGCCCGAGGGAATCATCGACGCGATCGTCACCAGCCTGATCGCGCTCTACGACCTGCGTGGGCTGGGCACGCATCGCAACAGCCGTGCGGGGTCGATCTATATCGTGAAGCCCAAGATGCACGGGCCGGAGGAAGCCGCGTTCACCAACGATCTGTTCGATGCGGTGGAGGGTTTGCTCGGTCTGGAGCGCCATACGATCAAGGTCGGGGTGATGGACGAGGAACGGCGCACCTCCGCCAATCTCGCCGCGACCATTCATGCCGTGCGTGACCGCATCTTCTTCATCAACACCGGTTTCCTCGACCGAACCGGGGACGAACTGCACACCTCGATGCTGGCCGGGCCGATGATCCGCAAGGCGGGCATGAAGGAGAGCGCCTGGATCAAGGCCTACGAGGCGCGCAACGTCGCGATCGGGCTGGCGTGCGGCTTCAGCGGCAAGGCGCAGATCGGCAAGGGGATGTGGGCGGCGCCCGACCGGATGGCGGACATGCTGGAGCAGAAGATCGGTCACCCGAAGAGCGGGGCGAATACGGCCTGGGTGCCGAGCCCAACCGCGGCGACGCTGCACGCGATGCACTATCATCAGGTCGATGTTTTTGCGCGTCAAAGCGACTTGGCCGATGGCGCGATCCCGTCGCTCACCGATTTGCTCGCTATCCCCCTCGCCCCAGGCACCAACTGGTCGGAGGAGGAGATTGCCGAAGAGCTGGACAACAACTGCCAGGGCATCCTCGGCTACGTCGTACGCTGGGTCGATCAGGGCGTCGGTTGTTCCAAGGTGCCCGACATCCACGACGTCGGCCTGATGGAGGACCGCGCGACGCTGCGGATCAGCTCGCAGCACCTTGCCAACTGGCTGCTGCACGGGGTCTGCACCGCCGAGCAGGTCGAGGCCTCGCTGCGGCGCATGGCGGCCAAGGTCGATGCGCAGAATGCGGGCGATCCGCTGTACCGTCCGATGGCTTCCGATCCCGGGGGGAGTCTGGCGTTTGAGGCCGCCCGGGCGCTGGTGTTTCAAGGGCTGGAGCAACCCAACGGCTATACGGAGCCGCTGCTTCATGCTTATCGTGCCAAGGTGAAGGAGCGCGATGGAGTGGCCTGACCTCGATCCCGCCCGCGATGCGGGGACGTGGCGCGTGCTGCATCTGGCCAGCCAGATGCTCGGCAAGCTTCGGGTCGCGCATGCTGACTGGGTCAATCACGGCTGGCACGTCGCGTTGCAGCCAGCCGCCAATGGCCTCGCGACGCTGCCCATCGCGGCGGAAGGCGGGCGCTTCTCGCTGTCGCTCGACCTCTGCGATCACCGCATCCTCCTGCTGGTGAGTGACGGGCGCAGCGAGAGCGTGCCGCTGGCGCAGCCGAGCATCGCCGCGCTGCATGCCGAACTGATCGCCCTGCTCGACCGCAACGGCCTGCCGAGCGATTTTCACGGGACGCCCAACGAATTGCCCGATGCCGTGCCCTTCGCCGGAGACGAGGGCGCGATCGACTATCGCGAGGACAGCGCGGTGCGGCTGCGCGAGGCGCTGCGAGTCGTCGTTCCGGTGTTTGAGACCTTTCGCGCGGGCTTTGCGGGCAAGGTCAGCCCGGTGCATTTCTGGTGGGGCAGCTTCGATCTCGCGGTGACCCGCTTTTCGGGCCGGCCCGCGCCCGACCACCCGGGTGGTGTTCCCGGCCTCCCCGATCGCATCACGCGCGAAGCCTACAGTCACGAAGTCTCGAGCGCCGGCTTCTGGCCGGGCGGGGCCTTCGGGGCCGATCCGATCTTCTATAGCTATGCTTATCCCTCGCCCGACGGGTTCGCCGAAGCGGAGGTCAGGCATGGCACGTTCGACGCAGGGCTGGGCGAGTTCGTCCTGCCCTATGCCGAGGTGGCATCAAGAGCCGACCCCGCGGGCGCCCTGCTGACTTTCCTCAAGCAAACCTACGCCGCCGCCGCCGATCTGGCGCAGTGGGATCGCGCCGCGCTGGAACGCGAACCGGTCGCGCCCTGACCCAACGAAAAGGGCGCCCCGGTTGCCCGGAGCGCCCTCATCTTCTCACCGAAGCGAGACGCTTACGCGGCCTGGGCCGAGCGATCGCCGCCGTTCGGAAGCGCATTCTTGGCCTGCGCGATCAGCGCGCTGAACGCGGCACCTTCGTGCATGGCCATGTCGGCCAGGACCTTGCGGTCGAGGTCGATGCCCGAGAGCTTCAGCGCGTGCATGAACTGACCGTAGGTCAGGTTCTCGGCGCGAACCGCGGCGTTGATGCGCTGGATCCACAGGGCGCGGAAGCTCCGCTTCTTCACCTTGCGGTCGCGGTAGGCGTACTGCCCGGCCTTTTCGACTGCCTGGCGAGCGATCCGGATCGTGTTCTTGCGGCGGCCGTAATAGCCCTTCGCCTGATCGAGAATCCGCTTATGCTTGGCGCGGGTGGTTACACCCCTTTTGACGCGTGCCATCTGTCAGAACTCCTTACTTGAGACCGTAGGGGGCCCAGAGCTTCACGCGGGCCGTATCGGCCTCGGCGAGAACTTCGGTGCCGCGGTTCTGGCGGATGTACTTGGCGTTGTGGCTGATCAGCCGGTGGCGCTTGCCGGCGACTCCGTGCTTCACCTTGCCGGTGGCGGTGAGCTTGAAGCGCTTCTTGACGCCGCTCTTGGTCTTGAGCTTGGGCATTTCGTCTCCTGTGCTGCCCGACATGCGGGCGACGTTTCTCACCTGACACGGCAGCCCTCACTGGCCGGCCGGGTGGTTTTTCCAACGATCTGGAAAGCGCGCCCCCTAGCCGCCGAGGGGGCGATTGGCAAGGCCGGGGCTTACCAGGGGACGGTGTTGCCCTCGTAATCGAGGAAGGCACCATTGTCCTTGGCACTGAGCCCATCGATCACCTTGCGCATCCCGGCGATGCTCTGCTGCGGCGTGACCGGCGCATTGCTGCCGCCCATCCGGGTCTGCACCCAGCCCGGATGCAGCATCGCCACGGCAAGGTCGGGATTGGCGAGCGCCAGCGTTTTCCACGCCATGTTGAGCGCGGTCTTGCTCGAGCGATAGGCGAGGAAACCGCCCGATTCATTGTCCTCGAGCGAGCCCATGCGGGTGCTGATCACCACGAGCTTGCCCCCCGCCGCCTTCACCTCTGGCAACAGGGCTTTGGCGAGGAGGTAGGGCGCGACCGTGTTGACGGCGAAGGTGTCGAGCCACTCCTCCGCGCTATCGGCGTCGTCGGCATCGCGCGGACCGTAGGTGCCCGCGTTGGCAATCAAGAGGTCGAGCGGCCGGCCGGCCCGCACCGCGCTCACCGCCTCGGCATCGCTGAGGTCAAGGGTGCGGATTTCGGCGCCGAGCGTCTCGAGCTCGGGCGCGCTTTCCCGCACCGTCGCGATCACGTCCCAGCCCGCCTCGCGATACTGGCGGACGAATTCGAGGCCGAGCCCGCGATTGGCTCCGGTGACGAGAAGAGTGGGCATGGTTGGGGTCGCTTTCCGGGTCTGTGCTGGTGTGGCAGCGACAACGCACGGAGCGGCGAAAGCTCCTGCCCTTTGTGCCGTGGCGAACCGCTGGCTGGCTTCACGAGTTTAAGGTAAACCGGCTGTGTCTTCGTCAATCGCGAAGGGAGGCCGACATGAGTGCGGACGAGTGTCACTACAATGCGGAGCAGGTGACCGGGGCACGACAGGAAGGGGTTGTGCGTTGGATACTCATCATCTCGCTGCTGCTCATCATCGTGGCCATGTCGGCGATGTGGATCGTGCCGGCCCTTACCGGCTGAGCCTCGCCCGCTTCGTCGCGGCGCAGAGCGGTGTCTACGACCTTGCGCTTGCCGAGCTTCGCGCGGGCGCCAAGCGGACCCATTGGATGTGGTTCGTGCTGCCGCAGCTACGCGGGCTGGGACACAGCATGATGGCCGATCGCTATGGCCTCGAGGAAATCGACGAGGCACGCGCGTATCTCGCGCACCCGGTTCTCGGCGCCCGCCTGCGTGAATGCGTGGCGGCGTTGCTGACTCATGCCGGGCGACGCACTGCCGCCGAGGTGATGGGGGTGGTCGATGCGATCAAACTGCACAGCAGCCTGACCCTCTTCGATGCGGCCGGCGGCGGCCCATTGTTCGCGCGCGCTTTGGACGCGTTCTACGGCGGTGAACCCGATCGGCGGACGCTGGCGATGGTGGGTTGAGCGGCAGCCAGCGCGCGGTTTCGCTTGCCATAAGGTTCTTGGCACGGTTGTTACGGAGTCGTGCCGACGCCGCCACCGCCTCTTTCGCCGCTCGCCCGCCTGGTCAAGCACGGGCTGGTCAACTGGTTTCGGCGGGGCGGGTGGAGCTGTGAGGGCGTTCTCCCGTTGCCGCCCAAGGCCGTGATCATGGGCGGCCCGCACACCAGCAACTGGGACTTTCTGGTGTTTCTCGGCGCCATGGAGACGCTGGGTGTCGAGGCGTCCTACATCGGCAAGGCGAGCCTGTTCCGCTGGGGGCCGATGGCGCGGTTCATGAAGGGGTTGGGCGGGATCCCTGTCGAGCGGACAGTCCGCAACGACCTCGTCTCGCAAGTGTCACGGCGATTGATCGAGGCCGAGCGGATGCTGCTGGTGATCGCGCCCGAAGGGACGCGCGAACCGACGGCCGAATGGCGGATGGGCTTCTACCGCATCGCGCTGGCCGCCGGCGTGCCGATCGTCCCGGGCGGCCCGGACTATGGCCGCAAGGTCGCGATCTTCGGGCCGCCGATCGTGCCGACGGGCGATCCCGAGGCCGATCTGAAGCCCGCTTTCGACTTCTTCCGCACCCTGGTCCCGCGCTTTCCGGACAAGGTGCTGTTCCCCGATGGCGGCGGCATGGACGGGCCGCCTGCGCCGTCCTAGGCTGAGGCCCGATCACACCGTCTTCCAAAGGATCTGCCGATGCGCCGCTTCGCCCTTACCGCCCTGCTGGCGCTCGCCGCCGCCCCGCTCCACGCCGCGCTGCCGGTCGGGGCCAAGGCGCCCGACTTCACCACCACCGGCGCCTTGAACGGCAAGCCGTTCACCCTGCACCTCAAGGACCAGCTCAAGCACGGGCCGCTGGTGCTGTATTTCTATCCCAAGGCCTTCACCGAAGGCTGCACGCTCGAAGCCAAGGCGTTCAGCGATGCGGTGCCGGCGTTCCGCAAGGCCGGGGCACGGGTCGTGGGCCTCAGCGCCGACGGCATCGACACGCTCAAGAAATTCAGCGTCGAAGCCTGCCGCGGGCAATTCCCGGTGGCGACCGCCAGCTCCGACCTCATCAAGGCCTATGACGTCTCCCTGCCGTCGCGCCCGATGAGCAATCGCACCTCCTTTGTCATCGGCCGCGACGGGCAGGTGGTGTTCGTCCATTCCGATCTCAGCTGGAAGGACCATGTCCAGAAGACGCTGGCGGCGGTGCAGGCGCTGCGCGGCAAATAAGGGATCGCTCCATAGCGGGGGCGGCCCTTTACCTCTTGGAAGGCAGCGAGGCGGTACAGCCAATTCGCCATGGACCGCCGATGACCGCCCTCCCCGCATCCGCCGAGCCCGACCGCTTCGTCGACCAGCGGCAGCACCCGCGGGTCAGCGTCGCGCTGCCGGCCTTCCTGATAATCGGCGGGCGGCGCTATCCGGTGCAGATCGTCGACCTGTCGGCGGGCGGGGCCAAGGTCGACTGCGGCCAGGCGCTGGTGGTGGCGGGCGCGGTGGTCACCCTCAACTGGGGCGGCGCGGGGGCGCAGGCGAGCGTGCGCTGGCGCGACGGACGGCTGGCGGGCCTGGCCTTTGCCGCCGAGCTCGACCCGCGCGATGTCGCCGACCTGGCGCGGCGCGGTCAGGCGCTCGGCGAGCGGATGCGCGGCTGAACGCCAGGGTCACCAAGGTCGCATAGGGCGGCCTCTTCGCAGTGACCCGTGACCCGGCCGCCGCCCGAGGAAAACGACGCCGCGGCAGGGTCACAGCAAAGGTCTCACCCTGTGACTCCACGGGCGGCGGTGGCCGTAATCGATCCGGAACGGGCGCGCCATGATATCGGCCCACATCAAGGCGAACAGCCCGCCCGGATCACGCGCGCGCAGGCGATGCGCGCTTTCGCGGCTTAGCCCGGCATGCGCCGCCGCCGCGCTCGCCGAGCGGGTGCGTTCGAGCCAATGGAGGAAGACGAGCTGGCGTTCGGGCGTCCAGCCGGGGCGGGCAGGGGCAGGGGCAGGCGTATCGCGCATCGAGAAGGATAGAGCAGGCCAAATCCTATTAGGAAAGTGAGGCGGCGCGCCCGGCTGGCGGCGGGGGCGGGGCGTTCCCATATCCGCCGCGACGAGACACAGCACACGCAAGGAGCGGACATGGCCGAAGCATGGTGGAACGACACGCTGATCGCGCGCAGCGACGATATCGTGACGGTGGAGGGCAATGCCTATTTCCCCAAGGACGCGGTGACGCCCGGCGTGCTGCGGGAGAGCGACACGACCAGCGTCTGCCCGTGGAAGGGCACCGCGTCTTACTATTCGATCGAAGCGAACGGCGCCGAGAACCGCGACGCGGTCTGGTATTATCCCGAGCCCAAGGAGGCGGCGAAGGAGATCAAGGACCGGGTAGCGTTTTGGAAGGGCGTCGAGGTGCGGTGAGGCGTCCGGCCTGACGCAACGTCAGGCGCGGCGGAAGGGGCTGGACAGGCGGGGCGATGCGGTGGCTTTTTGCGCCGCATGACCAAGCGTTCGTTCCGCCACCGCCTGCGCGCCTTTCAACAGATTCACGGCGGCGCGCCCGACAGCGGGTTCATCGCCGACCTCGAATATCTGGAAAACCGCGATCTCGACCTGTCGGTGCGGATGGGCGCGATGCTGGCGTTCAACGCGCTGCTGATCACCATCGGCACGCATCCGGTGTCGGCCTCGCCCGGTGCGCCGCTCAGCCTCGACCTCGTGAGCCATCCGGCGGCGACGATCGCCAGCCTGATCGGGATCGTGCCGTTCGTGCTGGCCTGCGGCACTGTCCTGCGCGGGCTGCTGCTGGGCGAGGAGTTCGACGTCGAGGATGCGGCGGACACCGCGCCCGATGCCCTGCGCACCCGCCTGCTGGCCGCGTTCGTCCGCTCGATCGACGTTCAGACCGATCTGTTGCGGCGCGCGGTGATCCTGACCTTCGTCGGCGGCGGGCTGACGGCGGCGGTGTGGGTGTGGATCCTGGCGAGCAAGCTGGTGGGCTGAGGGAGGGTGCGGCGATGGGCGAGGAGCCGACACGTGGCGGGTTGCCGATCCTGCTGTTCGATGATGCGAGCGCGCTGGAACGCTGGCTGGAGGCGCAGCCGACCGATCATCCGGGCATCTGGCTCCAGTTCGCCAAGAAGGGCAGCGGGGAGCGGTCGGTCAGTGTGCAGGAGGCCATCGACGCCGGGCTGTGCTTCGGCTGGATCGACGGGCTGAAGAACCGGTTCGACGAGCGCTTCTTCCTCCTCCGCTACACCCCGCGCCGGGCGCGGTCGAAATGGTCGCTGGTGAATGTCGAGCGGGCCGAGGCGCTGCTGGCCGAAGGGCGCGTGCGACCGGGTGGGCTGAAGCAGATCGAGGCGGCGAAGGCGGATGGGCGGTGGGCGGCGGCTTATCCGCCGGCAAGCCGGATGGAAGTGCCGGCGGACCTGGCCGCGGCGCTGGAGGCGGACCCGGCAGCCAAGGCGGCGTTTGAGGCGCTGAAGGGTGGGGAGCGGTATGCGGTGCTGTACCGGCTGCATCAGGTGCAGGGGGCGGAGAAGCGGAGGGTGGCAGTAGATAAAATCGTTTCTAGGCTCGCCAATTCGCAAGCTGACCGCGCACCTATCAATAATTCACAGGCGAATCGTTTACATTGAGAATAGGGAGACGCCCATGGACCACTCGGTGCGAATTTAACCAACCACGCTCAAGCGCCTCGATCGAAGTACTCAAACGCCAATGGAAGAGGGCAGCGCGCCCCTCCGCAGTAACTCCAGTCTTCTTGGGGTTATCCAAATGCTGCTCGAAGCGTTGAATCACGCTGCTCGCAAGTCCTATGTAGAGCACATGTCCCTGCACCGTAGAAAGAATATAGCATCCTGAGTGATCAGGGATGAAGCGGCTGCAGTCCCTTCGAAAGGGCTCACAACCTTCGACTTTCGGTTCGAGTTCGCGAACGTTCAAATCTCAACGTCCGTAGACATACCAGTCTTATGAAGTGAAAGGGCCATTTCCTGCACAATGAAGCTCAAAGCTGCTGCGTTTAGGAAGCTGGATTTGCCCCCGCTGTGCCAGAACTCAGGGTGTCCAACTCCTGCCCACTCACCGTCCATCGCATCAAAACACGATGACAGTGTCTGCTGCATTGCGTCGACGGTAAAGCTCTTGCGATCAAACATTCGCGTGAAGAATGGGATTGAGAAGCGGCAAAATAGTTCGATACCGTTGTACTTGTACAGAGTACCTGCCTCACCGTCATCAAGCAGGGCAGCAATTGCCTTCCAATAATTGAGAAAAGCCTTTTTCTCCTTCTCAAAATCCTTGAACGCACCCAATGGATTATTTGAGGTGAGCACGAATTTGATAATAGCTTTCACAAATGATCGCTGATTCACCGCTCCCTTGGCAGCTTCATCGTTCGCCATTTGAATTTTCCCGAGCCAAGGCGAGCCGGGTTCCGTATTCAGATAGTCGACAAGTTTCAGTGCCTTGTCGACCTCGCCTTTCTCAACAGTTTTCAAAATCCAGCGCGGAAGGCTAGGAATATCCTCAAATGTGAGCGCATCAGTCAGGCGAGCAACAATGCGTTGTTCGACGGCTTTATCGACACTCTTCTGAGTCGTATTAACGATCAGGAAGTGACACATTTGGGCAATCGGTGTAAGTCCGGTAGCAATATTAACCGGAACCTCGAAATCAAGTACTCGAGGGTCTTTCTCTGCTGCTAATTTCAAACCCTCCAATCGATGTTGTCCGTCCACAACGCTAAAGGGTCCAACCGCTTCTGTGTCGATCGTGACTGTGTTATTGGTCGCATTGGGATATAAAGTCTTGTCAGTAGCTAGGAACACTGAGGTGGGTAGAAACGCGTCTTGGCTATCCTGACCTGCGACGATGTAGTCAGCTAACCGACGTGCCCGCGCGGTGTTAAGAAGACGCTGATAGCCCTTTCCACCATCTTCTGGGTCAAGAGTGTCAACACTGTAAAAGCCGGGGCGCACAAGGTCACCTACCTTAATTGCCGTGGCAAGGATTGAAAGATTTCCTTGCTGGGCACGTGCCGCAGGAACAGTTATTGTGGCCACAATAAAATACCCCTCAGAAATCAGATGGGTTGTAGCCTGCACCTTGTCGAACGCAATAGTGCTTTGCCTGGCATCGTCCTTTTACGTTTAAGTCTAGAATTTGGTAATTACCCAGCCTCGCGACAATTGCAGCCGCAGGAGGCCTACCCGGCCACCGCCGTACCCTCACCCACCGGCCCCACCGGCGCCTCCTCCTCGCGAGAGTAGGTCCCGACCAGCACGCCGGCACCAAGGACGCGGCCCTCGACCAGCTCGAGGAAATCGCCTCGGCCGGGGCTGGGGTCGGCGCTGTCGCCGGCGCTGAGCGCGAGCAATTGGAACACATAGTCGTGGCTGCCGTGGCCGGTCGGGGGATCGGGGGCGAGCCAACCCTGGGCGAAATAGGAGTTGGTGCCGACATCCTTGCCGTCGGCGCCGTCGCCGTCGGGCCGGATCGCGCCTTCGGCCAGGCTTCCGAGACCCGGTGCGATGTCGACGACGATGGCGTGGACCAGCGGCCTCGGCGCGGGGGCGTCGGGATCTTCGACGATCAGCGCGAGGCTGTCGGTGCCGGGCGGAAGCTCGCCCCAGACCAATGGCGGGGAGACGCCCTCGCCGTCGGCGGTGAAGCGCGGGGGGAGGCGACCGCCGGACGCGAAGGCGGGGCTGGAGAGGTGCAGCGTCTCGGCGCCGGTGAGGTCGAGCCGCGAGAGGGTCAGCTTGTCGTGGCCGGCGCGGAGGCCCGAGAGGGCGGCGCCGAGCCAATGGGGGATGTTTTCGAGCATGTCCGGGGGAACGCTCGGGCGCGCAAGTGGATGCGGAGTGGGGAGAGGAGGCTGCCCCCTCTCCCCGCTCGCTTCCAGCAAGTCGGCCCTCTCCCGCATGGGGAGAGGGCGTTTGGTCTTTAGCGGACCTGGATGCGGACCACCGGGCGGGCGGCGCGGAGGGCGACCGGCTCGTAACGGAGGCGCACGGCGGTTACGTCGCGGCGGTTACCGCGCAGGTCGACCGCTCGGGTACAGGTGCCGGCGTTCAGCACCGCGCGGGTGTTGACGTCCTGGCGGGCGCCGTTGGCGAAGCGGATGTCGAAATCGCGCAGGCGCAGCGGGGCATTGAGGGCGCAGACGCGGATCTCGCGCTGGCGGGTGATGCCGGGGAGCGCCACGGTGTCGGTGTCGCGGCCGTCCACGCGGGTGGTGCCGATGGTCCGCCAATTGCCTTCGTTCCAGCGCCATTGCTGCGCCGCGGCCGGGGTGGCGGCGGCGAGCCCGGTGGCGAGGGTGGCGGCGGCGATGATCAGACGCTTGTTCATGGCTCTTCTCCTTCGAACTGCGATGGAGAGAAGCGTAGGCCTCTCTGCGCGCACCGCGCCTGAATGGGCGGTTGCGGGAGGGTCAGGGATGTGGCGGCTTTGCGGCGGTGGGGCGGCCGAGGCGTTTGGCCCAGTCGACCCGCATCAGCGCCACAATAGCGAGGATCATCGCGACCTGGGGGGCGATGCCGAGGGGGCTGGTGAGCTCGCGCTTGAAGGTCTCGCCGAGGCTGGTGGCGCGCAGGCCGTCGGCGGCGGCGGCGTAGATCGAGTAGGAGACGAGGCGCCCGGCGAAGAAGGCGAGGGTGAAGGGGAGAAGGCGGACGCGGGCGAGGCCGGCGGCTTCGAACAGTTGCGCGGAGGGGAGCGGGGAGAGGGCGAACAGGCCGAGCGCGAGGAGGCCGTTGCGCTTGTTCGCTTCCAGCGCTTCGCGCGCGGCAGTTAGGTTGGTGCGCGAGCGGTCGGAGAGGACGCGGTCGCCGAGCAGGCGGGTGGCAAGGGCGAGGAGCAGCCGCCCGCTCGCCGCCGCAATCGCGCCGAGGACGATCAAGATGGGGGCCGAACCGTTGGTATTGAGCATCGTCAGCACGATCAGCGACCAGGTCGGCGGCCCGAACGCGGGCATCAGATTGGCGCCGAGCACGATCAAGACGAACAGGAGATAGTCGTGCATCAGGCCCGGCATTCCATCAGCACGGCGCGGCCCCAGCGGGTGTCGAGCGGTTCGCTGGCGCGGACGAAGCCGGCTTTTTCATAGGCGCGGATGGCGCGGGCGTTGTCGGGATGCGGATCGGTGCCGACCGCCGGCGCGCCGGCGGTGAACAGGCGGTCGAGATGGGCGCGGACGAAGGCGGTGCCATGCCCCTGATCGAGCATGTCGGGCTCGCCGATATACTGGTCGATCCCGCGGCTGCCGGGCGGTAAGTAGGCGAAGGGATGGTCCGGCCAGTCGTGGGGCGAATAGTCCTGCGCGTAGGCGAAGGCACGGGCGGGCGCGCCGTCCGCGAGATACTCGACGATCCATAGGGCGACGCGTGTGTCGGCCAGCGTGTCGGCGGAATCCTCGACATCCGGTGCGCCCCACCATTGGATCACGTGCGGTTGCGCGCGCCAGCTACGGAGAAGCGGCAGGTCGGCCGCGGTGACGGGGCGAAAGCGGTAGGGCAAAGGTCGAAGCCCCCCCGCGCCTAGCCAGAGCGCTCGGCCAACCAGTGGGCGACCAGCGCATTGGCATGCCCGTGCCCCATGCCATGCTCGGTCTTGAGCCACGCCACATGCTCCATGTGCCTGGCCTCCGGGCGAGCGGCGAGAAGGGCCTTCCACTCGGCGATGGGCCGGCCGTACTTCGCCTCGATGGAGGGGAAATAGGAGGCAGGGCCCTTCACCTTGTCGTCCGCCATCAGTCGTGCTGCCGGTCGCCGGCGCCGATGTAGAGCTCGTTCCCGCCGGCACGGTAGCGCTCGCTCATCTCGGCCATGCCCTGCTCGGCTTCCTCGACCGCGATGCTGTTTTCGAGCGGGGCGTTCTGCTTGGCGGCGAAGTCCCTCACCTCCTGGGTGATCTTCATGCTGCAGAATTTGGGCCCGCACATCGAGCAGAAATGCGCGGTCTTGGCGCCTTCGGCCGGAAGCGTCTGGTCGTGATATTCCTCGGCCGTATCGGGGTCGAGCGACAGGTTGAACTGGTCGCGCCAGCGGAATTCGAAACGGGCGCGGGAGAGCGCATCGTCGCGGACCTTGGCGGCGGGGTGGCCCTTGGCGAGGTCGGCGGCGTGGGCGGCGAGCTTGTAGGTGACGACGCCGGTCTTGACGTCGTCGCGGTCGGGGAGGCCGAGATGCTCTTTCGGCGTCACGTAACAGAGCATGGCGGTGCCGTACCAGCCGATCATCGCCGCGCCGATGCCCGACGTGATGTGGTCGTAGCCCGGCGCGATGTCGGTGGTGAGCGGCCCCAAGGTGTAGAACGGCGCTTCGCCGCAGACGGCGAGCTGCTTGTCCATATTCTCCTTGATCTTGTGCATCGGCACGTGGCCGGGGCCTTCGATCATGACCTGGCAGTCATGCTCCCATGCTTTCTTGGTCAGCTCGCCCAGCGTGTAGAGCTCGGCGAACTGGGCTTCGTCGTTGGCGTCGGCGATCGAGCCGGGGCGCAGGCCATCGCCGAGGCTGAAGCTGACGTCATAGGCCTTCATGATCTCGCAGATCTCGTCGAACCGCTCGTAGAGGAATGATTCGCGGTGATGGGCGAGGCACCATTTGGCCATGATCGAGCCGCCGCGCGACACGATGCCGGTGACGCGTTTGGCGGTGAGGGGCACGTAAGGCAGGCGGACGCCGGCGTGGATGGTGAAGTAATCCACCCCTTGCTCGGCCTGCTCGATCAGGGTGTCGCGGAAGATGTCCCAGGTCAGGTCCTCGGCGATGCCGCCGACTTTCTCGAGCGCTTGGTAGATCGGGACGGTACCGATCGGGACGGGCGAATTGCGGAGGATCCACTCGCGGGTGTCGTGGATGTTGCGGCCGGTGGAGAGGTCCATCACCGTGTCCGCGCCCCAGCGGATCGCCCACACCATCTTGTCGACTTCGGACGCGACGTCGGAGGCAACGGCGGAGTTGCCGATGTTGGCGTTGATCTTCACCAGGAAGTTGCGACCGATCGCCATCGGCTCAGCTTCGGGGTGATTGATGTTGGCGGGAATGATCGCGCGGCCGCGGGCGATTTCGTCGCGGACGAATTCGGGCGTGACGAAGTCGGGAATGGCGGCGCCGAAGCTTTCGCCGTCGCGCGCCTGCTTCAGCGCGGCTTCGCGGCCGAGGTTTTCGCGGATCGCGACATATTCCATCTCGGGCGTGATGATGCCGCGGCGGGCATAGTGCATCTGGGTGACGTTGGCGCCGCCCCGGGCGCGCAGCACTTTCTTGCGGACGTTCGGGAAGGGCGCGACGCCGCCCGAGCGGTCGGGGCCGAGCTGGCCGTTGTCTTCGGGCCGGACTTCGCGCTGGGTCACCTCCTCGACGTCGCCGCGGGCACGGATCCAGTCGCGGCGGAGTTCGGGCAGGCCAGCCATGATGTCGATGCGGGCGTCGGGGTCGGTGTAGGGGCCGGAAGGGTCGTAGACCGTGACCGGTGCTTCGCCTGACGAGGGCTCGAGATGGATTTGCCGCATCGCCACCTTGAGCGGGCCGACGTGGATTTTCTT
>Ga0310813_10000116_pt1 | contig 58601 bp, 99 predicted proteins | sample YN3metagenome_FD_203086 | JGI IMG/M metagenome (GOLD analysis project Ga0310813, IMG submission 203086) | Soil microbial communities from experimental microcosm in Duke University, North Carolina, United States - YN3 | ecosystem: Engineered > Artificial ecosystem > Soil microcosm > Unclassified... | reverse complement strand
ATGCAACTGTACCGCTAGCTAATGTGACCAATATAAGAATTACTCCTGCATCTGATAAGAACGAAACTTTAATTTTTGTAAGCCATGATTCTGGGATTCTATCATTTAATATGAATGCAGAATGGAGCACGATAAATCAAGCTGTCTTACGGGATTTTACGCGAGATAATACTAATCTTTGGGAAACTGAAATTGTTGTCGATGTAAATTCAAAAAGTACATACATAGTATTTATGTTGACCAAGAATAAGGAAAACATTAATCAAACGACTGCAGCAAGTATATTTTATCAAAAAAAACTTGGTGATGATTCAGAAGCAAATCTAACTCTAACTAGCAATATCAGCCCTTTAATCAATGGCAATTTATGTTTTGCTTCTCCTTATCTATTCTTATTCGGCTCAAATGGTCTTGTCCAATTTAGTAATCAGAATGATCCTTTTACCTTTTCTATTGAGAATCAATTTAACGTCGGAACTGATAAGATTATATACGGACGTTCTATTCGTGGTGGTCCCACTGTTCCGTCATTATTAATCTGGACATTATCTACTGTTGTAAGGGTTACAAATACCGGACCCGGTCCTGATAGTAAAGCAACAACTATATTCAAACCTGAAACTATCTCTAATGATTCATCTATTTTATCAAGTAGGTCGGTAGTTGAATATAATGGGTTTTTCTTTTGGCCCGGCACTGATAGATTCTTTGTATATAACGGTATTGTGGATGAACTACCTAATAGGCTGAATCTAAACTATTTTTACGATAATCTTGATTTATCTCGGCGTCAGCAAGTATTCGGCGTTAAAAACGTCAAATATGGTGAGATATGGTGGTTTTATCCTCATAAAGATATTCCCGGTCCTAATTCTCGGGCTATCGTTTGGAATAAAAGAGAGAACTTTTGGTACGATGTTAAAGATATCAGCAGAGAGGCTGGAGCATTTTCTAATGACTTTGGATTCATGGCTACTTACGGGAGGCCTTTCGTTAATCCAGCTAATGGTAGCTATTTATGGAGACATGAAGAATCTGATGTAAACCAGCTAAGGGTTATAGATAACACACCGCAAGCCCCCGAGTCTATTACATCATATTTTATCAGTCCGATATTTTCATGGGTAGCTTTTCCGCCAAAGATGTCGAAAACAAGCCAGCCATCTCAGTTAGTAAATCGTTGGATTGATTTACTAAGAATCGAGCCTGATTTTGTTGATACTAACGGTGTTTCTAATTTTACTGTTGAGGTTTGGGCTCAAGAATACGCTCAAAGTAAATTAGATCCTATCATAACGCCGATAGCCTTTAAAAGTACCACTCCAAAAATAGACGTGCGGGCTCAAGGGCGTAATCTAGCTCTAAAGTTTTCCTCAAGCGATAAGTTTGAAGTAGGACAAATTATGCTCCTCGTGGGCTTGGGAGATGCACAATGATAACAATCTTTCCTGAATATATCAGCTTTATTGATTGGGCGGCTGCTTTAATAGCTGACAATCCGACCTCCTATTTACCGCTTCCTCCTCGTGATGAGTCTAATTGGCAAGAATGGGGCGCGATAGTTGCAGGAACAGGAGTATTCAGGCGTAATCGAGTTCCGTCACCATTTTCAGTATACAAAGGAAGAAGAAAGGAAGAGTTCAAAGACTGGCAAGAATGGGCGAAGAAGGTCTATCTAATTTTAAGTACAGCCGTACCGGAGGAATTTACAAATGTTTAACACAAGATTTAATACAGGCTATCAAAGCAGCTATCAGAATATGAACGATCCTAATATGAATATGGATCAGAACGGCTATATGACTATGCCACAAGATCCTTACGCCGTATATAATCCGCAACCTAGTATTCCCTACCCTAATCCTCCTGCTGAAACAGAAATGCCGCCTATGCCACAAATGTATGATGCTGCAGGTTATGCTCGGGGTGGTAATGTAAGAGGCAAGAATTATCCTCGTCTAGCTGAAATGCTAAGAAGACAGGGAAACGATGAAGATACTGTTCTTGCACATATAAACCCGCTTGAAGCAATGATGCTAAAAACTATGGGTGGAAGTGGAACTATTAACCCTAAAACGGGGTTACCTCAATTTGGTTTTTTTAATAAGCCAGGGAAAGCTACTAAATCCTTTTTTACAAAGCCTAAACGCGCTCTTGCTGAAACTGTGGGTCTTGGTAGCGCAATATTCGGTGGTCCACTTGGAGGAGCGCTCGGAGGGGCTGCAAAAGAGGCAATACTTGGAAGAAATAAAAATATATTAAGCGGTGCTCTTACAGGTGGTCTCCAAGGGGCTCTTATTCCAGGTGCAGCACGTTTAGCCGGAAGCGGTTTAAGTAGTCTTGGCGCTACCGGACTTGGTGGAACTTTAGAAAATTATGGAGCTGGCAATATGGGTAGTTGGCTTGGTAATCTAGGTCAAGTGGGCGGTGGTTTATCAGGATTGTGGGATTCTCTAGGAGGGGCTTTTGGAGGAGGGGCTGCCGCTGCAGCTGGTGCAGCTGCTCCGACCGTATTAAGTGGTGCAAAAGGCGCAAAAGGTAGTGGTATAAATGCTGGTGATTCTGGTGAAGTAGCTGGAAAGGCGGCAGGAGATGAAGGAAGTTTTGCCGATAGATTACTTGGAAACACAGGTAAATATCTTTCTAAGCCAAAGAATCTATTAGCCTTAGCAAGTGCTGCTTCATCCTTTGCAAATCGTCCTAAAAAGGAAAAACCAAAAACTCCTGAACAGATAGCCGATGAGCAAAAACGCTTGGAAAAAGCTTTAAGATTATCGCCGGCGGAAAGAAAAGAGAAGGAAGCTGATTTACTTGCAGAAGCTAGAATGCAAAGAGCAATCGCGCGGAATCAATTTTTACCCGAGGAACGTCTTGGCAACCTAAATCCTATTTATAGAAAGAGTCATACGCCAGAAGAGCAAAAAAGATATGGCAGATGGTTCAGTCATTACGATAACCCTAATTTTACAGGAGAGCCTTTGCTATTTAAAGAAGGTGGTAATGTTATGTCTCCTATGATGTATGAAGCCGAAGAAATATCTTATCCATCGCTTGGTAATTACATCATGGGTGCTACCAAAGGACAAGATGACAAGGTCAATGCGCAACTTTCTGACGGTGAGTTTGTAATGCCCGCCGATGTAGTTTCGGATCTTGGCGACGGTAATAATTCTGCTGGAGCTAATGAGCTCTATAAATTTATGAAAAATATTAGAAAACACAAAAGGGGCGGAAAAGCAAAGCTTCCTCCTAAAGCTAAATCATTTGTAAGTTATTTAAAATAGGGAGATCACATGAAATCATTATACGCTGCTGATTTAGCTCCCGAACAAGTTTTTGAAGAAGCTAATCGATTACTAGCCAGTGATAGAGCAAGACTTGGCTTAACTAATTACCCGCAATATAGAGGACAGAGCATTTCTCCAATGTCGACTCTTACCCAAAGAGCTCGCGCCTTACAAAGTGGATTTAATGCAAAACCTGCTCCTTATAGTGGTAAAATCAATGCAGTTTTAGCTCGTCCTAATCAAGTAAGCCCTCTGGGAGCTCAAGGGCAAATCGATCAGCTTGCGAAAAATCAACAAACTTTTAATAGAAATAAACTTGCAAGCGTTCTACAGGAACAATTTAGAGAATCTTATAACCCTCAAAGGTTTTTGGATAAAAAAGCACCAAAAGACTTAGGAAGAGGACTACCTGAAATCTCCGGTAATTTTGGAGATATAACAAGGTCGGCTAATGCATTAGAACAGTCAAGTAATCAAGCATTAATAGATAAGTTAAGAGACTTACAAGCGCAAAAACAAGATAGAAGGAATACCCTTGTTGGCACTTTAGAGCAATTTGGAGCTCAAAAGCACGGCTATAATAACTTAGCAAACTCTATCAATAGAAATGCATTTGAACAAGAAGCAAATGCACCTTTTAAGCGCATGGAGATGTTACAACAATCTCTAAACCCTTTGAGCCAAAGCATGGGCGATAACGTCCTCCCTGAAATCAAAGCGCAAGCAGCAAAAGAAGCATTGCAAGCACTCCGTGCTTATGGCGTCGACACTAATAAGCCGGTATCAGAGTGGGGAGCCGCACGCACTGGAGGCGGTAGTTATCCGGGCAAATTAATCGCCGATCTTCCTCCTGAAATTCTTGCCTCTCATAATACATTGGAAGGTTTAAGCCCTAAATTTCAAGGATCTCAACATGGACAAAGTAAAGCCCTTTTAAATGAGTTACTAGCAGGTGAAGGCGTAGGAGATAGAGCATTAAAAAATGTCCCTACAAGACTTAGTCCACAAGTAGAGAATTTAGAATCTGCAGCGCAAAAACGCTTTAAAAGAGATCTGGCCTTGATAAATAACCAGTTTATTCAAGCTAATCAATATGGCTCAGGTCTGCATAGAAAAGCCGCCGAAGATAGAGCGAGAGAAATCTCTCAAGCAACCCTTGAGCAAAGAGGCAGATTATTAAATGATACGGCGATATCAGAACTAGCCTTAGGTCACCAAGATCAACAAGCTAAGCTTCGTCAATTAGGACTATATGGCGATCAAGCTCAAAATGAATATCAGAACTTGCTGGGTGCTATTAGAAGTACTAATCAGCTTGGAGCTACTAAGTTCGGTAATGAACAAGCTGAAAATGAAGATCTATATAAGAATTACCAAAATGAGGCGGGTTGGGAATGGCCACACCTTCGGGGGACGATTTCTAAAGAGGCAAGAACTCAAGCTTTTGGTGATATATTTGGTAAACCGTCAGTAAATAGATTAGCAGAAGCAAATACTGGGTATAGTGAACTTGAAAAAGAAGCGCAAACAGCAAGAGCGGAACTTCAAACCTTAAGAAATGCTCAAAATGAGCTGCAAAGGCAATTAGGGATTCAGCAAAACGCACAAAGACAAGCTCAAACCCAAGCGGATGCGCAAAGAAAACAACAAGAAGCGCAAAGATTAGCCCAGCAGCAACAGGCTGCTGCCGAAGCTCATGTACAGGCGCAGGCTGATTTTAATAGAAAAAATAGACCTGAATATTTAGCAGTAAAAGGTATATTAGATAATCTTTCAAAACAATCAGGCTTCGCTTTAAAAGGAAATCCTTACAATGATGAAAGTTATGAGTCGGCTATAAGGGGTATGCAAGCTCAAGGATGGAGATTCGTAAACGGTCAATGGGTGAAATAAAGAGGTAAATCATGGTAGGAGCTAAAGAATTTGCAATAAATAGAAAAGTCATCGCTAGGAGAAAACGCAATCCCCTTATCGAAAAAATCCAGATGCCTGCTTTTATGAGAACTCACGAGAAAGAGCTTAAAAAAATGCCTATGGATGAGCCTGTTTCTCCTCATAGCGGCTTACCTAAGCTACCTGAAAAGGATAAAAGCGTAGAGGAGAATCATTTTGCCCCAATTATGGTTAAGCCTTGGGATACTAAAACCATTAACCCTATCTTAGAAGAAGCAAAAAAAGCTTCTACTACTTCACGTTTTCCTTTCTTTAATAAACCAAAAGAGCAACCTAAACCTAAAGAAGCTGAAAAGCCTGATGAGGATATTTCCGATGAATTGGCTAATCGTATTACCTATAAAGTGCTTAAAAACATCAAAAGCTATTTAAGCAAGGAAAAAGAGCAACCACACTCCATAAGCAGTAAACATATTAAACTTGAGATCAGTTTATAATGTTAAAGCATAAGTTCGGAGCAATTCGCACGGAAATAGATGGGATAAAGTTTGACTCTAAGAAAGAAGCTAAAAGATATCAAGAATTGCTTTTTCTACAAAATCAGGAGAAGTATTATTTTTCCTAAGGCAAACACCATTTCATTTACCGGGTGGTACAAAATATTTGTGTGACTTCGTAGTATTTTGGAAAAACGGCGACATAAGTATAGCTTGAAGAAAAAACAAGTTGAGGCTTTATATCCTATTGAAATAAAGGAAATTTAAAAAAGTGGTGAGGCCAAGGGGAGTTGAACCCGCTATTTTTATCGTGAAAGGATAATGTCCTAACCATTAGACGATGGCCCCCATAATAAAGGAGGGTGACAAATTGTCCTCCCCCTTTATATTATTATTATATTTACTCTCTATCAATCAAATTCTTAACTAAAGAATTAATCACGTATTTTGAATTTTTATCTTTTATCTTTTTCAGTCCCTTAATTATTTCTAAATCTATACGTTCCACCTCATTTATTTGCTCTTCACGAGGGGTATCGTGTATACCACTTAGAAAATAAGTAATATCTCTACCGCACATCTTTGCTAATAAAAATAATCTGGCTATTGAGATTTGGTTTGTTGCATCTTCGTATTTCTTTAATTGCTGGTGAGTAATACCCATCTTAGGAGCCAGGATTTGTCTAGAAAACCCTATTTCTATTCTAAAATTTAATAAATTTTTGCCGATCTGTTTATTTATTTCATCTATCCATTGATCTATTTCTATTTTATCCATTCTGTTTTTCACTCCTCATAATGTTATAATATTGTTCCACATAATTGTTTATTTTCTGAGGTATATCCTCAACTATTTCTGCAATACGTTTTTGTAATGGCAAATCAAGTTCTATCCTATAAATAAATATACCTGTTCCTTTAATATCATGCTGTGGATTGTATAATACATAATCACACCATTTACGACCTGAAACGTATAAATTAAACTGCATTTGCTGATAATATTGTTTGGGAATTGCTTTTATTCCCACATTTTTAATTTCTAAGATAGATTCAAAGAAATTATTTGAGTCAGGTACTTTTATCTCAAGTAATCCATTATCATCAACTAACCCATCAGGAGAACAAGCTATATAATCATTTAATTGTATTAGACCTACTTGTTGTATCTTTATTTTATATTCCTTTTCCATTTGGTAACTAAATCTAGCCATATCTTCGTATGTTAGCCCACGCTCCATATGTATAGAAGTCTTTTCGGCCTTATCTCCCTCACACCTATCGCCGATAACAATCTCATTTGCTTTGCTATAAAGATATTTTTTTGCAGCATTTGGAGTTCCAAGAAGCTTATGGAAACATGAACCGGTGATCTTGCCGAGTCTTGAGTTATACCATTTCTCACTTTTTTGCTCAAAATTGTGTATCTGAATTTGCTGCTGCATAATCTATATATTGTTGTTTAAGTAAAGAAAAATTATTTACGCCATTTATTATAGTTTCGGGGTTCTTTTTATTGATGTTATGAAACTTACCAAATTCAATAGAGTCAATTTCAGCCTCTTTGCATAAAGCATGAAGCTGTTGAGCAGGACTAGAATCATCAGTCATAGACGGCGTACTCAATACACTTGAAACCTCCGTTTCATCTAACATTCCCATACCACATATCGATAAGGTTACACGTCTTTTGGCTTTAGTTTCTGCCTTCATCATCGCATTGCTAAGTTTTTCTCCTTTAAGCCCAGCTATATCGACTGCGCCTATAGATTCATCACTTCTCCCTGTTTTGTCCGTAGCTTTTGCCGTAACTATATAACAATCCTGTACCACTTCTCTTGACGTGATAGCAATAGATACCTCATGAATCTTACGAAGCTGTTCTGTACAATCACGTTTTGCATAAAGAGTAAGCTTACCATTAAGAACTATATAATCGAATGGTTTAGTCAATGGATTCAATCCAAGACTAGTACATACTAGCTGTAAATACTTTACTCTTTCGCTAGAAGTTAAGCTTGACAAATCGCCTTGAATCAAAACCTTTTCAAGAGAAAGTGCGCCTGCTTCATTTGCCACTTTTACTACTTGATTATTCACTTCCTTCATTATTATTTCTCCTATGTTGAAGTTTTTCTAAAATAGTTTTTCCTTTTTGTTGAATTTTTGAATAGGTTTCCATTCTTCCATCATGGGGATAATCAAAATGCAATACATTAAAATCCCCATCAATTTCAAAACCAATATGATGAGCACTGGTAAGATTTATAGCCCTTAAATTTTCTGATTCATCAATGCAAAATATATCTTTTATAATTATACCTTCTTTGTTTTTGACGTCTTTAAAATTTAATCTTCTGTAAGTACCAGTTAAAAGCTCGGAATTAACAAAACGAGCTGTTAGTCTTGTTTTTTTACTTTCCATGTTATATATTACCTATATTATGTTTAGGTGTTGTAAGATTCAGTTAATCATAATAGAAAGACCTAAAGTCTTATTAATACGATAGTCTTGTCGCGTAATATTCAGCTTGTAGATCTTTCATTTCCTGTCTGCCTTTATATAGCTCTTCTTCTATTTGTTGTTCTACGCCAATAGGATCATAATTGTTAGGATCTACTTTTAAATTATATTCATTGGCCTGCTCAAGTAACCATTCCCATTTTTCGATTTCATCTGTGAGCTTACCCCAATCGATATTTTCTTTTTTATAAGAGATATTATATTTATCAGCCTTAGCTCGTATCTCCGATTGTATTTCAGATTGTATTTTTAATAATCTTTCGTATCTTTCGATATCAACATAAAGCTCTAACCAATTAGTGTTTTCTTTGTCGTAAGTAATTTTATATTCAGTCGCTCTGGCGCGTAAGCTTTCCTTATTTCTTTCTGAAATAGCCTGAAAAAGCTCTTTTAGAGTTTCTATATTATCTACGATCTGGACTACCGGTGCTTTAGTAAAGGTTGGATATTCTGATTCCTTCATTTTTTGCGATTTGCTTAATTTATTCTTATTGAATAAACTAATTATACCGAAAAAATTAAGAAATTGCGATTTAGATTGTATTTTCATAATTACCTCACTGTTAATGGTAAGGTAATTATATCAAGAGTTTATAAGAGAGTCAACTATTTTTTATAGTAGAGTATAATATTTTTTATAAAAGTTTTTTTAGAGCGGAATAATGACTAGTGATTTCGTGAATTTTTTTAGGCTTTATAATAAAAGTTCCAACTTTAGAACCTTTTATACTTATTTTTTCAATGAATTTCTCTTTTTCTAAGGCTTGAAGAGCGTGATAGCCACTTATCCTAGAAACATTTGCAAGGGCGATTAAGTCTTTAATAGTAATTATAGCTATATCATCTACCGCAACTTGGATAAGTATTTTAAATACCTTTCTATAGGCTGGAGATAACAAAGCATAATGATCTATAGCTTGTAGAATTAATTCTTGATCTTTCATCTTACTTTAAAACCATAAAAGGAGAAAAAAAATAGTCAAGATTAGAAGCGAAATAGCAAAAATCATCTGATTACAACGGTATACTGATTGAATTTTAACTTTTAATCGTGATTCAACTTCATTAAGGTCGCATTTTGTAATTAAATAACCATCACTCCTAACGACTAAGTCAATAACGGCTTCTGCTTCTTTTTCTTCCATTCCTGCATCTACTAAATGCTTTACTTCTTTATGCGTATCTAAAATCATTTTTACCTCCTTTAAATTGCCTATTTACTAAATAGCATTGTGATAATTCCACCCAATAAGAGAGTAAAATTTGCTATTGAAATGGTTTTTAACCAACTAATGTCTTTTATCAGATCTCTAATATCAGAACGAAGACCGGAAGCTATATTATCAATCTTTGAATCAAGTCGGTTAATATCTCCTTTTAATTCACTCTTAGCATCTTTTAGATCATGCTTAGTAGCAAGTTGTTCACCGCTCTCTATATGTAATTCTACTATTGCCTCAGCCAGTTCAGGCTTAGCACCAACTTCTTTTAAATGTTCTATGTAATATTTTTTATGAGTCTCTAAAATCATTTTTTATCTCCCTATTTAAGCAAATAACTTTACTATTTTTACTGATATGTCCCATGATATAGGCAAAGTCAGCATGATTATACAGAACCAAAGATATTTTTGAGAATTGTTGACCAAATAAATTCTTGTCTTAAGCTCAAAAATTTCTTGTTCTAAATCTCCTATTTTTTTTATTTTCAAGTCAAAATATTCATCTTCCAAATCTTCTATTCTTTTAAGAATCGGAGCTACACGCTCGAGCTTAGGTTCTTGAAATAACTTAGCTTTTTCTTTGGAATAACCGTTATTCTTTGTATGTGACTTAGTTTCTTTACGTGGGTTTATATTCATATGTTATTCTCCTAATTTATATAAGACTAATTAATACCTGTATTAAAGCCTTAAATGCAGGCGAGAATATTATAACTAACATACACCAAAGACCAGCTTTTACCCATCTCTTTATCTCTCTAATTTCACGGTTAAGTTTATCAACTGTTTCTTTAAATTCTTTATAATATATTTCTCTATTACCCTCTATATATTCCATAGAAGGATCTTTATCTTCTCCTTTTATTTTTTGATCAGGGTACATAACCATATTTAATTCCTATTATTATATAAATTAGTTGCCGTTAACGAGGTGTTTCGTAAGCTATCTTCTAATGCTAAAATTCTATTTTCTAATGTTTCTATGTCAGAAGTTAGTCCTACATACATTTTTTCTAAATAATCTAAAATTAATTCAGCCGCTTTAAGAGAAAGTCCCGCATCTATAAGTTTTGTTATTATTATTTGTTTAAGCATTTTATTTTTTATTTCCATTTTTTCTTTATGCAATTAACTTCAACGATTCCTTTAATGCTAAATTTTCCGCTCTAAGCAACTGGTTTTCTGATTCAAGAGCTTCATAAGTCGTCTTTGACCTGGATAGTTTTACTGTTTCCCAGCTACCATCTTCATTTAAAAAACGTATTATCTTATCTGTTGCTTTCATTATCGTTTTTAATTTTATTAAACAGTTCTTCAAATGACGAATATCCCTTAATAGCTATTCGTTGGCTTGCCTCTTCTATGTCTTTTATAACTTCATCACTTAGGAAAAACCTATCATATTTTTTGCATAACTTGCATTCTTTCATAATTTTCATTCATAAATCAAACTAAATTTAGACTTTATTATATAATAAACTTAACAAGTTTCAATACATTTTGTTTACAGGTGAGAATAATAAGTTAAGATAGAAGTTATTAATCAACAATAGGTTATTCATGGACTATAACATTTTTCTAAGTGGAGAATACCAAGACCAAGACGAGGGGTTTCACAAGATATTAGATTTTAATTGCAAAAAAGATTATAAGCTTTTTAGAATATTAGTTGATATTGGCAATTATCGTTTTGGTGATGCGGCGGTTCCTAATAAAATATTTCCCCAAAATTTTGACGTCCAAGAATGGAAAAAATATTTAAATGGAATAAACGCTACCCACGATAATGAAATTTTTATTTATTTCCTCCCCCTGCGTGAATTTAAAAACTTTAACTGGGATAAAAAAATTAACTACGCAATAGATGGGAAAGAAGAGCTTATCGGTAAAACTTATGCAGAAGCAGCGGGCGATTTTTATAGTTCATTTCTGCCGCAATTAGAAGCTGCAACAGCGATGTATTCTAATATTTATGTTACATTTATTTTGAGAGTTATTATAAGAGAAGGGAAAACTACCATTATAAAACCAGATGGAAATAAAATAATTAAATAAAGAGGTAATTTATGGGTTTTGATATTTCTTTATGGGTAGAATACAAAGACACTAATGGCAAATGGAAAGATGTTAAGGATTATGATAAGATAAGATGTGAAAAATGTAAGGGATTAGGTCAAATCTATTACGATCAAGTCTATTACGAGAATAGTAAAAAAATGTATGGATGTAACGATTGCTTAGGAAAGGGACATAGAGATGCTTTATCCTATAAAAACAGATGTTATCCAATTTTTGCTATATTGGCGGATGTTAAAAATACCTTTGATATTACACCTATCTCAGATGAATGCGGCATGCCTGAGGATTACAAAGAAGATGAAGGATATGAAGAATATTTAAAAGAGATTGAGAAAGCTCCTCGGAGGTGGTACCCAGTCCGTACTGGAACTCTTTTTGATGCAGATTCTTACCATACATTGAAACAACTTAAAGATTATGATTGGGCTACTACAGAAAAAATAATTCCTTGGATTAAAGATGAACAATTTTATCGTGACCTTATACCTGCGCTTCAAAGATTAGCTGACAAACATGGAGGAGATGACAATGTTCGTATCGTATTCTTTTTTGATTACTAGCAAAAATTCATCTTGCTAACATAAAATTTTTCTTTTAGTATTCATGTAAATTTAATGAAAAAAGCCGCCTACTACGAAGTATGGCGGCTAATTTTTAACAGTTTTAGATATCTTGCTTGCAGGCCGGGTTCTAAAACTCAAATAAATCAATGATATGTCATATACTTTCTTAAATTCAGCTCTTTTTATTTTCCTAGCTATAGGTTTAGCGCCTATGATTATAGCTTTTTGCTTGAATGTAAATTTAATGAAAAAAGCCGCCTACTACGAAGTATGGCGGCTAATTTTTAACAGTTTTAGATATCTTGCTTGCAGGCCGGGTTCTAAAACTCAAATAAATCAACAAATACGAGATTTGTTTAAGTCGGAAAAATATAGTTAATGATTAACAGTAGAGTAATTACTTATATTTTTTCTGACTTAACGGTAAGTTATCAGTTTTTTTTATTGAATGCAAGCTAGTTTTGTCAAAATAAAATAAATTTCTAGTTATTAATTACTAATTATTGACTTTTAAGAAAAAATATTAAGCCTGGAGGAGAAAATATGAAAGAAAAAGTAGATGATGTCAGGGTGTTATTAGGCGAAATAAATGAATATACAGAAAGTGAAAATAAACCCGAAGCAGTTAGAAAACTTATTAATGCGATGCTAGTTGATTTAGACGAAGTAGAATTAATTTTAGAGGAATAAATTATTCATGAAAAAACAATCTGAGATTATTGAAGATTTAGGAGTAGTAGCGGAGCGAATAGAAAGAAGGCTGAAAGGTGTTTATCCTGATCCGCTTGGTACTCATAGTTTTAAGGAAGATATAAAGACAATGGTTGATTTAATTAAGGACTTGCGGAGGTAAAATGAAAGAGCAAATTAATAATATCAGGAATGCATTAGTGATAATTGAACTAAATATAAAAAGCTTAGAAAAAGCAGAGAAGCAAGTACAGATAAACAAAATAATACCTACTGATGAAATCGTTACCATTGCCAAAAAGATAAAAGCACAAATAGATGAACAACCAATTGGTGCAAAGTTTGACCCTAATTTTGCCAATACTCTTTTTATTGATATGGGTCAATTAATTTATAAAATTTTGGCTTAAAGGAATGAAATGGAACAACAAACTGAGACCATTGCAAAAGCTGTAAAAGCAACTGATGAAATTAAGTCTAATCTACAGCGATTAGATATGCTTCTTTGGTCGCTTGACGTTTATAGAGACTTAAAACTTGAATATAATAAAGATATACAAGCTTTAATGTTCCGCGTAATAAAAATAAAGGAAAAAGCCGAAAATATACGCAATAAAATGCATATAGATTATGGTAATTCCGACTATAAGACCGCTTATTTTTTTAAAGACACTTACGAAGCCGGCTGTTTAATAAATAATTTATATGAAGAAATCCTTAACTTATATAATTCTTGTAAGATAGCCTTAGAACTAATATTAAAAAAAGCAGATGAAAAAACAAATTGAGATTATTCAGAATGCTTTAAACATACTCAGCCAAGAAATCGTTGATAATAACTATCTTGTTCAAGAGTTAGAGGATGCTTTCAGTAAAATACATAATGGGGCTCGAGAATTTAACGAGTCATTAGATAAGATAAAAAGATTAAAGCGTTATAAAGAAGAAATTTACGATCAATTTGAGGATAGAAAGAAATCTATAATACCATATGAGGTTTTTTTAGATAAATGCGTAAAAAATTTAGAAGAAAAGCAACAAAAATGGCAGCAAACACCTTCTCTTATATCTTTTGAAAAGAATTTTGAATTAATAGTAAATTACATACTAAAACTAGTAGAAGGATCAAAGAATATAAGTAAATCATTAGATTATGAATCCGATTGTGATAGTACAAAGATTTGTTTTTCAGAAAATGCATTAAATCCATGGGATATATATAATTTAGTACAAGATATTGCTCGTATCTATCATTTAATTTTAAAAGGTCAAAATGAATCTAACGATTGAAGATGTGCGCAAATCTCTTTCTAGTATCTGTCATTGGTTAACTACCAATAGGACATTGAGCTTTTTGAGGGATGATAATAATAGACCGACTACTGCTAGGGGTATTGAATGCTCACAGCAGTTAGAAAAGTGCATGACAAGAAGTAGGTGGCTATTTAATAAATTTTCTGAATCAATAGAGGATACGGAAGTTTTACAGCAAAACTCACGAATAGCTATTGAAAAAGAGAAAATAGCGCGTAAGCAAGAGTTCTTTAACAAGAGAGCTATAGGGAAACCGAAAGATGAGTAAAAAGGATAAGTAAGAAAAAAAGAAAGGGATTGACGCCGAAGAACGAAAACCCCCCTAAGAAAAAACCGTTGTCTCGCTTAGGGTAGTCTTTATTAAGTCGGTTGTCAAGATCTTTCTAAAAAGCAACAAAAATTTTTTAGGAGGAAATAAAAATGAGCAAAACTGCAAAAATAATCTCGATTAATGAGAGATGTTACTACAAAGATAAAAACACAAATGAAGTAAAGTCTAAATACGATAAAGTTTCGCGAGACTTACGCTATGTACTTAGAGCTAATAATGCTGATAAGTCATTATCTACTAAAGCCAGAATACTTGCTACCAATTATTATAACATGATTAATAATAGTGATAATGGTGTTATATTCATCAGTCATAATTTTATTTCAAGTATTAGTGAAGTAGGAAATCGCCAAAATAATAACCTACACCGCGAATTATTAGATTTATTCCATATTCAATATCATCAATCAGTCATCATTGATAGTAAAAAATACCGTGATGGATTCACAATAAAATTTACTGAAAATACTGAGATTATTTTAAAAAACCCTAAGCAGTTTTACAGCATAAAAACTGAAATAAATTGCGACTTAGAAGGAAAAAAATTTCCACCTAGCGCGAAAAAAATTTCCACCCCACTCTATATATATAAAGAAAAACCTATTAATAAACCTATAGAATATAGCTATATAGCTAATGGAGATTTATATAAAGAAAAGCCACCGGAAGAAAAAAAATCCGATGAAGCTAACCAAGCTAATTTTTTAGATAAAAAATTTATTTTAAAGGATTTTTACCCCTTGACTCAGGAAGATGCTAGCAACTTACGGGTTCTATCTGGAAGAAGCTTTGAACTCTTACCGATGAATGAGATCTTGCTTAAAATACACAATTATCTAACTGCAAAAGGCTCTCCTATTGAGTTTAACGATAAAGATCATTTTTTAAATTACTTTGCCAAACGCTTAGCATCTGAAAAGCGAGACGCTTACAAAATCAATAACGTTTCATTCAGGATCAATGCAAATATCACTGATGAAGAGAAAGAAGCTAAGCAGAGGAATAAGTACCTACAAGAGAAAGAAGATTTTGGAAATACTTTTGAAAAGTTCATAGTTTCCTGTTTATCCGAAAGGAAAGCTTACGATTTCTTACGAGCCTTTAGGTCGCTTGATATTGAAGGCAATATTGCAAAAATCTCCCTTGCGAAACATATTGAACTTAGCGAAAACGACTTGAAGCTAATCTTAGAAGAAATCCAGATAAAAAATAATACCTCCCTAACGCAAATAGCTTATGGGGGAATCAGGGAAGAAAAACCAAGCATCGACAAAATCGAATTAATAACCCAAAATTCAACTAAGCAGGTAAATGAAATGCTAGACATAAACCAACAAATCCGCATCTCCTTCGGAGATGTTCGAGGTCAGGAAATACTTAACATCTGCACTATCAGCGAGAGATCTGATAAAGCAATTCAAGTGGAAGTAAAAACAGGTGAAGAGATACCGGAGAATGATAAGCATTTACTTCGTCAATGCATAAAAACCATATACGGGGAAGGGATTGAGATAAAAACTAAACCTAAAGCCGAAACTAATGTAATTCATTTAGACCAAAGAGACGATACTAATTGGCCTTTATGGGAAACAAGAGTTGACATATGGGAGAAGTTTAAAAAGGGAATCTTAGAACAGCTTAGACAATCAGAAGGGGAGCATATATTCAAAGCGTGGTTTGATAAATTAAAGCGTTCTCAAGATCACGATACAAATAAGCTAACTTTAACAGGAAGTGATTTTTTTATCAGTCATATTGCTAGCAACTTTGAACGGTTAATAGAAAACACATCAAAAAACAAAAAGATCAATATAACTTTGGTTTATGAGGGGAGAGAAGGTCCAGGATATAGACCAATAGTTTTTACACCAACAGGAGGGAGGAAGTTTTAATATGAGAACATCAGCAGAAATAGATATTACTGGATTTGTAGGCAATGACCCTAAAAGTCCAAGTGCAAATAACCCGAACTTTGTAACATTTTCGGTATCGGTAAATATAAAAAAGAAGGACCACGAAGATGTTACAATTTGGTATGAATGCCAGACAAGCAATGAACATCTTTCAAAGATCATTAAAGATTATATAAAAAAGGGAAGTCCTGTACGCGTACGCGGTGTTCCTCGTTTTGATACTTATAGAGATAAAAACGGTAACTATGTAGCGAGCTGTAAGATAAATATAGATAAAGTGGAGGACTTATCACAAGGTGCTAAGGAAAAAAAATCAATTCAATCAACCATTGAATCTATTGGGAATGGTAATAATTATGACATTGATGATTCAATACCATTTTAAAGATACGCTAATTTTACAATGGTTAGACCTCTAAAAGATTATATGTAATAATAGCTATAAGCGAACGTCGGTTTCATACCGGGTGTCTTGGGGAGTGAATCTACCGAGTCGTAGCTTATTTGGAGGTGGTTACGATTTGTAACCACTTTGATTTTAGTGAGTGATGAATTGTCACGATCTGAATTAGCGGATATTCACAAATTGCGAATGCTTTTACCATTTAAAAATATTGCATTCCAAAAATTTGTACTTTCAAGATTCGTATATAATAATTTTGTTCCAACAAATGATGCTTCTTCAAAATTAGAATAACATAAATTTGCATGCGTAAAATCTACATATTCAAAAATTGTATTTTTAAAATAACAACCCGAAAAGCAAGAATATCGTAAATCAGCATTTTTAAAAACCAATTCAGATAAGTCTTTATCTTTTATAACAGCGCATAATTCAATTTTCTTAGAATATTGCTCAAACACATCCTCAGTCTCAGGATTCCAAATATTTCTATGTTCATTTAACCACTTCTTATGATTAGCAATAATCTCGTTTAATTCCGCTTGCGTTACTTTTTCCATTAGTTTATTCCGTATATAATATTTTTTCCATTTGCTCGACTATATCTTTGCCGACTACATCTTCAAAATAACTTTTATTATCAGGAAAAGAACACTCTGCATCAATCGTATGATGGGTTAAAACCTGATAAGCTATTAAACGTCCAAAAAGATCTTGGGTGGCTGTCCTTTTTGACCAATCTGGCAATGGTACAGCTAAAAGGAAAGCGTCGCATAATATATAATTAAAGGGAAGCAACCCGCATTTTAAAGCCGTTTCCTCGCAGAATACCTTAGGCTCAAAATACGAATAACCCCTCCTGGTTGATAAAAATAATTGTTCAATAATTTCTTTTTTTTGTTCTTGTGTCAAGTTATCTTCTTTACTCGCGTTTCTATCTTCCAAAAATTGAACATATAAATCTATATATAAATCTACATTATAAGACGCCTTTTTTCTTAGACATTTATTACAGCAAAAATCTATTTGATGTGTTTTATAAAAAGATCGATAAAGGCCGCTACTATGATATTTATTAGGGTTTATAATGTTTTTCAATGTTAATTACCTTGTTCATATAATATTTTTTCCATTGCGGCTACTATTTCCTCACCTACGATAGAAGTAAAACGCTCTTTATCAGTGAAGAAAGTACTTTCTCTATCGATAGTTTTATCAGTTAAAACTTGGTATGCGTCTAAACGCTCAATCTCCCGGTTTGGACATCCTACACACCATTTGCCACCATCAGAAAAAGGAACTAATCCACACTTAAGGGCTTTTTTAGCATCCCAGTTATGGAGAATAGCAAAACAAGAAGCTTTACGAGGTTCATTTAATTCCTCAATTTCTGTTAATTTTTCTAAGAATAAATCTTCCACTTTATTAATTGGTATTTTCCAAGCTTTAGCATAAATACCGGCTGAATCAGCAAGTTTTATTACTTCTTCATTTAAGTCTGAATCTAAACCGTAATAATCAGATCTCCAGTCATCTTTTGTAGTTAATATGTGAAGTGTACAAAATGGTCGATGATGCGCACCACTATTGCGATATATATCGTCTCGTAAATTAGCTTTTTTCATAGTCTTGTCTCGTTGTTTTTTAAAGTTAATTCCGTAGAATCTCTTTCTACTAGAGATAGAATATATCAGGAAAAACACTACGTCAACTAATATTTTAAGCTTTTAATATAACAATATATATTAAAAGCTTAAAAGCATAGTATATTATTATATTAATAGCTTAGTAGTTAAAATTTACGGAGAAAGATATAAATTTTTTCACACTAACTTAACTATATAGGCTATAATTACTAATTAAGTAATTGATTATGTAGAATTATGAATATTAAAATGACTACCAAAAAGATAACTACAAAACTTTATGACCATGCTGGGAGGCCGACTCCTTACGACGAAAAAAAGCATATACCTTTATTATACGAAGTATTCGAGAACATGGAAGGAGTATGTGCTTTTTGTGATGAGTCTTTAATACATAGAAGGACTTTTTATAATTGGCTTAAGGCTTATCCTAAATTTAAGGAGAGTTATGAAATAGCTTTATGCCGAGGTGCTAGAAAATGGGAAAGATTACCTTTAGAAAATCCTAATATTTCGCATCCTTATTGGATGACTATAATGAAAACCCGTTTTGGATACTTCAAGCCTAAGGTAGATATAAAACCTAATGCAACGCCTAATGAGAAACTTGAGGCTGTTTGGGAAGGTATAAGAGAAGGCGAATTATCAGCGCAAGAAGCAACCCAATTAGCATCAGTAGCAGTTGTACAATCTAATATTGAGAATAATAAGGTTGATGATGACAATCCTTTCACAGCGCAAACTTCCGAAGAGATAAGAGAAAAAGCAGAAGCATTAGAGCAGTTGCTAAAGATAAATAAGCAATTAGAGGAACAGGAGAAATGATTATATCCAATATATTAGAATACTATTTACATGAAAAAATTGAACTTGAAATAATCGAAGGCGTTCTAGTTAGGAACTTCCTCATAAACGATGATGCAATAAATAAGGAGAAATAACATGCATTCATGGAAAGAGACCTTTAAAGAAACTATTATAGGCATGATATATACATTTTTGGTAGTGGTTCCCTTATTAACGGTAGGATTCTGCTTTACACTTAAATTGGGTCAATATTTATACAAATTGTTTGGACTATGATTTGTGCTGTTATTCACTGTGGAGCGTTCTTTCATAGTGAACGATAATATTTGTATAAGAGGCGCTTGTATTATTAATAAAACATAATTAGAGGAATTAAAATGATCGATAATAATTTTATTAAAACCATATTCACTAGATGCGAAGAAGATATAAAATCATTCGAAAGATTATATCATGATATGTATGCCGTTTCTAAAGTGTTTGATAGCGATTTAGACCTTACAGAGATGATCCTTTGTCATACCCGTATAGCCAAGACTTATATAAGTTTATTAGAAGAAATTGGAGACGATAAATATAAAAAAGATAATAATGACTATATCTTTGAAATAAAATCGTTGGAGGCTCGATATGAATTCTGGCGTTATGAAATGCTAAAATTATGGAGTGGACTAAATAAAGAAGCTCTTACACTTTTTGAGATTAAAGAAAAAGGTAACGGAAGAGCGGATGTAATAAGAAAAGAAACTAATAAACCTAAATTGTGGGATTACGCGAAAGAGTCTATAGAAATTCATCCTTTTTTATCAAATCTTAAAACAGAAGATGATCCCGAGGAAGTTGAAGAGATTCTCTCCACGTTCGATAAATCAGACGTTAAGCAATATGATTGACTGTCCCCTTTATTGGTTAGAAATAGCTGAAATTATCCTTGTGATATTTCCATTTATAATGATCTATTGCTTATACAGAAATATAAGACATGACTTTGAAGATGACCGAGAAGAATGAGAAAGAATATATAATTAAGTTACAAGATCTAAAAACTGAGGAGATAAAAGATATTTCTTATTTATATGACCGAAATGAATATGGAATTGAAAATATTCAACTCCATCCAGATGATGATTTTGTAACCTTTCTTTGGACGGATGGGGATCATGATTGCGATTGTAAGAGATTCTATTATTTCTATTCTAGAAAACCTTCTGGGGTTGATTGTGACAAGGAGTGTAGTGGACAAATGCACAGATTCAAGCTTTTATTAATTACATCTGCTAATGATGGAAAGATAATACATGCAGAGGGATACAGTGATTTTGAATACTGGAAAGAATATTATGGAGAAAAGTATGATTATTTTGCGGACGAATGATTAAAAGCGCTGAGAATGAAAGAGAAGAATAAAATAATCATTAAGTGTATTGTAAATATAGCTCTTTCAGCTATACTGCCGTTTTTAGCAATGTCATTAGTTGTGTGGTTAGTTATATGAGTGATAAAGATAAGCTTTCATATGAAGATATTAAAACAGTTCTATTGCTTGGCAGGTATGATCTTGTAACTAAAGAAGATATAATTGGCACTCCATTGGAAGATATAATTGGTGTTAAGTATTTAGAACGCCGTAAACAGAGACTAACTTTTTAATGAAGAAAAATTGATATGAGTGCATTAATAGAAGTAATTGCAAGGATTGTCATATATAATGCTGTGATGTTTGGTGTATTATATGCTTATTTGTCTGATAACTATTCTTATGCACAAATCCTTATTTTTACCTCATGGATTACGTCCTTTTTCTTTTTGTTGCAATGGGGCGAAGAAATTTTACGTAAAAACAAATGGTACGATAAAGAGTTTGATACAGTATTAGAGAAACATGTTCGTCGTCATATAAAACTAATTAGAGAAGAGATAGACGATGAAGTTATTGTCGATATGATAGTTACTGATGTACAGCACTACCGAGATAGTATAAGGAAGCAAAAAGATGAAGCTAATAATTAGGCTAATAGTTGGCGTCTCTTTGTGGTGTTTCTATTTGATGGCAATAGAGAGGATAACTATTTATTTTAAAGAACAAATAAATAATGGAGAATTTACTGTGTTTGGTATTTCTATAGCTGTTACATCTTATATTTTGTTTATGCTAGATGAAATAAAGGACGAACTAATCAAATAATGGCCAAAATATGATTAAAAAGTTTGTATTACTATTCATAATAACCGTTGTTTATAATCATGTTATCGAAGCTATAATTTATTACTTCAAAGATCAAATAAATGCTTCTGCTCCATTATATCTATGTTGCGCTTTGATAACTTTTGTTTCAATGGCTTGGAATTATTTTGCAACTGAAATAATAGACAGGATAGACCGGGCTAATACGAAGAGGGATAAGGGCGATTAGTTTTCTTGCGTCCTATCTACACAAAATTCGTCATCGTATCTACCATATTCTTGAGCTTCAATTCCTAGCTGAATATTAACCCAGTCCGCAATATTATTAGCATCCGCAATACATAAATTCAGTTTTTCTACCAGATAGTTGGGAGGGTAAAAGTGACCATTTTCGGTAAAAATAAAACATCCTATCCTCTCAATTCCCAAGAAGAATCTTGTATCAGCGCCTTTTTTGCTTCTAAAGAATATGATCTTAAAATAAGTACCATTACCAACATTTAAGTTACGCACAGTTCCATAAGCATAACTTTTTAAATCGATTAACCGATTCCACCTTTTGCCCGTCTTGTAAGGGTTTATATCCTCATCATAGAATGTCATTATTCATTTCCCTATATTTAAAACCCAAACATGGTATAATGGAAGTGGTTTGTCAATAGCTAATACTTAACATCATTTACAACCCTCATAAATTCCCCTACAATAACATTAGCCGTTTATTAGCTTAAGGGGATAATAGACGGCTATTATCGAATATAACCAAAATCGATAATAGGGCGGTTTGTTATTATCATGTATGAGAATAAGCGTATGACTTTTAGAGATGATGAGCAGGATTTGCAAAATAACGGAACATTAATAGCTTTATATCATGGTTATGAAGAAGATAAGCGGGGAAGTTTTATGCATGGCTATGTTCAAGGTTATCAATATGGTAAGCCTCAAGGGATGCTTATTGCTACCGAAAAGGTGGTGCTGAGTATGTCCCGACATGGTTATGCACACGAAGAAATTGCTAAAATCATAGATATATCGGTTTACGTGGTAGAAGATATGATAAATAAACCGTTATTTGAGAAATAAATATATGAAAACATCTAATAAAACACCTTACCCACAAATTCCCAAGAAGATAGCGGACAAATTAGCTGAATTAATAAATTCTGAGGCTATGGAATGGAAATTAATAGTAGGAGAGTATATTTTGGATGATGAAGATGATACGGTTGAGGCATATTTACGCAAAGGGGAGGGTTATTTATGCAATGAGTGAGCCAGATAATATAGTTCTTTTAAGCCGACCTCGCATGATAAGCATGAGAAAAAGTATATGAATAAACCTACTGAATTAACAGAAGAATTAGTAAAACTAATGGCTGATAATCCTGCTTACAAGACCTTTTTCTGTAGTGACTGGGGAATTTATGAAACAAAAGAAGCGCATAAACTACCTCTATTAAATGCAATGAAAAAGGTATTTCGAGATGAATACGAAAAAAGAGCGAAAGATGACAAAGAAAATAAAAGATAAAGATGTAGAGGCGTTCATAATTCATCTGATAGAAGCAAACCGGCCTGACGGAGAGGAGCTCTTTAAAGAAAGTCGAAAACTTCTTTTTGAGGGCAAATTCGATTTTAGACATTATATATTTACAGATATGGCTAAGTACATGTTTAAAAACGGCTATTCTTTAGATACAGTAACAGAAGTGATTGGTCTACCCCTAGAAGAACTTGAGGAAATAGAAATAAAGATTAAAGCAACTCATTAGCGACGTAATCATGGCTAAAGCATTTTTATCAAAAGATACTGCCGAAAGAATAAGAGCAGCCCGAGCCGGATCTACCGAGAAACCAGCGGAAAAACCAGTTAGCGCAAATAATGCATCAACTCCACCCACATACACCGCGCCTATTCCGATACCCAAACCAGCAACGATAACACCTTCATCGTCACCAGCTCCATCGCCACCTATTCAGCAAGTTATCATATATCCTCCCATTGATAATAGTGCTTTACTTAAGGAAAGAGGGGAGAAGGAACAAGCACAAGGATTATACCAGACAGAGAAGCTAGCAAGAGCCCAATCACAGGAACGGCATAAGGAAGAAGTAGAACGTATTAAACAAGCGGCAAAGGAACAAATAGAAGCAGTTCAAAGAGAAAAGGAACAAACTGAACGATTACACAAAAAGGAGTTAACGCGTCACGAGCAATTAGTAAAAGACGATGATTCTTTAAAGCGTAGGCATAATTTAGTATTAGAGAAGGTCAAAACTGATGAAGAAACCATACGGCGTATTGCTCAGGAGAATGAAGCGTTAAAACAAGAACTTGAGAAGCTCAAGAAAAGCAACGAAGAGAAAACAACGATACATGAAACCTCTGAAAAGGACGAAGATACTAAGATTGAAAGTAGTGTACCTCTTACACCTGATTATGAAGAGCCACATCCTGCAGCATCTATAACTAATATAATCCCAAATAATGATGTACAGCTTGTAGGCGATATAGCGGCAGATAGTCCTATTGAGGGTGGTAATGATAAGTGCGTAATATCGTAGGTAGACATGAGGGACTTGAACCCGCATCTCCCAGCTCACGAAGTCCGGGATCCTAATCTTGGACGAATGCCTACTCTTTATTCACTATAACATAATTATGAACATAATAAAATACCCCCAAAATAATGCGCAAGAATTAATAAATAACATGCAAAAAATCACTTCAAGCCGTAGTGATGCACAAAATAATTGCGCTTTTGGTATAGTTATTGTAAATAGAGACGGCAGTATTGAGCATCATTATGAATCAGTAGGAATTAGATATATTAGCTCATTAATTGGTGGAATAGAAATGTTGAAGAGAGATATACTTAATAATGCTTGTACTTATGAAGAGGTTGAGCTGGATGAATAACAAAGGTTATCGATTATGAACGATGGAATTATATTACTTAGGATAATTATATTTCTTTTTTTGTGCGGAGTATGGCAAAGTCATTATAGGCAACAAAAAGAGATAACCAATGAACTCAAGCAAATCAATAAGAGGCTTGAGAGTTTTAGTTTTGCTGAATGGAATAGACAAGAAAGTTAACAAAATAGTTCAGCATTACGAAAATTTGGGATAACTTGATAATTGTCGCGACACTGTCGCAACAAAGAAAAAAAGGGAGGGGCAAAATGCAAACAGAAGAATTACAGAACGTCTGCACAATTTTACAACTTAGTATTAATAATAATCTACGTGCAATAAGATTACTATACGATAATTTGCAAAGTGCTGACCAATTGAGCCCTTCTGTCGGAAGGTCTCCAGCCGAGCGGGTACATTATAAAATTATTCAGGTTTTAATGGATGGTAACGAACAATTATTTGCTCAGTTGGAGAAATTAATGTCATTATTACCAGATAAAGACGCCGGTATATTTATAAAGCCTTTGAAAGAAAGCCACGATAGATTTGTAAAAAAAATGGAGCTGTACGCTTTATTCGTATAGCTGATTCATTGGGATGTAGCTCAGTTGGTAGAGCAACGGTTTTTGATATCGTAGGTCGGGGGTTCGAGCCCTTCCATCCCAGCCATTAAAAGATAAAGATAACAACAATTTCTGTTCTAAGATAATATCATATTTGATATAATATGACAATAAGTAATCACGGTGAATGTAGCTCAATGGTTAGAGCATTGGTTTGTGGCACCAAAGATAACGGTTCAACTCCGTTCATTCACACCAATATAGCTATAATTCAATTAGTTAAATTTACAACTATTTATCAACTAAATAATTTTAATTATGATTTTTTATATTACCTTAAATGACGCGACTACTGAATTATCCCGAGCACTGTATAACACTAAATTCTATGAAAAGTTTTTAGACCGTATAGGAATAGATCAACATAGATATATGCAGCAATTACTATTAGATTTTATATGGAGTTCTTATATTAATTTATATGGTATTAAATGTTTTAAAGGGAAGAAAATCTCAAATAAGCAAGAGATAGTTTCGAGAGATTATTTACCGATGGGTAATACACATAAATATAAATGGAAAATTGATTGTAAGAAAAAGCGTGTTAAAACATCTTATGAGCCTGCACATCCAGATTTAGATAAAGATAAAGCGGCGTGGATAGAAAAAATACTGAGAGAGAGTAAACCGTCAGAAATTGTAGAGATAATGTCATTAAACTTAAACTCTATTTTATCATTTAATAACGATCTATTATATACTGATATCTCAATTAAAAGAACTGATTTAGCCTTTTTAATAGGAAATTTAGAAAATTATTTAAAAGGTATATTCTCTACAGATGAGAAGAAAAAGAAATTTTCCATCATGAAGTTTATTAAGTTTTGGAAAAATGATGAGAAGGTGGTATAATCTTCCTACGCCTTGACTGCGTCGTTTTGCAGGATTGAGATAGACGTATCTCGACAAGGCGTCAGTTAATCGAGTATTCAAATTCCTTTAAAGGATATCAGATGTATTTGAGTTTGGATACTTGACACCATACTTTAAACCCTATATCCTGCAGAAGGACTGGGGAACTCGGTCGGATATATCTTTCATGAAATATTGATTTAATGTAGTTGGTTTTTTAAGATTGTTTTCCTAACTATATTATTTCAATTTAAAGGGTTGAATGAAATAAGCGGTATGCTATCCTGTTCTTATTTCATTCAACATTAATATTTTCAAATAAATAGCCATGAACCGCCAAGACATTATCGATAAGATGACACCTAGTGAAAAAGAGGTATTTGAGAAATATTCAAATACTGTTCTTTTTCCTTTATTTCCTATAGAAGATTTTATGCGCGAAATAGGTATACAAATAATTGTGAATGGTACTATCCCCCAGAAGGACTGTACCTACAAAATTATTGATAATATTTTTTCTATTATAATTCATCCGGAGTTAGCGACTGATGAATTAGAATTAAGAGAAAGTCTCGCTATTATGTTAATGGGTTATTTTTTTGATGATAAAGCTAATGATCTTTATAATGACAAGAAGTTAATGCTCCAAAGAATAAGGGCTGCTATTGTATTTTTACTGCCAACAGAAGTTCTTGAAAATAAAATCAAAGAATTAGTTCGAGTTGATTCAAAAATAGAAAACAAACTTATAAAATCACTCGTTACTTTTTTTAAAGTTCCAGAAAATTTTATGAAAATGAGATTGCTTTTATTAAATGAAAAAAAACTAGTTAAAACAAAAAATATAGGAATGGCTTAATACCTCCTTGACATTCCCTATAATCAGTATTATATGTAACTTGTAATGTTATTTTTTATTGATAGTACAGAATTTTCATTACCTAACCATTTTGCCTCACTTTTAAGTTAAATGGGTTCCCGGTTGATTAAATTATTTCTTGTCGTTTAATCAGCCGGAAATTTTATCTTTTTACTCTTGACGTACTGAATAAATTAATGTAACATCTTAACGCCCCAAAAGACTGGGAGAAGTAAGCGCGAAAGCGTCCGGAGTGGGCCCAGGTTTAGAAGCTTCTCACACTTCTTAGGAAGTGATTCTAAACCAATATTTATTTCAAAATAAAATCACCCTCATTTAAAAAAGTAAAAAAAATCTTAGTTAAAGAAATTTAACTAAAACCTATTACATAATGCACATTATGGAAAGTTGACTATTTTAGTAGGCTATTTTAGTTAAGATTTTAATTTTTTGTTTAGAGAAAAATACAATCGAATTGTTACTATTATTGATAATATAAGAAATATATTTTCGTGCACTGCTTGATATAATCTGATTATTGAATCAGGATGACTTGTTAACACAAATATAGCACCATTTATCATTATAGCCAAAAAAATAAACCTGGTTTTATCTTCTATTGTCATACTTAATAAGTTATTTTGGTTAAGAAGTTAACTCTTTGTTAAGAGGGATTTCTAAACTCATATTTTTACGAGCTATACCAATTACTTGCTGGGGATCTAATAATACACTCGGAAAAATCTTATAATTACCAACTTCAAGATCTTTTTGATTTTCGCTAATACGTAATTCATCTTTTTTTGAAAGAATGGAAAGCGCATCATCTATACATGACCCATTATTAGCATAAAAAGATAAGTTACCTTTCTTATGCTCGTAAATAATAGTTTCTTGCGCTAGTTCTTTAAAAGCTTTTTCTTCTTTAGGGTCTGATAAATCTAATAGACAAGCTCCTAGCATTGCCGCTAATACATCTGATAAATATATATATTCAATCTTATTATTTTTATCTTTTTTCATACTTAGTAGGTTACTTTAGTTAAGATTTCAATTTTTATTGAGAGATTTTTTGTATTCGGTTAACGCTTCGCTCAATTCTTGTCTGAGACGTTTTCCTTCTTTTAATAGATCCATTGTTTTTTTAGATAGATCTATTGTCTTTTTAGATATTTTATTTTCATCTGTTGTCATTTTTTATCCCTTCTATTTTAAACTTTATCCCGCATTTACCATCTAATGCTAATAATTTGACGCTATCATTTTCTATAACATGTTGTCTATTAGCAGACTTGGTAACTATATTTAATAAATAAGGTATAGAACGAGTATAAAAATAAAACTTTATAGCCTCAGTAGATAAAGAGCCTAAGTAATCGTCATCCTTTCCCATATAATCCCTTATTTGTTCTAACATATTAGGTTGTTTACAAATATATTTCCAAAGTCTTATTTTATCTTTATCGCCAAAGTCGTCTTTCATTATGCAATATTCCTTGCCCCTTGTATCTCACCTAAATATATAGTATCGTGATTTTAATGGGAAAGATTATATATGAACAATAATAAAAAGGAAGTTTTAATATGAAAGCATTAGTTGGTTGTCTAAATTGCGCTTTAAAAGGAATAATAGGGGGAGTATTTTACTCAAAAACTCCTGATGGTCAAATATGTTGTCCCATTCTAAAATGTTGTGTAAAAATGTGTGTTGATGAAGTAAAAGTGGGAATCGAACATCAAGAAGTGGAAATGGCGGGTGAACATGCGCCGCCACCAGTTACGATGTCTTAGGGGAATATATGAGTACAAATAATAACATTATAGGATTAGCTGTCCCATTAAAAAATCCTTTGGCAAAAAAAGAAATAGATGAACATATAAAGTTATTACATGGAAACCCAAAAGCAAATTCATTTGCAACTGGCTATTTATATGGTTTAGTTGCTGCCAATAATGGTGTACCTATAAAAGCAGAAAGATTACGAGAAGTTTATCAAGCAACTCTTGATTATTTAGGAATAACAAATGAATAGAGACGATATAGTAGCCAAGATGGCTTTAAGGGAAAAGGAAATATTCGAGAAATATAAAGATACTTATCCATTTCCTATAAGACAGTTTGTTGAAGAATTAGAGATAATGGTTATCAAGAGTAACCTTAAAGGCGATGGGACATTAAATAGATTAGAAAATGGTCAATATCAAATTTGTATTCCTTCGCATCATCTTTCAGACGATGAGACGGATAATATTTTTATATGCGTGGTATTGATGCATATTATTTTGAATAAAACTATTCCTGATATGGAATGGGGGACAAAGTTAGCAGTCGAATTTTTGATGCCACGGAAAGTTTTTTTTGAAATAGGGAATGATTTATTTAAAAAATCAAAACTTACCACAGAAAGGATTGCCAAATATTTTGGTATACCGATTGGCTTCGTTAATTATCCTATAAATGATTTAATGGGCCCCGAAATTTTGCTAAAAGTATTGAAGAACTAGTTTTAGACAAACAACTATGACCAATTCACCCCAATATTATAAATTACCCCAATATAACGAGAAAGGCAAGCCTTATCCTTGGAAAGATGAGCCTAATTTTGCTTATTATACTGATGCGAATACGGGATTAGATTATTTTATCATTAGAAGTAAGGAACTTAGATATTTGAACGGTTTTATAGTAGTCCAAGAATCAGATATAGAATTATTAAAATCAATAGTTAATACTGAAGTATGGCCGTTTGATGTGCATAATGGTGTTATGTTTTGTGATAAATATGAATTTGAATCTTTTGTTAATTCACCTATATATTGCATTGGTTTTGGTTGTGGAAGATATAATACGGGTGACGAAATACCTTGTCGATATTCAGAAGAATGGATAAAAACTACAAAAATAGCTCCCCCCACATTAGGGAAAATCACTAAGTATAGAGACATCAAATACGTTCAAGAAGAATGCAAAAAATTAGCTGTACAAGTAGCCGATTATCTTAAGAAGCATAGGTCTTTAGAGCGGTTATTGTAATTTTTTGTTCATGTTCAATTTTTCTACCAGCATCATCTTCCCCAGCTAAAGAAATTATTATTTTACGGCAACCTTTTTTAGCTAATTGTGCACTTAGATGATTGATAGAATTCATTACAGGATAGTGTTGCTTAGTATGATGCTCTAATATTTTGCACATGATTTCTTTAGTTTCTTCATTTAGAGAATCAAAATGATTATCAAACTCCTTTTCAATAGCGGTTTGGTCAATACTTTCATCAAATATAGTATTATATAATTTATTCATTACTTCTTTTTCTTTCTATTCTTTTGCTAATTTAATTATTTTAAATACCCTATTAATCCATCCTACAATCTTATCGGGAAGGAGATAAGTTACTATTCCTAATAAAAATATCTCCATCTCCGATGCTGTTTTATAGTAATAGCATATGTATGATATTGATCCTATGATAAAACTTAAATATACAGCTATTATTGTAAGTTTTCTAAGCAAATCCATATCAGTTACATCTTTTATATTAGTAATATATATTAGTATCATAATATATTAAAAGCTTAATAGCAATATAATAATATATTGTATTTTAAATATTTTATGTTATAATATTATATTAGAAACTTAGTATAACGGAGATATATTTTGTCTGAAAGTATTACTTGTAAGGTAATTGCTATAATCAATCAAAAAGGCGGAGTTGGTAAGACTACGCTAGCTATTAATATAGCAACTAAATTATATGACGATAAATATAAGGTATTGCTTATCGATTCAGATACGCAAGAATCGGCTACCGATTGGTCTATGGCAGGTAATAATAAATTTAAGGTTATAGGAAGGACTCGCCCTACTTTAGAAGAAGATATAATTGAACTGTCAAAAGGTTATGATTGGGTAATTATTGATGGTGTCCCTCAAATAGAGAATATGGCAAAGGCCGCTATAAAATGCGCTGATCTGGTTATTGTACCTGTTCAGCCATCGCAATTAGATGTTTGGGCTTCGTTAGACCTTATAGATATTATAAAAGCACGACAGGCGGCAAGAGAAGGGAAACCCTTAGCTTATTTTTGTGTTAGTCAAAAAGTGGTAAATAGCTTAGCAGGTAATAAATTAGATAGCGCCTTAAAGGATCTAGGATTTCCTGTGATGAAGGGCTTTACTTGTCAAAGAACTGCTTACAAGGAAAGTATCTCTATAGGTAAAACAGTTTTTGATACAAGGAACTGGAAGGCTAAACAAGAAATCACTAACATTGTAAAGGAGATAAAAGAAATATTGAAATGAACTCATATGACACAAGACGTCCTTCAAAGAAGGAAAAAATTATAAAGGAAATGGAGGAGGAATATAAAGAACCACCATCGCATATAACAATAAAAATAGACTCTCAATTAAAAAGAGATTTTCATACGATAGCACTTAGTAATCGGTCTAAAATGACATATATAATGACTGACCTTATTGAAAAATACGTAGAGGAATGGAAGAAAAAAAATGAGAAGAGTTAGTCAAGATGAGTTGGATAGTTTATTATGGAAGATAACTGAATTTAAGGGACATACGACTTCTGAATGTTTAAAAAAATTCAGATTTTGCGATTTTTCTGGTTTAAATTTTAAACGAACTGATTTATCTAATGCTGATTTTTCATATTCTAATCTACAAAGGGCTAACTTTAGCGTGTGTGATTTGAATTATGCTAAATTTTTATGCTCCGATTTAAGAGGTGCTAATTTTAGGGAAACTGATTTATTTAATGCTGATATGCGTGATGCTAATTTAATTGATACGGATCTGAGAGGAGCAATTTTATTTGGGGCTGATATGCGTGGCTGTGATTTAACTCAAACCCTTGTAGATAGTTTACACTTAAAATATGTTTGCTTGAAGGATGAAGAAAATAATAAAAAAGATGAGGAATATGGCCTTAGAAAATAGAGATGAATTTGCACGTAATAAGCTACAGATGATAATCGATTTGACAAACAAAATGGAGGAGAATAATTGTTGTGATTGGCAATTGATTACTGCTGCAAATCGTGAAATAGAAGCTTTGACGAAAGAATTACTTAATCGTCTGAATTATCTCGGTCAGATATACGGTTAATATGCTAAAACATTGGATAAATGAAAAAACCAATAGGTACTACAAGATCATACGTCACCCAAGTTTTTTTGGTGAATCAATAATACTTATGTGGGGCGGAATTAATAGTAAGCTTGGTGGTTATAAAATAATTACTTATGATACTGAGGAAGAGATAGAGAAAATCATAGATAAAATAGCTAAGAGACGAAAATATAGAGAGTATATACTATTATGAGTGAAGCATTATACAAAATTGGCGGTCTAAGATTTTGGACGGAGGATGAAATAGAACTCCGGGAAGCTTTTGCATCAAGGGTAATAAATGTAGTTAAACGAACTTTGCTAAAAGTTAATCCTGCTTGGTCATTTGCTCAAATGGAAGGCCCTATCCTTATACCACAATCGGATATTAATGCTGCATATGATGAAAATGATGTATTTTCTACAAATCATACTGTTTATGAGAATGAAATCTTATGTCTAAGACCTGAGACAACGCATTCAAGTTATCTTTATGCTAAGCATCTTAATAAAAAATTGCCTTTATGTGTTTATCAAAAAGGAAAAAGCTTTAGAAGAGAATTAAACGACGGAGCAACAGCATCTAAACTTAGATTTAATGAATTTTGGCAATTAGAATTTCAATGTATTTATTCTGATTCGACTAAGACGGATTATAGGCAACACTTAATGAGCAGAGTATCTTTGGAAATTGCCAGATTTACTGGTTTAACAATAAGAATTAATGAAAGTGATAGATTACCTATCTATTCAGAAAGCACGTTTGATATCGAGGTTAATCACAATGGAACATGGAGAGAAATTGCATCATGTTCCATCAGGAATGATTTTGTAGATAATACTAAGGTATGTGAGATTGCAATCGGTTTAGATAGGATTGCGATGTTGGCTAGTTATTAGGATTGATAAAAGTACATTTTTCATAAGATAATTACACAATATATAAATTGAGCATGATATAATATTATTACCAATATTATGAGAGGAATCTATGGTGAAAAATATTTTAGTGCTTTTAGCTTTATTAATAGTTAATACTTCTGCTATAGCTAGCGATAAAGGCTTTTATATAAAAGCTCTTATGGGTGGCAATAAGGTTAGTGGTATCAAAACTATTGAGGAGGACATCAATTTCAAAATAATTCATAGATCAAAATTATCTCAAACCGCTGGTATTGGGCTAGGTTATTATATTACTTCATTTGCAAGAGTTGATCTGACTTTTGAGAATGCGCAATTTTCTTTTAATCCTAAAAGAGGTGGTTTTGATTTTATGGATGATAACGGTATCCAAAATACAGGTAATCAACTAATTAGAAGAAACGCTAATGCTAGAACATTGATGTTGAATACTTATTTTGATCTTATCGAAAAAGTTCCATTTAAGTTATTCATTGGCGGTGGGCTCGGAGTAAGTAATATTAAAGAAAAGATAGTTAGTGATTTTAAAAGAGATGATATTGTTGTTAATAATGTAGCGATTAGCTTACCTACGATTTCATTGCTTAAAATTAAAAAAGCAAAAAATACCATTGCTTATGCATTAACGGTAGGTAGCGATATAGATCTTATGAAAAACTTCCATCTTGAGCTTGCTTATAGCTGGAAACATTACGGCAAAATCAAGAATTGCAGTAATAAATATCAAGGACATAACATATCTGCCGCTATAAGATTTGATCTGTAAAATGTCATTGACTCAGAAAGAATAAGCGCTTATCTTTTCTTAGCATTTTTTACTAAGAAAAGATAGGTATTATATATGTTTGCAAAATTAGTTAAATTTAGAAATAAAACGACGTTAGATGATATTGAATTAATAGATCTGAATTTGAATGGTGTTAAAATTCAATTGCCAGTTAGTGATGTAAGATTAATAGCTCCTGTAACCGATAGAGATTCTGATACAAGCCGCTTAGATTGGTGGAATAGTGATTGGGCTAAGCGTTTATGTAAAATGCTAAAAAAAGATAGGTAAAAGGAAAATGGCGCAGGAAGCTAGCGGGTGCATTTGCATTGACTGTAAAGGAAATTTACTAAAGAAATTTGAGGAATTAATCTCTTCTTTTGATGAAGATACGCAAAAAACTATCTACGAATTAATTGATATACGAGATTCTTTACAAAATGCACTTCATAATGATATAGATTCAAGTATAGCTAAATTAGCTGCAAAAGGTTGTGTCAAAATCAATATTTCTTTTTCCGGAAAAACTGCGACAAATAATAAAATAAAATTAAAAGATGATGTAATAGTTCGTATTGAAGAATGACTAAATATATGACAGAAGAAGAAATCGAACAAGAAAAGGAACAAAACCGAAAAGATATTGCAAAACAATATGATGCTTTATTTGATACTTTGGACAAGAAATCTCAAGAGATAGTAAAAAAATTAATCCCTTTGCATACTTTATTAGATGATGATCTTATGTATGATATTAAGCGTGGATTAAAGCAAGTGCGTGAAGAAGGTTGTAATAAAGCTTTTATTATCTTTAGAGGAGAAACTCCTCAAGGTGAAATAATAGAAGCCGGCGAAGAATTAGTTGTACATTTTGAATACTAACTACCACAAAAATTACACCTTTCTTAAAAATTTCATTTATTATTAATACTCAAGTATTAAATAATGAAGTTTCGCCGTTTTGTTAGCTCAAAGATCAACCCCACGTGAACTAGAACAAGCAGAAAAAGAAAGACTCAAGTTACGTGCAGAATTATCCTTGCATGAGTTCTTAAAGCAAGCATGGCTTTGGATTGAGGGAAACACTCCTTTTACTGATGGTTGGCATTTACAGGCTATTTGTGAACATTTAGAGGCTGTTGCTAATAGGCAGATAAAAAATCTGCTTATTAATATGCCGCCTCGTTGCAGTAAATCAACTCTAGTATCAATTGCATTTCCTGCTTGGCGATGGTTGCATAATCCAAGTGAGCGATTCTTATATGCTTCTTATAGCTTTGGACTCGCTTCTAGGGATAGCCAGAAATGCAGGGCTCTTATACAATCTCCATGGTATCAAGGCAATTGGGCTAGAAGGTTTCAATTATCAAAAGATCAAAATACAAAGAAAAGATTTGATAATACTGCTACAGGCTATCGTATTGCTACATCATCGGGAAGCGGTACTACCGGTGAAGGCGGCAGCATATTAATTACCGATGATCCCAATAATGCTGCTGACGTAGAATCAGAAGTACAAAGACAAAACCGACTCGATTGGTGGAATACTATTTGGTCGACTCGTTTAAATGATAGAAGTAATGATTGCCGAATAGTGGTACAACAGCGAATCCATGAAAGCGATATATCGGGTTATATCTTAGCTAATGATGAACTAAAGGAATGGACTAAACTAATCCTACCTATGGAATATGAAGAGAAGCGCAAAAGTAAGACTATCATATTACCATCAACTAACGGCAAAATATGGGAAGACCCAAGGACAAAAGAAAGACAGTTACTTTGGCCTGAAAAGTTCGATGCAAAAGCTTTAGAAGGATTAAAAAATGATCTTGGTTCTGAATATCGAATAGCTGGACAATTACAACAAAGGCCAAGTCCCGCCGATGGAGGGATTTTGAAAAGAGATTGGTTCTGTTGGTGGAAAGAACGAGAATTACCTAAAATTGAGTTTATCCTGCAAAGTTGGGACACCGCACTTAAAGGAGATGAACTCAGTGCATATTCTGCATGTACGACATGGGGTGTATTTTACGATCATAATTATATTGAAAATGTAATATTACTTTCTATGTGGAAAGCGCGAGAAGAATATCCGGAAGTTAGAGAAAGGATAAAAAGAATGTATTATGATTATCGTGATACAGGTACAATAAAACCCCATGGGAAGTGTCGCCCTGTCGATATGTGCCTTATGGAAGCAAAAGCATCTGGCGAACCTTATATTGCTGATCTAAATAGATCAGGTATAAGGCTTATACCTTTTATTCCAACGACTAAAAAAACAGCGCGAGCTCGTAATGTCAGTCCTTTAATTGAAGGTGGGAGAGTTTGGTTGCCCGCACGAGCTCCAAACTATGAAAGATTATTACCTTTTGCTGATGAGTTTTTAGAGGCGGCGGTGAAATTTCCTACCGGTGAAAGTAATGACGTAATAGATACGATGAGTCAAGCCTTAATGAAACTTCGAGATGGTCATTTCTTACTTAATCCTAAAGATGAGCGCCCTATTCCACCACCGACAAAGCAAGATGTCAGAATCTACTAGTTTTTATTATAAAAATTATTTTCAACGAAATTATCTAGCAACACCTTAAATTCCTTTAAAGAATTTGTCCCTTTTTTATTATTTAAACTCAAAAGAGGCAATTTGTGTTTTAAAAATAATTTATCTAATTCTGTAGCTCTTTCCGCTATGGTAATAAGAAAATGAACATTAAACGTCTTTTGTTTTAAGGAAGTATCTAACGATTTTGCAATAAACGGGTTAGCGGTTTCATCGTCATATACCGTGATTGTTATCGGGACAGAGACAATCAAATGTTCTTTTTCGCGACTTAAAATAGCGTAGTTATCTAGCTTAGTAAAAAATTTTACAATCTTATCAAAAAAATCAACCATTTCTTAAAAAATTCATTATTATGTAATATATAGATGATATTACCACTATTCATTTATCGAATTTTACCAACGAATATTCACTAAGTTAGCCGCTTTCAGAATATTCGTTGGCGTTAACACCACAAAAAATTTTTGAGGGTTATTCATATATACATGAAAACTGCTGACGAAGAAATAAGAAAAATAGAAGACCTTGAAGATGGGTCAACTGTTTATGAGATTGGTCCAGCTCCAAAGGAAGAGACTAAGGAAGAAAACGATTTTTACGAGAATTTAGCGGCTAAGTTTTCTGAGGAAGCGAAAAAAAAGCTTTCTGGCTTTTTGCTTGATGCTATCAAAGAAGATATAAAAGTTCGAGAAAGGTGGTTAGAACCTATTGAAAAAGCAAAGCTTTATCTAGGGTTTTCGCTAGAAGAACCGAAGTTAGAAGGCTTTGCTAATGCTACACGTACCTTTGATTCAACCTTTGCTACTGCCTTAATTAGATTTTGGGCGACTATTAGATCTGAGTTATTACCTGCTGCCGGACCTGTCGGGTTTAAAATTAACGGTAACAGTAATGAAGAAATAGAAAAAAAAGCCGAATTAAATAGGGACTGGTTAAATTATTATTTAACGGTCAAAGACGAGCCTTATTATTCTGACTATGAAAGATTTCTACTTAATCTGGGCTTTTGCGGAACAATCTTTAAAAAAGTATATCGTGATAAGCTGAAAAAGCGACCTATCAGTCGTTTTATTATGCCCGATAATTTTGTAATAGACGCTGATTGTACTTCTATTCTTGAGTCAAACAGATTAACTCATATTCTGCATCTTTCCAAAAAAGAAATCATCCTTAATCAAAAAAATAAAATCTATCTTGATGTTGATTTACCTTATTTAAAAACTTCGGAGATTGAAGAGGATGAAGATAAAACAAGTCGCTCTAATAAAAAGGATAAGGAAGTTGACCTTGATGAATATTCAAAACGCTCTTTATTTCCTATCTATGAAATTCATACTTATTTAGCTTTAGACGAGTTCACAGAAGATAAGGATGTAGATGAGGAAAATATCGTACCACTACCTTACATTGTTACTATCGATAAAATTTCTAAAGAAATACTCTCGGTAAGGCGCAATTGGGAAGAAGAAGACGATGAAGAGAAAAAACGAATAGAATATTTTGTCCAATATAATTATTTACCGGGCTTTGGTATTTATGGTCAAGGATTAGCTCATTTACTTGGCTCTAACGCAATTTCTCTAACTACTACACTTCGCCAGTTAATAGATGCCGGTATATATAAGAATCTACCGGGTGGCTTTAGAGCAAAGGGATTAAAAAACCAAGATACTACTATTTTAATTGGACCGGGGCAATGGCCTGAAATAGATACAGGTATCTTGCCGCTTTCCGAGGCTTTTATGCCTCTTCCTTATGCCGGTCCTGATAATACTCTTCGTGAACTTAGATTGGAGCAAATAGAGCAATGTAAGGAGCTCGCCTCTACTGCTGAAATGGGGATGCTTGATTCTAAAGAAGATATACCAGTTGGCACTACCCTAGCATTACTTGAGACAAATAATAAGATTCAATCAGCTGTTGCAAGATCAATTCATGTTTCTTTCAGTAGAGAATTACAATTAATAAATAAGATCTTTAGACAAACATTAGAAGCCGAAGAGTTTAACTTTGGTTTAGAGAAAAAAGTCATTACAGCAAATGATTTTGTCGATGAAGTAGTAATTACACCGGTTTCAGATCCTTCGGTTAATTCAAGTGTTCAGCGAATAATAAAAGCAGAATCGTTATTACGGACAGCTATGCAAGCCCCTGAGATGCATAATATGCGCGAGATCTTCAAAATGAATTATGAAGCTCAAGGATTAGATGTTGAACAAATAGATAAAATCTTAATTCCAAGCGAGGAAGACCAAGAAATACCGCCGCTCGATCCTATCAATGAAAATTTAAATATGATGAGCAATAAGCCTGTTCGGGCTGCTATTTGGCAAGATCACGCTGCTCATAAGCTTGTTCACGGAATGTTTGCTCAAAGCTACCCTGAGCTTGCTCCTGCGGTTATGGCTCATATTAAAGAACATGAGGCTTATGAATATCTAGTACAGATGCAGCAATTACTAGGTATGGAATTGCCACCGCTTGAACAAATCGTTGATCCTCAAGTCCAAAATACAATTGCTGTAGCGATTGCCGGAGCATTAGAGGAACAGCAGCAAGATCAGCCTCGCTCTCCAACTCAAGAAGATCTGATAATGGCAGATATCCAGCAGCAACAAGCTGAGATTGAAGCTAGAGAAAGAATAGAGAATCAAAAAACAGAAACAGACATTTTCAAGGCTCAATTAGATTTTGAGAAAGAAAAAGCCAAGATCAAGTCTAACGAAGAAATAGCAAGGTTAAAAACCGAAACCGAGTTTGCTAAGGCTCAACTAGCTGTCGAGAAGGAAGAAGCCAAAATCGAAGCTGATGAGCGAAAAACGTATCTACAACCAGAAACTATTATCAACAACGGAGGAGAAAATGACGGAGATTACTAAAAATATGAAAGCCGGCTTTCAAGGTAAGAAAGATTCTATGAGGGAAAAAGCAGCAAAATTAATGGACCATCCGGGTAAAGCTGTGGATGTCTATTATTCTGCTTCCTGTGCCGATAAAGAAAAAATGCGGAAATATAAAAGCGGCGGTTCTGTAAAAAAATACGCTATGGGCGGCGTAGCTAAAATCAGACATGGTGAGGCTACTGCTCAAGGACTGCCAAAGACTTTTAAAAAGAAGTCAGTCAAGGAGCTCATATAGATGACGATAAACAAATTACTTAGCCAGTTAAAGGAAACTAAACAGCCTTATGAGCAGTTTGTTATAAGCGGCAAGGCTCAAGATCTTGCTCAATATAGATTCATAGCCGGTCAGATTAATGGTCTCGATGCGGCTATTGAAATGTGCAGAAAATTATTAAAGGAATCAGGAGAATTTGATGAGTGATTACGAAAATCTTGTAGGAGAAGGAATTGACTTTGAAAACTATAATCTACAGGAACAAATTAAAAAATATGACGGTTATGAACCGGCAGGATATCAACTTCTATGTCGAATATATAAACCGGTAATCGAAGAAAAAACTAAGGGCGGAATATTTTTAACTGATACAGAACTACATAAGAAAGCTCAAGATGCTCAAATTACTAATTTTGTCGGTTTGGTAGTTAAAATAGCTCCAGCTGTTTACAAAGACGAAGAGAGATACAAACTTACCGGCAAATACTGCCAAGTAGGCGATTGGATAACATTCAAGCGAGCTTACGGCGATACCTTTTGTTACAACGGGCTTCCTACCATAACGATAGACGAAGAAAGGATTTTAGGCATAGTCAAAGACCCCCGCAAAATTTCTAAAATTTTAAATAACTAAATGGTTTTAAATGAATGACAAATAACAATGATAATATTGTAGAAAACGACCGTGTAGCCCTAGAGGATACCGCCGGTCGTGCCGAGATACAAGAGATAATACAAGAGATAGAAAGGTTAAAAGCTGGTGGCGCTCCTACGGTTCCTGAAACTAAAGAAGAATCTGCCCCGGAAGAAAAAAACGAAGAGCTGGAAGCTTCCTCAGAAGATGAAGAAGCAAGCGAGCAAGAAGAAACCGAAGAAGATGAGGAAGACGAAGAAGAGCAAGAAGCCCTAGCACCCCAAGAAAAGCCTAAAAAACTAGATAAAATCTGGAAAATTAAAAAAGGCTATTATAAGGAAAAAGCTGTAAATAAGGCACTTTTAGAGGAAAATGGTCGCTTAAAAGAAATGGTATCACAGCTTGAAACAGCCGGCACTTATCAATATGGCAGAAATATTTATACGGAATTAGAGCGTGCAAAAGAGCAGCTACAAAAGGCTGTTGATGAAAATAATCCAAAAGCTTTTATTGAGGCTACTGCTAATCTAACTAATGCACAATATAAAGTTAATGATCTGGAAAGATTAGCAGCTCAAATACCAATCTCCGTTCCCACTCCACAAATAGAGCAATCTTATTCAGTTAATCAAGACTATGACAGTGAAATTTTCAATGAAGCTGTAACAGAGTTTTTAGGCTCTCACAAAGAATTACAACAGGGGTCTAAATTCTTCAATAAAGCATTAGCAGAATCGGTAGTTAAGTATTCTAAGGAACTTGATAGGCAAAGAAGTAAAGCCGGACTAGAGGATATTTATTATACAGACGATCCCGAAGCGATACAAGATTACATCGATTTAATCGAGGATCATATGGCTGAATATAACTCTAAGATTGCAAAAAACAAAAAAACCATTGAGGCAGCAAGTCACGTAGGAGGAGTTAGAAACTCTTATAGTGGTTCAGCTCCGGGTAAATCCCCTCAACCTATAAAAGTAACCCTCACACCAGATGAGAAAAAAATGTGTGCCAATTCCTTTGGAAGAATTACAGAGGAGGCTTGGCTTAAATTCAAGGCAGAAGAACAACAAAAAGCAGGTAAATCACTATGACCAAACCAAGAACTACAAGAGACGAAGAAACTAGAGATCATGAATTAGCAGGTGACTATAATTTTCAACCACTACATCCTTTCGATTTGCCGGAAGGAGTTTACAAAGAGGGATATGACTTTCACTGGGCGAGGCTAAGTATTAGAGGTGAAAGAGACCATAGAGTAGAGGAAATGGTATCAAAAGGATGGAAATTAGTGCCGGGCAGCAGAGCTCCTAATAGATATATAGATCCATTAAGCGAAAATAGCCTCTCTAAAGATTATATAATCAAGAAAGATACTATCCTAATGGAGCGTCCAAGTATCTACTCTAAGAGAGAAAAGGAATATCTCCAAAAGGTTAGCGAACAAAGAACTCGGGCACTTCCTGGAATGAGTCGTGAGACTAGTGAAATCGGTGTACGTTCTCAATATAGCAATTATTTTTAGTCATGGCACAAAGTTCATATCAAACTATTAACTTAACAGCTGATACTACGCTAAGTTGGCCCTTTTCTTTTACAGGAGGGCCAACTATAGCTGATATAAATAATGTGAATGCAAGCGTAGGACCTTTTAAGGTTATATTGCCTGATGCAACATTAGCAGCTCCGGGGCAGAATATTATTTTTAATAATATTTCCGGTAATAGTTTTAATATCATGTATAATGATGGAACTACTCTTTTAACTTCTGTTTCGGCAGGAGAAATCTATTATTTATATTTAACCAATATAACTACATCAAATGGTGTTTGGGTTCCTATCCCGTTTGGAGGTGGAACAAGCGCAATAAATTCAGTAATAGCCAAAAGTACTAACAATACTATAAATATCACCGGAGGAACTTTAACTCCTCCCGGTGGTACGATAGATTTTCAGCTACCTACTTCTATATCTAATATAATCAGTGGTACTAATGCACCAGGGATTTTAGTTGCCAAAACTGCAAGCCCATCTATTTTAACATTTGTTACTCGTGACTTATTGGGTGATACTAATATCTCCATCAATAATAGTAATGGTGTTAATGGTGACCCAGTATTTTCATTAAGTCCGAGTCTATCAGATATTGCTTCTATTGCGGTAGGTAGTCTTCAAATAAGCGGCGATGTTATTACTACTAATGCTACTAATGGCGGTATTCAGCTAAGCAGTGCAGGAACAGGAAAAGTCAGTATTAATGGTGTTCAAATAGATACAAGCAGCAATATCACTGGAGCTAATAATCTGACGTTAGGTGGCTCTTTAACGATAGGGGGAACATTTATAAGTCCAACCTCTCCTAAAGTGATTTTTACTTTTACTGATAGTTTATTAGGCGGTATCACTAAATTAAGTTCATATAACGTCGCTTCGATTACAGGAAGTGGCGGAGAATATACAATTACCTTTAGTTCTGCCGTTGCTGCTACTGACTACGGAATAACTTTTGGCTTAGGTGGTGGGGTGGGTCCTAATGTAGATGATGACCCTATAATTACTAATGTAGTTTGTACAAATAAAACCACTAGCTCGGTTTCTATCAAAATTTATGATCGCAGCGGAGTACTTGCTCAATCTGTTCCATATGGTATTACAGGGGTAATATGGCGTCCTAGTTAAAAAATTAATTATTTATCAATTTTTTAATTGACGTACTTAACGTCATTAATCATAATAAATAATTATTATATGTAGTTGTGCGAAACTCTAAATCGTAAGTTTTGTTATTTTTTAAATAAAATAACTGTCAGTCGAGACAAAAACACGTCTATATCAAGGGTTTTATAACTCCTTATCTTTTTATTTTCAAAATAGTTGGCGAAACTCTAAATCGCAAAAGTTAGCGAAACTTAAAAACGCACGCGGGTCTAAAATCACGCCTCTTAAAGATTTAATCAGTTTAATCAATTAATTAAGCATAAGAGGTTTTATGGCTTACGGAAAAAATGCGCCGTTTGGTTTGCGCCCCCTTTCCTCCATTTCAGGGGGAGCTTGGACTGAAAAAACCAATAAATATTATATATCAACGGATGCTAACGGTCAAAATAGCTATGGCACTAATATTTTTATCGGCGATCCGGTAATTTGGAATCCAGCCGGCGCCAGTCAAGGTGGTGGTACTATTGCCAGATACACTTTTGACAACGATCAGGATGTTGCAACGAACAAAGTAGGAGTATTAGGAGTATTCATGGGATGCTCTTATACACTTCCAAGCGGTGTATATGTAACAGATGCTTATTGGCCAGGCGCAATTAATGTAATGGCCGGTAGTAAAATAACAGCCTTAGTATTAGATGATCCGGATACTGTTTTCAGTATTCAGGTTTCAACATGGACGAATGTTTTGAATGATGCTCGTTTTACTTATGATCGTGTAGGTCAAAATTTTGGCTTTGGACTTGCTGGAGGAGGGGGAAATTTAGATCCTAATAATCCGACTGATGGTGATCTAAAAACAAAACAATCAGCGGTGTATTTAGCAAAAGTCTTTGTAGCTAACAACGATAATGCAGTTGCTACATTACCTTTAAAGGTCATTGGTTATGACGATAACAGCCTAAATTTGAATAATCCGATTAGTTATACCGCAAATAATACAACACAGCCCTTTTTAAACGTAAAGGTGCAGATAAATAATCACGTCTATAGACCGGGAACACTGGGAACTGTGATTTAGGCTTAATTAATATTATATTTAGGAGAAATAACAAATGATTAATACCGCTCAAATTGCGCAGTTATTGCGCCCAGGTTTAAAAGCCGTATTCGGTAATTACCCAACATATCCGGAACAATGGACCGAGATATTTAAAACAATAGCATCTGATAAAGCGCAAGAAATCGAGGTAGAAATGAAATATCTCGGTGCTGCCGATATCGTAAATGAAGGTGCGCCAACCCCTGTTGATTCCATGGGCCAGCGTATAATAACCAATTATATACATCGAAAAATTGGCATTTCCTTTAGTATTACCGAGGAAGCAATCCAAGATAACCTTTATCAGACACAATTTCCACTGCAGGCTGAGGCTCTTAGAAATTCTCTAAGAACTACTAAAAATCAGCTTGGTGCGAATGTATTGAATAATGCGTTTAATGTAGCTTATCCGATTGGTGATGGTAAATCGGCTTGTTCCGCTACTCATCCAATTGATAACGGTGTTTATTCTAACACCCTAGAAGGTCAAGCTACCGTTGATTTTAGTGAGGCCGCTGTTGAAGCTGCAATCATACAAATTCAAAAATTCCCAATGCAATCAGGTATTCCAGCTCAGGTAATGGCTAGAAAAATGATTTTGCCTAAGGAGTTACAATTTGCTGCTTCCAGATTGCTTAATTCTGCATTCAGAGTTGATACCGCTAATAACGATATTAACGCTTTATATCATAATAATTACATACCAGAAGGCTATAAGATCAATCACTATCTAGTGTCACCTACCTCTTGGTTCATTATTACTGATGCAGACAATGGGTTGAAGCATTATCAAAGGACCCCGGTTGAAACTGATACTTATGTGGATTTTGCTACCTCGAATGTGATGGCGAAAGCAACTGAGAGATTTTCCTTTGGAATATCTAATCCACGTGCGCTTTTCGGATCTCCGGGAGCTTAATTAAATTGTGCCAATATCATCCTTGGGAAAGGTAAATGCTAAAAGCCAATGATATTGGCACTTAAAACTTATAAGGGAAATTATTAGATGTCAACATTTACAAAATTAATTTGGCCTGTTGTAGATAAAACCGCTGTATGTCTTCTACAAGCAAAAATTAGTGCACCGTATACTTTAACATTAAACGGTGGATTTGTGAATCCAAGCATTCCCGATCAAATTTCTTTTGCTAGATTCAATATAATTAGGTCTGTTTCTATTACAGCTACTACCGGCAATTATACTGGAGTAAATTTTATAATCGAAGGATTACAAAATAGTGCTTATGTTACGGAAACATTAGCCGGTCCAGCTCCTAATAGTACAGTTTATGGTACGAAACATTACGACATCATAACAAAAATAACAGCAAGTGCACCAGTTATTGCGCCCGGTGTTTCAGTAGGAACAGGAAGCACAGGTTATTTTCCATTACTTGTAGTCAATCCTATTGTTACTAGTATTAATTATACTGCGACAATATTAATTCCGTTATTAGTGCCGGCGTCAGGTATTACTTATTCATTACTACAGACTCTCGATCAAGTAGCCGATAATTTTATTCCCCTAGACGAACAATTAACAAGGTTTTTTCCTTGTATGGGACTAACTGACAAAACCACTTCTGAATTTGCAAGCGCAACCAATATATCTAATTTTCTTTTGTTCAAGATTAGCTCTACTAATCCGCTTACCGATACTTTTAATTTTATATTTTTACAACAATAATATGTCCAGATCAATAACTTATACATGGCCAGCTAGTAATGAAACGGATGTCTGTAAACAACAACTATTAGCAGTCGCAGGTAATTTAGTCTTAAACGGTAATTTAGCTAATCAAACTAATTCAGCAGTTAATTTTATAGGTTATGGCTATGCCAGATCGATAACTATAACTTCTACAGTCAATTTATCAGGTAGCACTTTTACAATTATTGGGACGCAAAATGGAGAGAACATAAGAGAAGAGCGTGCAGGTCCGACTGCTAATAATACAGTCGAAAGCGCTAATGTTTTTGATATTATAACCTCAATTTCGGTTAATAGTGCGGCAGCAAATGTGAAAGTCGGTTCAGGTTACCGAGGATATTTTAAACTAATCGGAATCAATCTTGAACGTGATATTATCAATTATTCCTTATCTATACATAAACTAACAAATATATCAAAAGCCACGGAGATTTCCGGCATATTATCCGATATCGTGAATAATGGTGTTCAATTTGATAATCTTAATACCAGTAGCCTTTTTCCAATAAAAGCTTTATCTGTGGCTGACCAGTATATTTTTCCCCTTCAAAATAATGGAATTTTAAACCCTTTATTCAAGTTTATTTTAATAGACATAACGGGAGATTCAACAACAGCAGCAAATAGCATTCAATTAAATTTCATCCAAACATAAATAAGAGGAGCATATGGCACATAGTAGAGCCGCAAAACAAATGATGCGTAAAAAAAGCCCTGAAAAATGGATACAAAAAGCTATTAATCCCGAGAACAAAGGTTCTTTGCATAGAGCTCTTGGAGTGCCGGAAGGACAAAAAATACCTGAAAAAAAGCTGGAAAAAGCAGAGCATTCTAAGAATAGCACTTTGAGAAAAAAAGCTAATTTAGCTGAAACTCTTAAACGTTTTCATCGTTAAGGAGATGTTTCAATGCTTCCAACATCAGGTACTTTTAATTTTCAGTCTATTCAGATTGAGCTCATTATTAGAGAAGCCTTTGAAAAAGTAGGTATACCGGGCGAATTTATCGAACCGGTTAAGCTTGATTCTGCCAAAAGAAGTATTGATTTAATATTCTTAGAATGGATGAGTAAGTCCGTCAATCTATGGACTCTTGAAAGAGGCTATCTTGCCTTAAAGCCATTAACTGGACAATATACTTTAGATGTAAGCGTTAGCAATATTATTCAAGCATCTCTTAGAACTTCAACCCGTCAAAACAACGGCGGAATGGCAGTTAGTTCTAGTGGTGGAAATGCTGCAGATGCATTTGATGGAAATCCTACTACAGCTTGTACTCAAACAGCTCCAAACGGGGATATTTCATATGATTATGGACCTGCTGCAATCCAGCAGCAGCAAATTAATTTTGTCGGTATTACCTCTCAGACGACTCAACAATATACAATTGTAGTTGAGGCGGCTGATCTCGTGCTAACTTGGTCAACATTATTCACTATACCAAAACAAACTTATGCAGCCGGCGTAAATGTTTGGTTTGATGTTCCGACTTCTGTTAACGCAAGAGCTTATAGAATAAGGGAGATAGGAGGGGCTACTCTCAATATTCAAGAAATTTATTTTAATAATAATATTGACGATCTTCCTATTCCCAATGTAAGCCGAGATGATTACTACACCTATCCTAATAAATATTTATCCTCTCGTCCTAGTGTATTTTATTTAGATCGTCAAATCTTACCTGTTTTGAATTTATGGCCTATTCCAACAAGTGATTATAACTGCTTGTTATATTCATATAAAAAAATGATCCAAGATGCCGGCGCATTATATACAAATGGCTTACAAATTCCTTCTCGATTTTATCCTGCTTTAATTTGGCGGTTAGCTTGGGAACTAGCTGTAAAGTTCAGTCCAGAAAAAGCACAAATGCTTAAAATTGAATCTGATTTGGCTTTTGATGTGGCTGCTCGCGAAGATTCTGAAAGCATACCGCTCAATATTATTGCCGATACAAGTTCTTATTTTGAGTAAGGGGGAATATGGGATTTGTTAAAAAATGGTCAGGTAAATATGCAAATACAGATCCTAAAAACCCATCTGCTTTAGGCGTTTGTGACATAAGCGGCTTTGTCTTTAATCATAAAGACTTAGTAAAACAAATGGAATGGAAAGGAGATAATAAAGTTTGGACAGGTTTATTAGTAGGTAAACCATTTGAGGATATTCCGAATGAACAACTAAGACCTCCATTAGTCAAAAATGATCCAAAGCCGGTAATGAATGCAAGATTACCAACTCCCTATACCGATCCTAATAGTCCTCAAGTCTTGCCTTATCCGCTCTTAATGCAGAAATTAAATAATTTTCATTGGGGAAGCTGATGGCATATGAGGTTTTATATAATTTTATTTCACCGGTAACTGGAAGAATATTATGTGATCCTACTATGGTTTTGGTAGGAGATGCGAGGGGAATAGCAATACCAAGTCCTTTTATTCCGATAGGGGCACTTCCAGACTTACCAATGGGTAATATTTGGATAGGTAATGATATGAATCGCCCTATTCCTTCCCCTATTATAACTATTGATAACTTGCCTAATTTAACAGCGGGTAAAATCTGGGTAGGGGATGCGCTCACAAATCGCCCTATAGAAAGTACAATACCAGCAGGTCCACAAGGCCCAGCTGGTCCACCTGGACCGGCAGGTAGCGAAGAGCCTAACAATTTAGCAAATGATGTAATTGGTCAAAGCGCTTCTAGTCTCGTTAGTTATGGTTTGCAGCACTTATTCGGAGGAGTCGCTGGTTTTGGTTCTACTCTTTTAGGCGGAACTTTAGGGACTGTGGGAGTAGGAGGGGTTTGGCAAATTTTTTCAGGTCTAGGCACGGCACTTAATAAAATTGGTGATGGGGATCTTGGAAATTTTGATAGGTTAGAGACTGAAATTGATAAAAGAATAAAAATTAATGCTAGGCGTAATTCACAGATACTTCCACTCGGGGCAGGAGCTCCTACAGCATCTGACAAAAATATAATCTATTATTTTGCTGATATGAGCTTAGGAGGAGGGAGAGTAGAAAATATAGCCCCTTCTCCATTAGCAGACTATGACGCTGTGAATGCTAAATGGGTATGGGACTTATTAAATGATAATGTAGAAATAATATTTGGAGAACAATTAAATTAGGAGATAATTATGTCAATGAGTACTATAACAGTAGCGGGGATCAATCCTATATTGAAAATCTTAGGAGCTGCTCAACAATTTAACTACGATCAATCACTATCCACTTTTCAATTAAATAACAGTTTTACTCCAGTTGTTGGGATACCATCACAATTTAATCAAGAATTTCGCAATAATCTATTGTCTGGCTTTAGATGGACACATTTAACTACCACTACCGATACTTATGGCTCATTTACCTTGCAAAGCTTTGTGAATGCTTTAAACACCGGCACTGATTTAATGCGTTTTAGCAATACGGGAATAGATTTATATAACGATATTAATTTAAACAATAATAAAATCACAAACTCAGCTGCTCCAATCGCCGGAGGGGATATTGCCACTAAAAACTACGTAGATACAAGAACAATTACCTTAAGCGGAGCGGTAACAGGAAGTGGTGCGCTCGGATCAACGATTGCAACTACGCTAACTAATATTACAACGTCACAGATTACTAACTTTAATTCAGCGGTTACTGCATTTAGATTAGATCAATTTGCAGCTCCGACGGCAAGCCTTAACCTAAATAGTCAGAAAATTACAAATTTAGCCCCCCCGACAGTTAGTACGGACGCAACTAATAAAGATTATGTTGATACTGCTATAGGTTCATTTGTTCTTTCTGTCTCCGGAACAGTTGGAAAAATTAGTAGTACCGGAGGACAAAATCCTATTATAAATTTAGTTCCAACAGCGGTTACTCCGGGTTCTTATACTAATATGAACGCAACGGTAGATGAAGATGGCAGGATAACTGCTGCAAGTAATGGTATTACAGGCGCAGTTGCTTCATTATATATGAGCGGAAATACTACTCCGACAACAATAACTACAGCCGATACCTATACTAAAATTCTTGGGACAACAACAGCAACTGTAACCGGGGATTTTACAGCTCCTACAGATAATAAATTCGTATATACAGGAACTAATTCGCTTTCAACTTTTGTAAGGGCGGATGTATCAGCCATTCCTGATGCTATTTCTACGGTAAGTATCAGTATTTTTCAAAATAATGCTCAAGTTTTAGCTGCAAATTATAATTATCAAGCAACAGCAGCACAGCGTACGGCTTTAACAGTGGGTGTTCCTGTTCAGTTCTCTACTAATGATTTTGTAGAGGTATTTGTCACATATGATACGACAGGAGATATCGCTGTAAAGGATATGAATTTTCAAGTGATAATTTAATTGAGAAATAGTAAATTTTTTAATTCTTTTTCAAAAAAGATTGTTATAATAAATAATTATAGTTTCTACGAAACTTTAAATCGTAATCAGGGTTATTACGTTCTTCGCCATAAAGGATCTTTAAATTTTCAAATAAAATTTGAGATGCTTTTATGCCATTACCGCCAATCACAAGGTTTTCTGCCATTGATACTAAGGCAAGCCCGACCAATAAGAATAACGGCTTGTACGCCCCCGAATTAAATCAAGCGCAAATCGATTCTATTCCTACCAAAACCAAACATAATGGCGGTATTTGGTATAACACTGGCAATAACACGCTAGAAGCCCGTATTAATAATAATACAGTACCTCTTGCGGCAGGCAATGGTAATGTTTCGGGACCTGCAAATGCTGCTAATAATAATATTGCTGTTTTTGATGGTACCACCGGTAAAGTAATAAAAGATAGTGGTGTCAGTATTAATAAAGTACCTGTATTAGCTCCATCATTTAGAGATGCAGCTTTTTCAATGGCGCCTGTCAATGTTAACGAGATAGGTAATTTAGGACATATTAGATTTATCAATGATGTGTCCAGTATTTATGTTGACACTTTAACATCCCTTAGGTTTTTTCCTTATAACGATCAAGTCTGTTCTGTATTTACTAGCGAAGTAGGAAGCGGAGGGGGATCTACAAGCGAATCTGCGTTATTAGAAATACATACTGATAGTGGTGCGCTGCTTCTTTCTAGACTGACGACAAGTCAAAGAGACGGCTTAGGAGTGGTCAGCGGAATAGACGGTACTAATGGTATGTTGTTATTTAATACCGATACATTGACATTTAACGGTTATGACGGGACAAATTGGCGTACAATACCGCAGTTAAATACTGATGGTAGGTTAGATCTTAATAATAAAAATATTATCAATTTACTTGATCCGCTAAATGCGCAAGATGCAGCTACTAAAGCTTTTGTAGAAGCAGCCGTAAGCGGTATTCCAACTGCTACGATTACTTTAGCAGGCGATGTAACAGGCTCGGGCTTAGTAACAAGCCCGATTACTACCACCTTAGCTTTAACTTTAGATCAAATCAAAGCGCCGGTAGCTAATGTAAGCCTAAGTAATAAGAATATTACCAATTTATTAGATCCTACTACTGCTCAGCAAGCAGCTACTAAAAACTATGTAGATACACGGACAATTACATTAAGCGGTGCAGTAAGCGGAAGCGGAGCGTTAGGAACTACTATAACTACTACTTTAGCTAATATTACCGTTTCACAAATCAGTGATTTTAATACTGCAGTTGTAGCATTTAGGCTTGACCAATTCGCCATCCCAACTAGTAATATCAACTTAAATAACCAAAAAATCATCAACTTAGCGACGCCAACTGCTAGTACAGATGCTACCAATAAAACCTATGTTGACACAAGGACAATTACACTAAGTGGAGCGGTTACAGGAAGCGGTAATCTCGGGACTACGATTGCAACTACGCTAACTAATATTACAACGTCACAGATTACTAACTTTAATTCAGCGGTTACTGCATTTAGATTAGATCAATTTGCAGCGCCCACCGCAAGCCTAAATCTAAATAGTCAGAAAATTATAAGTTTAGCAACTCCGACAGTAGCAACAGATGCAGCTAATAAAAGTTATGTTGATACGGCGATTTCAGGTTCAGGATTTGCTCCAGGAACTTCAAAATATATTATACAAACTACTGATCCTGCATTACCGAATGCTCAATCACTTGCTTCATTATCGCCTGGATTACTTAAAACTTCTTTTCTCGGAACAGGAGTTTTGGTGACAGCAACCCCCGGTACTGATTATTATTCACTGGGAAATCCTACAAGGATTTTGGATAATGCCGATAATTTCTTTATCGGAACTAATGCAGGTAATAATAACGCTGGTACTCTACAAAATACTGCGGTCGGCGTTGGCGCTTTAGCGGCGATTACTTCTGGAGCGCAAGAAAATGTAGCTGTTGGAAGGGATACCTTAAAATCAGCAACAACGGGAGGTGCCAACGTAGGAATTGGTTATAATGCCCTTACTGCTCTTACCACATCTACAAGAAATGTAGCGGTAGGCGCCGCTTCCCTTAGCGCTTTAACTACAGGTGTACAAAACGTTTCGGTTGGAGCAAGCGCCTTAAATGGTATCACAACCACGTCTGATAATATATCAATCGGTTATAATAGCGGGCAGGCTACGGGCTTAATATCTTGCCTATTTATAGGAACTACGGCAGACGCCTCTACAAATGGGCTTACGAATGCAATTGCTATAGGCGCAGGCGCCCTTGTTAATGCAAGTAATTGTATGGTTCTAGGAAGCACAGGAACATCTGTTGGAATAGGCGGAATAACACCGAATGCTCAATTGCAGTTACCTACAACACATGCAAATAGAAAAATAGTATTATATGAGACAGCCAATAACAATCATCAAGTTGATGGATTTGGCACAGCAGCCGGAATATTTAGATTTCAATTAGATGCAACTACTTCAAGTTATACATTTAATGCCGGTGTAAACTCTACCACTTCTAATGAATTGATGCGCTTAACTGGAACGGGCTTCTTAGGAATAGGGACAGCCTCCCCGAATGCACAAATACATCTTGGCGATACTGCCGTAAATAGAAAAATTGTATTATACGGAGGAGGTAACGATCATCAATTTTATGGGTTCGGTGTAAATAATAGTATTTTGAGATTACAAGTAGATAGTACGAGTGCTGACTATGTATTTTATGCCGCAACCAGTTCTACTACATCAAATGAATTAATGAGAATAAAGGGTGATGGCAAAGTAGGAATAGGAACCGCAATCCCCGATCAACTATTGACTGTTAATAGTTCCACGCCGTCTAAAATTGCAGCCGGCTCTTGGGCTGCTTTTTCTGATGCAAGGATAAAGGATATAGTAGGAGACTATGAACATGGTTTAGCAGAAATAATCCAAATTAAAACCAGAAAATTTAAATATAATAATAGAAGCGGTTATCCGGAAGTTGAACAAGCAAAAGTAAATATTGGGGTAATAGCACAAGAGATAGAAGAGATATTCCCTGAATGCATTGTTGAAAAAATGGAGCACCTGGATATACCTGATATGCGATTATATGATGGAACGGCTTTAACATATGCTCTAATTAATGCAGTAAAAGAATTAAACAATGAAATAATAAATTTAAAACAACAAATAAATAATAAAAGGTAATAATTATGTCTAACTCAACACCAGAAGAAAAAATTGCAGTACTTAATGTTCAAAAACAACAAAATACAGAACAAATAAATAATTTAAATGCTTCTATTGCAGACAAACAAACTTTAATAAGCAACTACACGATGGCTATTGAAGAATTTGAAAATCAAATAATAGCTTATCAAGCAGAGATAGATACATTAGAAAGCAATAATTCAGTTATTGATGAAATTATAGTTGATGAAACTCCTCCCCAAAGTGAGGTTTAAAATAATAAAAATAATACTGTTTTATTAAAAAATTATGCTATATTTAATATAGTTTTAATTAAAGAGAAAAATATATGGATAATTTTATTGAAGGTCTCAAAAAGCAAAAGGAATATAACAATATTTTAAGCGGCTCTATCATTGATATGCAGGCTTATGTAAAGCTTGCTCCACAAGTATTTGCTGAAAACGCCAGTACTTCGCCGGACTTTGAAAGTGCCTGTGATTGTTTGAGAAATCTATGCAATGAAATCAAGACGAATATTGCTAAAGTCGCGGAAATAATCCCGACTAAAAAGGTTGAGGGTGAAATTAGCTAAATGAATGGGTGTATTTGTTGATTATCTGAGTCGTAGATTCTCCGGTTTAAAGGATGTTGAAACTCCTATTTTAACAGCAGATACTCACCCGATAATAGTTCAAAGTTTAAGAGTAACTAATACAACGTCATATAAGATTTTAGTTAATTTAAAGAATATTCGTAGCGATGGTGGGACTACGACTACTTACGAGAATAATCAATTTGCAATAGAGCCTTACCAGCGAATAGATTTAGTAAAAGAATGCGGTCATGAGTTTTATTTAGAATATAAAGATATACCAACGGCTATAAGCGAAAGTTTAAGGATTTATTCTAATGCTTATGCGCAAATATTCGACTGTAACATTAGCTATATTACACTGAATGATTTGCCAGTGCCCCCACCACCTCAATAGTTTTACGAAACTTTAAATCGTAATTTAGGTTGTTAATTCTTCGCCATAAAGAATCTTTTTGAATTTTAAATTTATAAAGAGGATTTTATGCCAAAACCAGCAATCACACGAGTTTCTAATTTAGAAATCACACCATCATCAACTAACAAAGAAAAGGGTTTTTATACTGCTCCTATAACTACTGCGCAAAGGGATGCAATGACCCAAACTGATGGTAGCATTATTTATAATACTACTACAAAAAGCTTTCAAGGACATCAAAACGGAGGATGGACTACTATTGCTACAGCAGGCGGTAATGTTGCCCTTACAGCCCCTACATTTGCTACTGCAAATGCTCCGGCAGTAGCAAACGGAAATATCTATTATGACTCAAATACAAATGCTTTAACAACAGGAGTGAACGGTGCTTATGTTTCTGTCTATACATCACCTTTGGCTCAAACAGGCAATCTTGTAATAAAATCTTTAGCCGCAGATCCAGCTGGAGGCGCAAGTGTTAATGGTGAAGTTTATTATAATACAGCAGCAAATGTCGTAAGAACTAGAATTAATGGCGCGTGGAATACCGTTAATACCAGCGATCAGACGGCTACAGGAGTGGGACTTGCTGCCGGTACTGCATTTACTTTACCTCGTGGCGATAACACTGCTGAAGTAGCGGGTAACCAAGTATTAGGTTTTATGTTTTACAATACAGCTACTTCTTCAATAAGAACTTATACCGACGCAGGTTGGAAAACTGTCACTGTAGCTTAGAGAGATACTTATGAATAAAGTAATAGTTATATTCTTATCCTTACTTCTTACAAGTTGTGTAGCTAAGCAAATGGATTTTGACGTATTCGATGAAAGGAGTGCGTCAGAGACTTGTAGTAAAGGGGGTTAAATGAACCCTGCTCTACAGAATTATTTGCAAAATCAGCAACAGCAACAAGCGACGCCGCAACCACAACAGCAGCAACAACCCTATAATCCTTTCGATGCAGGGATACAAAAAGCTATTGCCAGTGCTAGGCAATCGCTCGGTATGACTGCTGACCAAGAAGAGGCGGCTTTTAATAAAGGTTTGCTTGCTTTTGGCGATAGAATAGCAGAAACGCCACCAGAAAGAGGCTTTTGGAATAATCTAGCATCAGCTGGGCGCGCTTTGTCTCCAGGTATTAGAGCTTATGATGAATCAGAAGCAGCTAGTTTAGCTGAAAATCAGAATCTGGCTAATCAAATATTGAAATATCAAGCCGAAGAACAGGATAGACAGGCAAAAGCCGAGCAAACCGCTTGGGAAAGGCAACATGCTACAAATCAACTGGCAGAAACAAGACGTGCTCATGATATGCTTTATGGTTCGATGGGAGCAAGAGGGGCAGCGGAACAAACTAATCAAGAACAGTCAGCAGAATCTTCCGCTACATCTAATATTCTTGATAATGCTGAAAAGATTCTTAAGGAAGATCTAAAGGAACAAAAAACTTATAAAGGTCGAGCCAGTGATTTTTTAGCCCGATTTACTCCGGGCGGCTATATACCGACTAAAGAACACGCTAAAGTTAATGCTCTTGGCGATGTATTACGTGGTAAATTGTTTAATGTATGGGGATACCGTAACCGGGCTGAATTTGAACATGTACCGAGTATTTCAGCTAATTATCCGCCCGAGGTTAACTTAGAGACTATAAAAACTTTAAAAGAATTATTCAAAAAAGCAACGTTAGAAAACGCACAAAATCCGCAACAAGCAGCTGCTGTACAATCGCCTCAGAATCAAGAACATCCTAGAGAAAATAAAGCATCTTATACCCCCGATGAATCATCTGTCCTGCTTTACAATCCAAAAACAGATGAGGAAACCTGGGCGCATCCAGATGATGTAGCTAAGCTGAAAAAGTTAGGGGGATGGCAAGAAGCATGAGTAGTTTAGAGGGACTAAGATTTACTCCTCCCAAAAAAAGGCAAGAGATACCTGATAATGGATTAGAAGGATTAAGATTTACTCCTCCTAGAAAACGTACCCCAAAAGGTGACTCATGGGGAAACCTTCTCGGTAAATCAGTTATCGATAAAGGAATAGGTCCACTTCTTGATCTTCCTAATTTAGCTGCTCAAGGAATAGAAGGAATAGGTAGACAAGGAGCGGAAGCAAAAAGAAGAGAATTAGAGTTAATGGGACTACCGGGCACTGATATAGAAACGCCTAAGATTAATGCTTTAAGTTCTAATATTCCTGCAGTTTATCCTAATGTTAAAAAATTCGTAAATGATTATGGAGGCGTTGATTTAACTCCGCAGCCTACAACAGGTGAGCAACGAATAGTATCTGAGATAGCTGGTTTTGCTACTCCGGGCGCAATATTTAGTTTTCCAGGAAAGATAAAAAAGGTTGCTGATCTAGCTAAAATAGCTAAAGGGGCTGCTCCGGGCGCTGTCATAGGTGGTACAAGCGGAGCATTACAAGAGGCCGGAGCGAATCCATTAGTGGCTGATTTAGCTTCTGTTGCCATTTCTCCTTATACAGCTACAAAACTTAATCCTAAAAATCTTTTAAATAGCTTTAAAAGCATTCCGGAAGTTCCTGCAAGAGCAGTTAATAAAATATTCGGGCTGTCTCCTCGTAGTTTAAATGTCGAAGCTGCACAAGCTGCCCGTGATTTAGGAATTGATTTACCAGCTGCCGCTCTTACAGATTCAAAATTGACTGCTTTAGCCGATCAATTTGTAGGTAAAACTCCATATTTCGGAAATAAATTACAAAAGAAATATATCGATGCTGAAAATCAAATTAAAGACACTCTAAATAAAATATATGAAGAAACGGGACCTATAAGAACTGATGAAGTAAAATCAAAAATTGCTAACTTATATAAAAAATCAAATGCATCAGTACCGCAAGGGGCGAAAACAAAACCCGATAATCTTAAAAAAGCTATAGATAGTATAGAACTAAACGATACTGCTATTCTTTCCCCTGCTCGTGAGAAACTTGGGAATATCTTAAATAAGATTAAGAGCGAGATTGAGCCGACTTCTAACCTTGTAAGTCAATTTGGACCAATTAAATTGCCTCTGCAAGATTACGAAGTAAAAAAGCTTCTCGGAACGAAAGTAAATTTAAACGATATAATCGACTGGGATGAAGTCAAAGGAGTTAAAGAATTACTTAAGGGGCTCCAAAATGCTACTAAAAATGATCTAGCGGAATATGGCAAAGCTAATCCTGAATGGTACAAAAGTTTTAAAGAAGCAGACGAGTTATATGGAAAAGCAGCTAATAGAGCAACGCTTGAAGAGTTGTTAGGCAAAAGTACTAATGCAGCTACTGATAACCTATCTTATAATGCTCTATCTAAAGCGATTAACTCCAAAAAAACAAATGCACGAATTAAAAGGCAAGTAGAGCCGGAAACTTTTGAGAAAATCCAAAAATTAGGCAAAGTTGCAAAAGCTTTAGCTGTTAAGAATAGAAATGTTCCTAACCCTTCTGGAACAGCTGTAACCAGTGCTATAGCCGGTGTATTAGGTTCTTATTATACCCCTCAAGCAGTAGCTGCCGTCGTTGGTACTGCAGGGCTAACTAAGGTACTAACTGATAAAAAACTTCTTGATCTTGCCCTTAAATATGCTGAAAAGCCGACCAAGATAAATTCTACAGCTTTCAACAAACATATTAAAGATCTTACAGGTTATTCAGCTCTTGCCTTAAGTAAGGAGCTTAACCGCTCACAAGGTAAGGAGGAATAAATGGATTATAACTCTCTTACTCTCCAAATTCAGAATTATGTTAATAGAAGCGATAATTTTTTTATCAGTCAAATACCAAATTTTATCAATCAAGGTATTGGCAGAATATATAGTGAAGGCAAAGGAATTGGTTTTGAAAAAATCCAAGTCGGTAATTTTACTATAGGAAGCTCAGTTATTACTAAGCCGACTGATTGGAAAAAAACTATTAGTCTATCATATATTATTCCCGATATTCCCCCTACAGTAGCATATGTTCTTCCGCGATCCTATGAATTTTGTAGAGCTTATTCACCATCCAATATAACTGGTAATCCAGTATTTTATGCAGATTATAGCTTACCACCATTAGTTGCAGGATTAGGACAACTTTTTTTATCACCAACCCCAGGTGTAGCCTATACGTATCAATTAATTTATGCTAGTTATCCGCAATTTAGCTCATCTAATTCAACCAACTTTCTTACAGATAGATATCCTAGTCTACTATTATATGCGTGCCTACTTGAAGCTATTCCATTCTTAAAGGATGATGAGCGCGTTGCTATTTGGGAAGGTTTATATAATAGGGCGTTTAAAGATTTCCAAGCAGATAATATTAGTCGCTTTACTGATAGACTCAGCAGGAGGGAAGAATAATGTCAGCAACCCTTTATCCTTTAACTTATAGCGCCGGTGTCCAACGTGACGGTACAAGCTTTCAATCTAATTATTGTATTGATAGTAGCTGGGTACGTTTTCAAAGGGATAAAATCAGAAAAATCGGAGGTATGAAAGTGTACCGCTAGCTAATGTGACCAATATAAGAATTACTCCTGCATCTGATAAGAACGAAACTTTAATTTTTGTAAGCCATGATTCTGGGATTCTATCATTTAATATGAATGCAGAATGGAGCACGATAAATCAAGCTGTCTTACGGGATTTTACGCGAGATAATACTAATCTTTGGGAAACTGAAATTGTTGTCGATGTAAATTCAAAAAGTACATACATAGTATTTATGTTGACCAAGAATAAGGAAAACATTAATCAAACGACTGCAGCAAGTATATTTTATCAAAAAAATCTT
>Ga0310813_10000115_pt1 | contig 58610 bp, 81 predicted proteins | sample YN3metagenome_FD_203086 | JGI IMG/M metagenome (GOLD analysis project Ga0310813, IMG submission 203086) | Soil microbial communities from experimental microcosm in Duke University, North Carolina, United States - YN3 | ecosystem: Engineered > Artificial ecosystem > Soil microcosm > Unclassified... | reverse complement strand
CGCCCGTGCCGGTCTCGTCGGTCAGCATCGCCGCCAGGTTCGCACTCGTGGGCGTGGCCAAGAACGTCGCGGCACCCGTGCCCAGGCCCGAGATGCCGGTGGACACCGGCAGGCCCGTGCAATTGGTGAGCGTGCCGCTGGTGGGCGTGCCCAGGATCGGGGTGACCAGCGTGGGTGTGTTGGCGAACACGTTGGCGCCCGAACCGGTCTCGTCGGTCATCAGCGCGGCCAGGTTGACGCTCGAGGGCGTGGCCAGGAACGTCGCGGCGCCCGCGGCCAGCCCGGAAATGCCGGTGGACACCGGCAGGCCCGTGCAGTTGGTCAGCGTGCCGCTAGTGGGCGTGCCCAGCAGCGGCGTGACGAGCGTAGGCGACGTGGCGAACACCGCCGCGCCGCTGCCGGTCTCGTCAGTGAGCGCCGCGGCCAGGTTAGCGCTCGAGAACGTGGCCAGCAGCGTGGCCACGCCCGTTGCCAAGCCCGAGACACCGGTCGACACAGGCAGGCCCGTGCAGTTCGTGAGCGTGCCGCTGGCGGGCGTGCCCAGCACCGGCGTGGTCATCGTCGGGCTGGTCAGCGTCTTGTTGGTCAGCGTGTCGGTCGTCGCCTTGCCCACCAGCGTGTCGGTACCCGCGGGGAACGTGAGCGAGCCGGTGCCCGCCACAGCGATGGCGTGCAACGTCAGCGTGCCGCTGGTCGAGCCGGCCAGCACGAGTGTCGCGTCGTTGAACGTCTTGGCGCCCGTGACGGTCTGCGCGCTGGCCAGCAGCATGTCGCCCGAGCCCGTGCCGGCGACCTGGTTCCACACCGCGGCGCCGGTGGCGTTGCTCTCGCACCAGTAGAGCGTGTTGGCGCTCGTGTTGCCCCAGAGCGAACCGGCACCGTAGCCCTTGGTGCCGTCGTCGGTCACCGCTGGATTGGTCGTCGCGGTGAAGTTGTTCACGTTCGGGCTGTCGCCAAAGACGTGGTACGTCGACCCGTCATAGCGGAACATCAGCCAGAGCTGGCCGCTGGCCGGGATCGGGCAGCTCGTGCGCGCGGCCTGCGTCACCACCGAGAACGCGCTCGGGAAGCTCAGCGTGTGCAGGTTCGTGTCCGAGTTGGTCACGTGCACCGAGAACCACTGGTTGGAGTTGGCCGGCGTGCCGCTGAACGTGAAGGTCGAATCGGCGGCGATCGTCTTGGTGTTCAGGCCCTTGGTGACGTCGATCGCGAGCGCGGCCATCGCGCTGGCCGTCGTCACGTTGGCGCCGTCGGTGACGGTGATGCCCGAGAGCGTGGCCGCCGAGATCGTCGGCGCGGTCGCCAGCACCGGGGCGCCGCTGCCGGTGACCGCCACCGCGAGCGCCGTGGCCACGCCAGTGCCCAGGCCCGAGATGCCGGTGGCCACGGGCAAGCCCGTGCAATTGGTGAGCGTGCCCGCCGACGGCGTGCCCAGGTTGGGCGTGACCAGCACCGGCGAGTTCGCGAACACGAGCGCGCCCGAACCGGTCTCGTTGGTGACGGCGGCGGCCAGGTTGACGCTCGAGGGCGTGGCCAGGAACGCGGCCACGTTGGCCGCCAGACCTGAGACACCCGTGCTGATCGGCAGGCCGGTGCAGTTGGTCAGCGTGCCCGACGTCGGCACCCCCAGGAGAGGCGTGACGAGGGTGGGCGACGTGCCGAAGACGAGTGAGCCTGTGCCGGTCTCGTCGGACATGACGCCGGCCAACTGCGCCGACGTGGTGGACGCGAACTGGCTCAGTGGCTGCGACGTGAGCGCGTTGCCGCCGGCTGTGAGCGTGACGTACTGCAGGCCGGTGCCTGCGGCGTTGACCTGCGGCACCTGGAACGGCGAGCCGACGGCCAGACGCGCGGCGGTATGGAACCCCGTACCGACGACGATGTCGCCGGGGGCCTGCCAGATGTTGTCGGTGGCCACGTTGCCGCCACCGGAGTTGTTCTGCAGGTCGAGCGCCGCGCCGGTCAGCGGGTCGCACAGCATGATCTGGCGGCGCTCGCTGCCGTTGATCACCTTGGGCGAGTTCTGCGGCGTGGCCGCGTCGGTCAGCAGCGAGACCAACTCGACGGGATTGCCCTCGAGGTAGACGACGGCCTGGTTGGGGAAATTGCTCATTGCGGGCCTCCGAGACTCAATGGGCTCGCGCCCTGGTTATTGCGATGGGCGTCCAGACCCTTGGCCACGGCCGTCTGCACGATGCCGCCTAGCGCCTTGGTCTGCTGGGCCATGTTCTCGCGCTGGGCGATCGCCTGCTCCTTGGCGGCTTCCATCTGCTGGAGCTGCTCTTGGTTGGCCTGCATGGCCTGTGCGTCGGCCTGCATCTTGGCGTCGATCTCGTCATCAGTGGGCACGACGTCATCGGCGGGCAGGTCCATCGCCGCGGCAGTGGCGCGCAGCAGCGCGGCGCGGTGCTTCGGGCCGATGATGGGCGCGTCGATCGGGTTGGCCGTCAGCGTCAGGAACTGCAAGCGCCGTTGTTGCGCCGATTCGCGGATCAGGATCGCCGCGGCGCCGCGCGGCACCACGATGCAGTCGCCCTTGATCGACTCGTCGGGGTTGTAGAGCATCTCGTGCACGAACGTGTCGTTGATCGTGGGCGCGATCACGTTGCCGTCGATGTTGGAGATCGCGCGGCGCAGGCCCTTGGCCGCGTTGTTCATCAGCATCGACAGGCCGCCCAGCGTGTCGGCCGAGCCGCCCGACTGCTCGTTGCCGTAGGTGTAGCGCGGGATGCCCGTGGCGTCGTCGGCCTCGAGCGAGAACTTCTCGTAGACCGCCATGAGCGGACCCGAGCGGTCGTCAGGCTGGAAAAAGCCGATGCCTGGGTTGACGCCTTGGGTCGGGTCGGACTTGAGCTGCCAGAGCTTCCACGGGAACATCTCCATGGACTGCTCGCCATCGGCGAATCGGTCGGCGTGTACCCAGACCTGCGGGCCCGAGGCGATCGACAGGTTGTCGGCCAGCCGGCACAGGGTCGAGTTGCACATCTGCTGGGGCGTGCGCATCAGGTCAGGAATCGAGCGGCCCCAGAAGGCGCCCGGAATCTCGTCATAGCAGGCCTTGCGGTAGGGGCGCGTGCCCATGAGGCTGGGGTTGAGCGCGGCGTACAGCACGTAGCTGCCGCAGATCACGACGTTGCACTCGTAATCCTTGGTCTCTTCCAGGCCCTCCAGGCCCCAGCTCATGAGCTTCCAGCCGGGTACCGAGCCCCAGAAGCACAGCGCGTCGATCACGCCCGGGGGCGCGAGCCACATGAACGTGGTCTCCTGTTCAAGCCTCTGGCGCTCGGACTCGGTCCATAGCCAGGCTTCCAGGTGGCCGTTCGTGTAGTCGCGCAGCGCGCCGTCGATCTGGTCGTCCTTCCACCCGGGCATGCCCTTGTAGTCGTACAGCTCGTCGCGGCGGAACCGCGTGCGCTCGATGAAGTCGCCCTTTTGCGGACTGGTGGCCGCGGCAGCGGGGTAGGCATCGAACGGCGAGACGCGGTACCAGGTCTGGATCGGCACGTCGCGCACCACGGGCTTCCAGCCGTCCTCCCAGTGCAGCTCCTTGCGGCGCGAGTAGATCGGGCCTTTCAGGATCGCCGCCGGGAACGTGACGAAGTCCTCGACGAAGCCGTCCATGGCCTGGGCGTAACCGCCATCCTCGAGTCGGTCGCCGATGACCTTCTCCATGCGCTCGGCGCGGTCCTTGGCCATCTTGTCGAGCGACTTCTCCGCGTCCTCGCGCAGCTTGTCGCCGATCATGCGCACCATGTCGCGGAACTCGCCGGCATCCATCACGCCAGCGCCGGCCTGGTGGGCCTGGGCCATGACCTGCTTGGCCTTAGTCAGTGCCTGGTTGACCACCGATTGCTTGAGCTCCTTGGGCAGGTCGGGTCGCGGGCTGGGGTCGATGCCCCACGGCTGCTCGCCCACGGGCAGCACGATCTCGCGGATCCACGCGGACGCCGCGCGGCACTTGGTCTCGGTCAGCGGCGCGTAGATGATGTTCATCCCGCCGCCCGAGGCCGTCTGCATCAGCGCGACCTCGTCGGGCGAGTACACGCCGCGGCGCGCGCGCAGGTCGGCCAGCAGCTTGCGGTCGACGATCCACTTGGACAGCTTGTTGCGCGACCAGGCCAGGCGCACGTGGCCGGCCAAGGCCGATTCCAGCAGGTCGCCGGAGAGTTCACGCGTGGGTTCGGACACCGACGCCGCGGCGTCGCGCTGCAGGACTTCCTGCAGCCCTAAGGATCGCACGAGCGGATTGGATTGCGCAGCGGCCATCGGGTCGGGCTACCGTGTGAGAGGGCAGGCCGGATCGCGTGGACGCGCGGGTTCCGCGAGAGGGCGGCGACAAGGAGGGTGACGAGTCGAGCAGGATGCGATGTAGACCCGCCGGGCATTCGCCGCCCGCGCAGTGTAGCAGTGGCTGAGCTACCTCGTCCAGACCACCTTGCGATGCGTGACCGGGCGCACCTTGGCCACGTGCACTTTGCGGTCGATCAGCTCGGGGATGAACGACAGGGCCAGCGAGTCGGCCTTGTCAGGCGAGGAGATGCCGCGTTTCTTGGCGTCTTTCTTGGCCTCGAGCTGGATTCGCATCTTGCCGTCGTAGCCGTAGGACAGGCTCGTGAGCTGCTCGGCCAACTCGTCGTCGTCGGGGATCTGGCCGTTCTCGAGCCACTCGCGCATCTTGCCCCAGGCTTCGGAGCGCTGGTTGAAATACTGCAGCGCGTCCTTGGCCGGCTGGCCCCACATGACCGGGATCAGCGGGATGGCCAGGCCCGGGATGCGGCGCAGCACGCCATCGAGCTCAGCGCCGTTGCCGATCGCGTCGTAGACGATGGCCGAGATCGGCCCGTGTTCGCGCGCGATGTTGACCGCGCGGTTGCCGATGTCGAACCCATCGAAGCCCTTGAGCTCGAGCTGCCAAGGCACGCGCAAGCCCTGGCGCAGCGTGATGACCGTGGAGTCGTCGCCGAACCGCGCCGGGTCGATCGACAGGAACTTCTGGTGGGTCGCGTAGATGCGCGGGTCGATCCGGCGCCGGCGCGCCTCGGTGACGACGCCCGGGGCGATGAAGTTGTCGTAGCCCGCGCGCGGGAACATGCCCTTGACGCGCACCCGCACGAAGTCCGAATCCTCGCCGTACTCCTGGATCCACGCGTCGATGACCTTGCGGTTGGTGAACCGCACCGTGCGGCTGTCCACGCGGGCGTAGGTCGAGTGCTTGTGGCGCCGCGGCTTGGTGCACTGGTTGAAGAACTCGCCCGACGTGCGCGTGGGGTTGCCGTAGCGCGCCCAGATGATCTGGGTCTTGGCGTCGGTCAGCGCGCCGCGCGCCACCGTCCAGATGTTGTCGTGGATGTTGGAGGCCTCGTCGAAGATCAGGAGAAGGCGCTTGCCCTGGTTGTGCAGGCCGGCGAAAGCCTCGGTCTTCTCGGCCGACCAGGGCACCTGGTCGATGCGCCAGGTCTTGGCGCGCTCCTCGTCGTCGGCGATGTAGATGGCCGTGGCCGTCATCGTGAACAGGTGCTTGGCGATGAACAGGCTGTACCACTTCCCGAGCTCGGCCCAGGTCTTGGTGCGCAGCTGCAGGTCGGTGTTGGCCGTGACCACGCCGCGCGTGTCCTCGAACGTGGAGATGCCCCACAGGATCAGCCAGCTGACCTGCGCGGACTTGCCCACGCCGTGGCCCGCGGCGATGTCCTCCTCGACCATGCAGCCCTCCAGGCCGCCCTCGCGCACGGCCGCCGAGATGCGGCGCTGCTGGTCGCGCTGCCAGGCCTCGGGGCCGTCCATGTCGGCCAGCGGCGTACCGGGCTCGCCCCACGGGAAGGCCCATTGCACGAAGCCCTCGTAATCGTCGCCGAAGGCGGCGAGCTGATCGAACAGCTGATCGAGCGGCGAGCCCGAGATCGCCTCGTTGGTCACGTCCACCTCCCGAATGCGAATAGGCGCGATGCCGGCAGTGGGCACATCGTCCTCACCGGGCATCGGCCCCATGCCGGCGCGCGTGAGCGGCACGAAGCGCCGCCGCTCGGCCTGACTCCCATCGAAGTCCGGATCGAACGGCGCGCGCGGCCGCCGCTCATGGCGCGCGTGGGACTTGGGCGGCTGGCGCTCAACCGCCACGGCGCTTGAAACGCCCCGGGCTCGTGGTCTGGCCGATGGCGTTGGGCGCCGAGGACAGCAGGCCGTAGCCCATGGCCGCCTCGGTGCGAGACGGCAGCCCCTCGGCCTCGGGGACGGCCGCCAAGCACTCGGGGTCGGTCTGGTCGACCACGCGCTGCGCGCGGCCGCGGCCGGTGGCCAGGGACGCGGTGCGCGTCATGCCGATGCCTGTGGCCTGCGCACGGAACTGCTGGGGATCCACGGCGCGGGCGCGGTGGGTCGTGGAGTCATCCGGCGAGATCTTCATCGTCATCCTCACTGGCCGCGGGGGGTTTGGCGCCGGGCCGAGACCTGACCTGTGGCGGCGGCCGGGGCCTGGGCTCGGGCCGGAGCCGCGGCCGGTACGGGTCGAGCGGCTCGGGTTCGGGCGCCGGGGGTGGCGGCGGGGACGGCGCAGGTTCGGGCTTGGCTTCAGCGGCCGGCGGCGCCGGCACGGTGGGCAGCGCCACGGCGCGCTGCGGCCCTGAGTGTAGCGCGATGCTGTCGGGCTCGGGGGCCTCGAATGCGAGGGTCGGCGCGGTCACGTCGCCGGCGCTGGACGGGTCATCGGGGATGCCGTACTCGATGCGGCTGCCCTGGACCGTGGGGTGCGGCAGGATCACCGCGTCCTCGGCCTCGCGGATGGCCTGCTCGCGATTGGCGCTGGCCTGGCGCACGCGCGCAGCCTTGATCCGGTCGGCCAGCGCGTTGGCGAGTGCGTTCACGCCGTCGGAGTCCTCGCCCACGATCTTGAAGTGCCGGGCCAGGAGCGAGAGGGCGGCCATCTTGTCGTGCGTGCGCACCTTCTTGAGCAGGTAGACCTGCTTGTCCTCCCCGTGGCCTTCGGAGCGGATCTCAACTTCGATGCGGTTGACCGCGGCGGCTGCGTCGTCGCTGAGCTCATGGATCGGCAGGAACTCGCCCGTGTCGTCATCGACCAGGTCTCGCGGGTCGCTGAAGGCGATGCGGGCCAGCTCGCGCACGACGCGCGCGGCCGTCACGTTCTCCTTGGCGAAGCGCTGCTGCACCAGCTCGCTGACGCGCGCCTCGATGTCCGGGCGTCCCGCCAGCGCCGCCCCGTAGCTCGCCGCAAAGCCTGCCGTGATGGCCGATTTGCGGCAATGGCCCGTCAGCGCGAGGTTTCGCGCGAACAGTTCGTGGGCGGTGTCTTGTAGCGCTGCCATTCAAAAATTGAAAAATTCTACAAGTTCGTCGATTTCAGCAACTCAAAAATTTTGGAATTGCGAATTTAGGTTTGGGGTTCGCGAGGGCACTGTCGCCGGGGAGGGGGTAAGGCCCCCTCGAGCCGCGAGCCCCTCCCCCGCCACCCCACCCCCGCCGAAAACAGACCCAGGAGATCCCGACTTCCGTAGCGACCACTAGTGAATCTCCAATCGCGATACCGCGTCGCGCACGTGCTTCGCGCACCCTGCAACCACCGAGACCCAGTTCGTGGCGTTTGCCAGGTCTGCTCGACCGCTGTCCATCAGCGTCTGGAGCATCTGAACCGCGATCGCCTTGCTGGTGCCCTGGACGTCGGTATCAGATGCTACGGCAAAGCTTGCTTGTTTCGACGTGCCGTCATCCCAAGTGAACAGGATCCCGGCTCGCAGGCGGTTTGTGGGGTCTTCGAGGCGGTGCAGCGTGGGCATGGGGCGCATTGTGCGGCCTGTTGGGCGCGTGCGCAACGGTCGGTATCGTCAAACGCTCCTTGGGAATCGCTGATTGGGATTTGGTATCGCCAAACTCGCAAGGAATGCGATCCGCAAGCCTATGCCATAGGCGTCTGTTATTTTTTACACGCCGCCCATCGTGACAATCAATTGGCCACCCGCTCCCGTGATCACGAGAATGGAGACTCACCAACACGAAAGAGCGCCATGCCTGCACCGAAGCTCGAACCCCACTGCGGCTCCTGGGTCATCGTCCAGCGCACCACGCGCGACGTGGTACACGAGACGTTCAACCAGGCTCTAGCCGACCGCATCGCGGACAACGAACCGCAATTCGAGGTGCTGACCACTGCTCAGTGGCTCGCCGAGTTCAACCACCGCAACCAGGCCCGCTCTCCATGACCCGCGATCTCCGCTCCGAAGCCACCGCCAACTGGTCGCTCAGCACCACGCCGCAACCGGCGCCGCGCCGGCCGCACGCCACACCCAGCCGCGCGCCGCGCTCGTGGCTCGCGTCATTCCTCCTGTCGTTCTTTCGCTGAAAGGGACCATCATGCGAACCGCTGTGCGTTTGCTCGCTCACACCCGCCGACTCAACGGCAGTTCTGACACGTTCTGGTCACTCGGCGGCGTGCTCTGCATCGAAAAGCCTTTGTCAGTCCCGCGCAAGCCGCGGAGCAACAAGGCGCGCACGCCTTCACGATTCGTCGTCGTGTTCCATGGCCGGCAGCGCCGTGTGTACCTGGACATGCGCGACCCGACGCGCCACGTCGCCTACATCGGCCGATTGGCTGACAGTGGCGAGCGCATCATGATCGACATGCTGCCCGCCTAACCACTGACTCAGTCCGATTGCCAAATGCAATTGGACTGCCTCTCCCGCAGTCCTGACAATCAAGTCTCACCAGTCACCAACCCACGAAGGAAATCTCACCGTGACCACCACTCGCATCACCGACCGCGATCTGCAATCGCTGGTCGACCGACTCAACACCATGACCGACAGCCCCGCCGAATCCTGGAAGCCCGACGCGAGCGGCCGCAACCGCGCCCAGATCGGCAACTTCCACTTGTCATTTGCCTACGGTGGCGTGTGCCTGCATCGCATGTCCAACGAGTCCGGCGGCGTGTCGACTCCGCTCGTGAGCTACCACACCACGCGCCGCGAGCTGTGGCAACGCCTGCATTCGTTCATCGACGGCCTCGAATTCGCCAAGCGAGCGCAATCGTGACCCACGCCCGCACCTACACCGTCCTGGCCATCGCGCGGCGCCATCCGGCCCTGTTCGCGTGGCTCCTGACCCGCAAGGCCTGACGCCATGGCCCGCGCCCTGCTCCTCACGATCCTCGCCACGCTGGCCGCGTGCACGCAACCCGTGCACGTGCTCCAGGCTGGCCCGCACACCTGGCACATGGTCGGCGATACGCGCTACCTGGTGCGCGCCGACGACGGTGCGTTCATCGGCTGGTGCGACCAGATGCACGCCGAGCACCTGAGCGGCGGGCTGCCGATCGTTGCGCCCGACGTGGTGCGCGATGGCCAGCACTTCACCTCCACCCGTGACGACGTCGACATGACGTGGTCGCAGACCTGTCCTGACTAACCCCTCGAAAGGCAAACCCATCATGGTAAACACCAAGTATGAATTCGTTGACGGCGACACCAAGACCGTTGACGGCCGCACCCTCAAGCGCATCCGCGCACTCGTGGCTATCGCAGCGCTGGGTGTGCGCGTCGGCGATCTCGGTGGCTACATCGAGTCCGAAACCAATCTACAGGTCTCCGGCGACGCGTGGGTCTCCGGCGACGCGCAGGTCTACGGCGACGCGCAGGTCTCCGGCAACGCGTGGGTCTCCGGCAACGCGTGGGTCTACGGCGACGCGCAGGTCTCCGGCAACGCGCGGGTCTACGGCGACGCGCAGGTCTCCGGCGACGCGTGGGTCTACGGCGACGCGCAGGTCTACGGCGACGCGCAGGTCTCCGGCAACGCGCAGGTCTCCGGCAACGCGTGGGTCTACGGCGACGCGCAGGTCTCCGGCAACGCGCGGGTCTACGGCGACGCGCAGGTCTCCGGCAACGCGCAGGTCTCCGGCAACGCGTGGGTCTACGGCAACGCGCAGGTCTCCGGCAACGCGTGGGTCTACGGCAACGCGTGGGTCTACGGCGACGCGTGGGTCTACGGCAAATGCACCCAAATCCCGATCTGCGTGTCGGGCCTGGCCTGGTACGTGACGATCACGGACGATCACATGGCCATCGGTTGCCAATTCCACACCCTCAAGGCGTGGGCTGAGTTCACCGATGCGCAGATCGCCGAGATGGACCGCGGAGCCCTCAAGTTCTGGGCCGCCCACAAACCCCTGTTGCTCGGCCTGGCTCGCGCCAGTGGTCGGCTGGAACCCTGAGCCATGAAGACCGTCCTGTCCATCATGCTGGCCGCGCTGCTGTGCGCGCTGCTGCAAGCCTGCGGGGGCGACATCGCCTCCCCGTTCGACAAGCCTGACGAGACCGTGGAGCCCGTCACGCAAGGGGAGCACTCGAAATGATCACCAACACGATATCGCCCCTCGTGCGCCGCCAGCAGCGCCCCGACGGGGGTGTCGACTTCCTCGACCTGGGCGACGGGGCGCATCGCTGCTTCGGCGACGCCCACCGCGCCAGCATGCGCGCCGTGTTGGCCCTGACCCTGATCGACGCGGGCATGCTGCCGGCCGCTGCCGAGGCCACAGCCGCCCAGCTGGTCACGGACTACACCATCGTGCCACGCGGCGAGTTCCGGCTGGGCATCGGATTGTGACCCGGCGCCGCATCGACTGGCCGTCCGTGGCCTGCGCTGTCGTGCTCGGCGTCTGGGGTGCCGTGCTGCTCGTCTGGGGCTGGTCGGCCGCTGGCTAGGGAGACGCAACACGCGAGAACCGCACGACCGCGGCAGCGCCCGGGTTCGCAGCGTCCCACACGCGATACCCGAACCGCTACCCGTGACCCCTTGATACCCCTGAAAACGCAAACTCCAAGAGTCCTATGGGAGTACCCACACACCCATATACACTATTATTACACTAACCCTTTATGTAAGGGGTTACAGAGGTAACGGGGAAACAAAGCCGTTAAATCATAGACTTAGCGCCGTTACCTCATATGCCACTTGAGGTAGCCGCTACCCCATCTGTCAGCTCAGGCGCTCCGCGCGTAGGAATTTGCAAGCGCCGCTCCCATCCCGGACGTAAAAACGGGCGCCGAAGCGCCCGTTTCCTGTGCTACCCCTCGCCACGCCACCATCGTTTTGCGAGCCGGCCGCCTCGCCGCATCGGCTTGTTGTCGTATCCGAACCGCCGCAGAATCGCCGCCGCGCGCTTTTGCTCGCGCATGCCTTGCTCGCGCAGCGGCAGTCCGATCGCACCGGTAAGCACGTCCGCCATCGCGAAGTCTGTCGTGCTCCGCACCGGCCCGACCCCTGAGCCCGTCATCTCGTCGGCAGGATCGTGCCCCGCGAGCCACGCCTCGACGGCATCGGCCCAAGGGTCGTCCGCTGTGTAGTTAGCGTGCACTTCGCAAGTGACGGCCAGCATCTCGGCGTCGCGCCAAGCCACGCCCGCCACCTCGCCATCCGCCCGGCCCCAGACCACCACCCCGCATCCGTCGCCAACGTCGGCGCCCGTCTCGGCGGCCAGCGCCCCGGAGAACATGAGCGCACCCTCGGCCCACAGCTGCTCGCGATCCCGTTCGATGGCCTCGACGTCCGTGCACGTAATCGTCACGGGCAGCCACCGCCGCTCACCGGTCTCGTCGGCCAGGATGTCCGTGCGGTTCGTGGTGCCGAAGTGCACCACGCGCCGGTGGAACGTCGTCGGGAACTCCTTGTACTTGGGCACCCACTTTTCGCGCCGGCGCGTGACGTACTTCTTGATGTCCTCCAGCGCCCGCGTGCCCAACCCGCTCAATTCGGCCAACTCAGCCACGAGCGTGCCCCGCAACTTGCGCACCGTCTTGTCCTCGTCCTCGGCCAGGTCGACCTCGGTGAAGAACTCGGGCGCGGGCGACAGCGCAGCAATCGCGCTCGACTTGCGCAGGCCCTGCGCGCCCGACAGGATAGGTACCATGTCGGCCTGGCACCCGGGCTGCAGCACGCGCCCAGCCAGCGCCGTCCAGACGTAGCGGCCCACGGCGCGGGCGTAGGGTGAGTCGGCCACGCCCAGGTAGCGCACCATGAACGAATCCACGCGCCGCACGCCGTCCCAGCGCCCGACCACGCCTTGCAGCCACATGCGCGCGCTGTCGTAGCGGTGCTCGGCAGCCACGAGCACGACGGCGTCGCGCACCTGCTCCTTGCCCGCGGACTTGAAACCCACCATCTCCAGCTTCATGCGGATGCGCACGGCGTCCGCGTCGGTCATCGGCGCCCACTCGTCCACGCCAGGCGCGCTCACCGTGATCTCGTCGCGAAACTCGTCCCACGCGACCCGCGTGCCGACGATTCGGGGAATGCGAACGGCGTTCACGGTGTTGGTCACCGTCGCCTTGATCGCGCCCGAGCGCTCCCGGTCGTAGTGCGGGTCATCGGCGTCCTCGCCCGGCCAGGCGCTCGCGCCAGGAGTTTGCTTCTCGCGCTCCGCGGCCCGCGCGGTGTCCACCGGGTCGACGACCACGTCGAACCCCGACACGTCGATCGGCGGCTCCCAGCCGCGTACCTCGCGCGCGTAGCGCAGGATGGTGCCGGCGCGCGTGGCGTCCGGCCGCGAGGCGTCCAGGCGTTCCCACTCGTAGTCCAGCCGCTGCCCGTCGTAGCCGGGCAGCTGCGCGCTCCACGCGTGCGCGAGCTCGCGCCCGTCCTCGCTGCCGCCGGTCTCGTAGTGGATGGCGAACACGCACGCGACCCACGCGCTGCGCTCCACGCCCGCGCGCCAGGGCGAGCCCTCGGCAGCCAGCACGTCCAGCGCCGCGCGCCACGGCGCGGCTTGCCAGGGCACCACGGCGCCGCCCGCGCTCACCGATTCATCCCGCACCGCGAGCGCGCGCCGCGGCCGCTCGTGCACGGGCACCGGGTCGGACAGCACCCAGTCGGCCGCGGTGAACGGCCGGCCCGCGGGCACTAGCATGCCGGCCAACGAGTCGATGACGAGCCACTCGGACGCCCGCGCGAACGGCAGCATGAACAGGTTGCCGACCGACCCGGCACCCTCGGCGTTGAGCCGATCCTGTTTCGGGAAGCACTCGCACTTGCCCTTGCGCACGCCGCCAGGGCCGTCCTCCAGACCCACGCACGCCAGCGCCTGCTTGAGCAGCATGCGCACCGAGTAGGCGTCCTGAGGCTCGTCCCAGAGCAGATACAGGTGCACGCCACGGCCGCCGCCTGAGCGAAACAGGATCGGCGACAGGCCCCACGACAGCTCGAGCAGGTCGGCCACGCGCTCGACCTTGTCGCTCATCTGGTCCCATGGCATGTCCTTGTCGTGGTCGTCGAAGTCGAGCACGGCCACGAGCGTTTCCTGCGATCCCGGGAGCATGGGGTAGGCCCCGCGCACCGGGCCGCCGTTCAGGTGCCGCGCGATCGTCTCATCGTCGAGCGCGACGTTCGTCTTGGTGTAGTGGCCGGCGGCCTGGCGTAGGCCTGAAATGTCGTGGCGCACGCGCGCGACCAGCGGGGCGAGCGCGGCGATCAGGGGATTGGAGAAGTCGGTCATGCGATTCCGTTCTCGCCGAACTCGAATCGTGCCGACAGGGCGCGCGTGACGGCGCGCGACCAGACGTCGAAGCTGTTGGGCGTGGCGCTGCACAGCATCGGCGCCGACAGTTGAAGGGCGCGGGCACGGCCGCCATCGCTCAAGGGACGCACGTCGGTCTTGCCCAGCGCCGCGAGCCAGACCTGCGCCTTGTCGGGCGCGCCGCAGAAGATGTAACCGTGATGCCCGGTCTGGTCGACCAGGCGCCGCATCTTCAAGATCTCAGGCTCGGTCGGGGGCGTGGGCTTGATCTCGACCCAGTAGCCGGCGTCCGGCCACCGCTGGCGCAGCGCGTGCGCGGGGATGAAGAAGTCAGGCAGGTAGCGCAGGCCACCTCCGAGCTCGAAGCCCTCGGGCTCGTAGTCCCAGGGCACGCCCAGGTTGTCGAACAGCACCGCATAGCGGGCTTCCAATCGGCTGCGAAACTTGCGCCCACGGTAGCGCGTTTCGATGGCTCGGTGCAGCATCGTGCTTCTCCAGTTGCTGGGGCCGACGATCGGCCCATGGCGAGGGGTTGATGGTAGCTCAGGCCGTCACGTCCGTGCGCACGCGCTCGATGAGCGGCGCCAGCGCCGCGGCGATGTGGGTGGAGTCAGGCACTGCGGCCCTCCTGGAGGTGATCGGCGGTGAGATCCTCGGGTTGCTGAACACTGGTCGGCGCGTGCGTGCCGCGGATCGGTTGCAGATCGCAATCGGCGATTCCCCAGACCGTGACGACGCCGATACCGAAAGGCACCCCGATCTCGCGCTCGATCTGCCAGATCGGACCCCTCACCCCGTGGCGCGCCACGTGCAAGACGCGCACCGTGGCGCCTAGCGTGTGCTCACGCAGCGCTTGCGCAAGGGACGGCGGAGACACGTCCGAGGGCGCGCCAATGACAATCGCCAGGTCGTTCGGTTGACACCTCATGTGCGTTCCCTCCAAAACGGCGCGCAGCGCGCCAACAGTTCAAGTTTCGAAAGCGGCCGGCGCTGCTCACGCCGCGCGGCCACGGCGCGGCGATGGGTGAGCACCGCCTCCCAGTCCTCGGGCAGCATGTCGGCCTTCTCGTGGTTGCAAGGCAGGCACGACAGGCGCAGGTTCTCGCCCTCGTCGCCCCCGCCGTGCGTGCGCGCGAGGTAGTGGTCGACCGTCGCCTCGTTGCGGCGCAGCACGCGCTCGCAGTACCGGCAGCGCCGATGGTCCCGATGGTAGATGAAAGACGTCAGCTCGCGTTGGCTCACGGCTTGCGGTCCTCCATTGCCATTTCTTTGTGGCGCGCGACGTGATGCAGTTGGCAGTACCAGACGACAACCAGCGGCGCGTCGTAAGACTCGTGATGCGCCACGGAAGTGATGCAGCCACAGACGGCGCACGGTTGCACGACCAGCTTCCCGGCCCTGACAGCGCGTTCCACCGCACGGTGGCACTTAACCTTGCGTGCGTTCTGAGCGCGCCAACTGCGCAGTTGCTGCTTGCGATACTCACGATAGCCCGGTCGGTTTTTCGTGGTTTCCTGTTCGGCGTGACGTTCTTCCGGCGTGAGTGCGGCGTAGCGAGCCGCGTTATCTGAGCGCGTGCACGTCTTGCACTTCCCGAACAGACCGTCGGCCATCTTCGGGTGCGCGTAGAACTCGCTCCGAGGCTTCGCAAGGTGACAGCGGAAACAGGTCTTCATGGCGTCAGAACATGAGTTCAGCAGGATCGTGTTCGATGTTCTCAGGCACGGGCAGCGCAAGTCGCCGCTCGTGCTTGAGCTTCTCATTCTCCAACCGAGTGACCGGTTGCAGGTGATCGGGAAAACGACAGGCCGGGTTGTTGCACTTGTGGTCGATCTCCAGCCCCGACTCTCGGAACTCCAGGTACGCGGCGTAGAGCTCCACGTTCGTGGGCTCGTGCAGCTCCAGCTCCTTGCGCAGCTGCACGATGCAGTACATGAGGATGTGGGCCATGACCTTGACCTGGCGGTGCCCGATGCGCAGGGACGTGCGCACGTAGCCGTAGCTCGCGCGCTCGCGCTCGGTGCCCAGCCAGCAGTCGCCGTCCTCGGTCACGTTGGCCACCAGCTTGGCATAGACCGAGGAGTGCTGGCGGAAGTTGTCACCGCGGGGCATTTTCAAGAGCCCTTAGATGAAGACTGAGCGCGGGCAGAAGCGGCGATGGCGTTGCGGATCAATTGGAGCGACGTGCGCGCGCCAGCCATCGCAGACCGGATCGCGGCGTGATCTTCGGCGCTGACACGCAGCGAGACGCCGACGTACTCGAAGCTGGGCATCAGTGAGTCCAGCAGCGATTGCACGCCTTGCGCCGCGATGTCGAGGTCGTGCCCGGCCGGCACTTCACCCACCGGGGTGGATGCCGCAGCAGCGAGGCGGTCGATGGTGGCGGTGCATTCTGCCCACGCGTTGCCGGTGTAGGGTCGGTGTGTTGCCGCATCGGCGATGCAATCGTCAACGTACTTTTCGATCTTCTGTTGCAGCTCGTCTTTCAGCCTCGACACTTCGACCGGGGCAGGAGCCTGGCGGGCGCGGTCGGCGAGGATGGCGGCGCGGGCGTAGGCCTTCATATCCTCCGCGGTGTAGTCCAACCGCTCTCCTCGCGGCGTGACAGAGACCTCGAAGCGAAGATGGGTGGCAGGCAGCGGCGGCAGTTCGATGTTGTCGCTCACGATCCGACCCTCCACAGCACGACGATCATCACCCCGAGCAGCCCGGGGCACAAGCCGCAGATCACGCCCCAGGACCAGCCGGCCCGGTAAGCGTCTTCGCACGGCTCGGGGAAGCGGCGCGGGCGCCGCAGGCTGCGACGCAGCCATGAGAAATCGATGATCACGGTTTCCTCCTTCTAGTCGTCGGCATACAGCCGGGGTTGAGCCAGATGCGCTTTGCGCGCCTTGCGTTTCGCCTTGATCTCGGCCTCGACCTGCAGGCCCTGATTGAGCAGGTAGACCAAGCGACGCGCATCCTGACCGGTGAGGCATTTCGCCTTGAAGACGCCGCCTCGATAGACTTGGTTCTCGGCGTGCACCTTGAATTGCGGCATGCTACTTTCCTCCTTTGCAGGACTTGAGGTACTTGCACCGCGCGCACGGCAGCGAGGCGAACGACTCGCGAGGCACGGCCCCGCGAGTCGCGTTCTCGATGGCCACGGCCATGTCCACGGACGGCGTGCGCCGGCCCGCGACGATGTGCTGCAGGTAGCGCACGGACGTGGGGATCTTGACGGCGACGGCGCGCAGTTGGTCGGGTGTGAGGTCGGCAAGATGTTTCATGAGGCCGCAATGTACCACTTGATAACTAACACCGCAAGGCGTAGGATCGAGGCTCCCCTGCTCGCCAGGCGCCAGGCATGAGGCGCTGACCCAACGAGCACGCGAGTAGGGCTTCTCGCGGGATCAGTGGAAACGCTGATCCCGCAATTTTTCACGTAAAAAAGTGCTTGACACGGTCGCGGTACCAGGTGGTACATTCATCCCCACACCGCAACGAAATCCTTTGAGGAGGACATCATGGAGACCACCGCTTTCGCTTCGCTCATCGCCTTCGCGCTGATCCTGATCGTGGCGTGCTTTGCCATAGGCAACCCCTGGATCGGCTTGGCGCTGCTGGTCGTCCTGGGCATGTTCGCCTACAACCACCTGAACGTGACACGCGGCTTCAGGCGCATCAAACTGTGGGGCCACCGCCGCCATCTGTCGATGATCGATCGCACGATCTTCGAGACGCGCGAGCAGATCGAAGAAGCGCTGTTCGACCATGACTTCATGCTGCACGCCGCCCATCAAGATTTCCTCGAGCATCTGTACGAGCAGCGGCGCGTGTGCATCGCCAAGATCCAACGGCTTGACTTCGAGCTGAGGCAATCGTGACCGTCGTCACGATCGAACAGGCGCGCCAGATCGCCTACGCCGCCAAGACGATCCACGTCAAGAAAAAGAAGCTGTCGCAGCGCTTGGCGTGGGGCGAGATCGACAAGGCGCGGCATCGTGAGATGCTCACCCGAGTCGAGACTGATTTCTGCAACCGGATCAACAAGATCCTCAACGACTGACCCCTCAACGGGGGAGCCGCGTCCGGACGAAACAGGCGGCGAACAGGTGAGAGCCGCCCTCCCCCACCATTTCCCCCAACCACGAAAGAGACCCCATGATCGAAGTCAAGATCAATTTCACGAGCATCGCCGAGGCGGCGCAGTTCTTTGCCTGCGTCACCGAGCCGGCGCGCAGCGGTGCGACGGCGCCCGGCATCGCCACCACGCTGTCACCGGAAGCCCAGCAGGCCGCGCGCGACAGCGTGGCCCAGGGCACGGCGGCCGGCGCCACGGGCAAGCCGGTCAAGGATCCCAAGCCGCCCAAGGAACCCAAGCCCGAGACCAAGGAACCCAAGCCCGAGACCAAGGAACCCAAGGCCGAGACCAAGACGCCCACGCAGGCCACGGCCGACGCGATCGTCGCCAGCAGCACGACTACGCTGCCCACCTACGCCGAGTCGGGCCTGTCCGAGCTGATCGCCAAGGCGCAGCTCAAGGACAAGGACGCCACCATCGCGGCCATCCGCGGCGCCGGCGGCGTCAACGACGAGGGCAAGACCAAGGGCTCGTCGGTGCCGCCCGAGAACTACGCCGACCTGGCCGCGCTGCTGGGCAAGATCATCGGCGACGACACGGCGCTGGACTGACCAACCGCGGGGCGCGAGCCCCGCTACAGGAGAAAACGAATCATGAAGCTGACCAACTACATGCGCGACGCGTTCATCCGTCGCGTGATGAACGACGTCCCGCAGATCGACTACGACGAGCGCATCCGCGCACTCACGCTCAAGATAGCCTTGGCTCTGGCGCCCCCGGCCGTCCGCAAACTGTGGGCCGACCCCGAGCAGCGTCGGTGGCTGAACACGAGCAGCGTCTTCGTCGGCTCGCGCAGCGTGATGATTCCCACGCCCGAAGCATACGACGCCCGCGAGACGCACAAGGAGGCGGTCAAGGCTGATGGCGCGCTCAAGGATCTGTGCGCTGTCGAGGCGTCGCAGGCCGAGCAGCGCAAGACGCTCGAAACCAAGTTGCGTAGCGTGGCCTACAGCGTCACCACGCGCAAGGCACTCGCCGATGCGCTGCCTGAGTTCGTCAAGTACCTGCCGCCCGACGAGGCCGCCGCGATCCGCACCCTGCCGGTCGTGGCCAACGTGGTCGCCGACTTCATCAAGGCTGGCTGGCCCAAGGACAAGGTCGCGGCGTGACCCGAACTGAGAACTACCAGCCGGCCATCGGCACCGGCGCGGCCAAGATCACGGCACGAGCCGATCGTGTTCACGCAGACCGAGACGTTCCATCTGATCAAGTTTCTGGCCGCCTGCGGCCGGTTACGCGACATCCTGAGTGCGGAGGGCTAACCCCATGAACACCTACCAACGTTTCGTGGCGCGGATCGAGGCCGAGTTCGACAAGCACTGCTACTACGAGCGCGCGAAGGAGTCGAGGCGCGGTGACGAGTTCATCGAAGACCAGATCAACTGCATGTCGCTGGCCGAAGCGCTTCGGCGCCTGTGCCGCGCCATCGATGAAGACGAGGAGAACCCGAATGACTGAAAAAACCCCCGCCGCGCACGCGCGGCTGTCCCCCAGCGGTTCCAAGCGCTGGTTCGCGTGCCCCGGCTCGCTGACCCTCGAAGCGCCGTTCCCGAACAAGTCCAACGAGTACAGCGACGACGGCACCGCGATGCATGACATCGCCGCGCGCGTGCTCACCGGCGACAAGGCCGCGGCCGACTTCATCGGCGAGTGGGTCGTGGTCAGCCACGGCGACGAGCCGGTGCGCAAGGTGCAGATCACCGAGGACATGGCCGATCTGGTGCAGGAGTACGTCGACATGGTGCGCCACGTGGCCGCCGGTCGCGAGCTGCACGTCGAGCAACGCGTCGAGTTCTCCAAGTTCGTCGACTTGCCCGACCAGTTCGGCACGGCCGACTTCATCATCGTGGCGCGCGAGCAGGGCGAGCTGATCGTGGGCGACCTCAAGACCGGCCACAAGCCGGTCTCCGTCGAGCGCAACTCGCAGGCCCTGACCTACGCGCTCGGGGCGCTGGGCGACATGTACGAGCGCGCGCAGACGGTCAAGGCGCAGACGATCAAGGCGCTGCGTGAGTGCGGAGAGGTGCTGGACGCAGCGAGCTGGGAGGACGACGATGACCTCGCCGGCTGACCGCATCGCCGACCTGCAGGCGCAGCTGAACGTCTCGCGCCGCGCGATTGCTGTCTACCAGGCCATCGTCAGGCGCGCGTGCGATAACCTGGTCATGCTGGGCCGCCAGGACATCGCCCGATCGCTCAACCACGATGCGATCAAGGAAGTCCAGACCATCCCCAACGCCCTACTACAGAAAGGAACCGACGATGACGACGATCTCGCCGGCTGAATACCGCGAGCGCGTGTTCGCGTGGGCCCGGGATCAGGGCCTCACGCAGATCCGCCTCGTGATCCACCAGCCCAAGGTCGCGGGCACGACCGAGTGGACGTGCTCGCTCGATGACCTGCGCGACTTCGCCGAGCTGCTGGAGATCAACGCTGGCCGCACGGTCGACGCCGAGAAGGCCTACAACACGATCCCGCTGGCGATCTGGTCGCAGAAGTACCTGAATCCCAAGCCCAACGACGAGGAGTGCGCGTTCTGCCGCGCGATGCCCACGTGCCCGAGCGTGCAGGGCAACCTGCAAAAGGCTTCGGAGTGCGACTTCGATGTCGTGGCCGACGACGAGATGGCGCCCGACCCAGCCCTGCTGCCGCCGGTCAAGCTGGCCACGGCCATGAAGATCGTGCCGCTCATGGAAGCCTGGTGCAAGGCCGTGCGAGCCGAGACCGAGCGCAACCTCATGGCCGGCCGCGAGATCCCCGGCTACGGCCTGGGGCTGGGCCGCCAGGGCAACCGCAAGTGGACGGACGAGGAGGCCATCGAGCACTACCTGCGCAAGACGATGCGGCTCAAGATCGAGGACGTCTACTCGTTCAAGCTGCGTTCGCCCACCCAGATCGAGAAGCTCACCAAGGGCAAGGACCCGGTCATCGGCCCCGTGCAGTGGGCCAAGCTGAGCGAGCGCGTCGTGCGCGACGACCCCAAGCCGAGTGTGATGCCCGAGTCGCAGATCAAGACGCGCTGGGTGCCGCCGCTGCTCTCAGACGAAGGATTCACCGCAACCCCGGGCGACGATTCGCTCGACTGACCAGGAGAGAACCATGAACCAACCCGTCACCGACGCCGAGATCCCGAACCGCGGCCCGCGCATCACGCCGGCCGACATCGAGGCCAACATCATCAGCGAGCACTACTTCACTGCGGCGCAGGGCGTCGATATGGCCGATCCGGAGATGACCGACGCCAAAATGCCGCAGGCGCTGAAGCTGCTCACCTTCTGCGTCCTCGTGCTGCGCAACGGCTTCACCGTCACCGGCGAGTCCGCGTGCGCCGCGCCCGAAAACTTCGACGCCGAGATCGGCAGGCGCATCGCGCGCCAGGCCGCCGTGGCCAAGATCTGGCCGCTCATGGGCTACGAGCTGCGCACGCGACTGGCCGATGATCGCGTCGCTGCGGACCTGTTCTCCAACATCTGATTTCCCCGCGCTACCCGGGCCCTCGCGCAGCCTGACAACCTTCCAACCACCTAACCTGAGAACCACCAAACCATGGCTGAAATCATCCTCAAGGACGTGCGACTGTCCTTTCCCGACCTGGGTGAGCCCAAGCGCTACCAGGACAACCCCGACGCGGCGCCGCGCTGGGGCGCCACGCTGCTCGTGCCGCAGGACTCCGAGCAGCACAAGGCCGTCGACAAGCTGATCCGCGCGGTGCTTACCGAGAAGTTCGCTTCGAAGTGCAAGGCCACCGCCAAGAAGTCGGCACAGCAGGTGCTCGATGACCTGATCGACGAGATCCTGGCCGACAAGAAGGCCACCTGCTGGGTCAACGGCGACAAGAAGCCCTACGACGGGTACGAAGGCAACATGGCGCTGACGGCCTACCGCTACGCCGACAAGGGCCGCCCGATCGTCATGGACAACGACAAGTCGCCGGTCTACGCGGCCGACAACGAGCTCATGCCGGGCAAGGGCGGCCGCATCTACGGCGGCTGCTACGTCAACGCCAAGGTCGAGATCTGGGCGCAGGACAACAAGAACGGCAAGGGCGTGCGCGCCACCCTGCAGGTGATCCAGCGCTCGCGCGCCGGCGATGCGTTCGGCGGCGGCGCGGCGCCGTCGGCCGACGGCTTCGAGGAAGTCGCCGAAGGCATCGAGGCCGACGACCTGGACTGAGTTCCACCAGGGAGGCGTGGGCCGGTGGTCGGCCCGGGGAAGTCCGAGACGCGAAAGCGGGGTAGGCATCCCATGCCCCGAAGGCCGGTTCGATTCCGGCCGCCTCCCACCTTTGAATTGTGAAGAGTCTTTACTCGAAAGGAAACGCTATGGACATCGATGACTTCCTTGCGCGCATGAAGCCGCAGAGCGATGAGTTCGACGCGCTCAACGCGCTCGTGAAGGCGTACCGCAACTTGCCGGCCGTCGTCGATGACGACTACCCGGCGTGCCGCCACGTCTATGAGGGCGCCGTGCGTACGTTCTTGGCCGCCTGCAAAGCCAACGGCAGGGGCGTGTGATGGCCAAGATCTACGTCGCCAGCAGCTGGCGCAACCAGTGGCAACCGGCCGTCGTCGACGCGTTGCGTCAGCACGGTCACCAGGTCTACGACTTCCGCAACCCGCCGAACAAGGCCGGGTTCGGCTGGGAACAGGTCGCGCTCGACATGGGCAACCGCCAGGTCGTCAAAGCCGAGGAACTGATCACGGCGCTCGAGCACCCACGCGCCAAGGAAGGCTTCGCGGCTGACCACGGCGCGATGGAGTGGGCCGACACGTTCGTCATGGTCCTGCCGTGCGGCAAGTCGGCGCACCTGGAACTCGGATGGGCGTGCGGCAAGGGCAAGCGCACGATCATCCTGTGGCAACTGCTGGACACGCCTGAGCTGATGTATCTGGAGGCCGACAAGATCGTGACGTCGATCCCCGAGCTGATCAAGACGCTGGCGCCACCTCGCGACAACACCAGCTGGATTGCGAACCCGGGGCTGCTGTGAGACGTATCCCCGACAGGCACACCGAGCGCGTGGCGCACCAGCGCTACTGGCGCGACCGCCGCGTGCTGCAGGAGCTGCAGACATCGGCCGAGGGCCTGCGCCTGCTGGCCGCCGACTGCGAGCCGCAGCGCGCGGAGCATTACACGGTGGCTGCGCAGTGCGCGGAGCTCGCGGCCAAGGCTTTCGAGGACGGGTGGCTGAAATGAACGACAAGCTCTATCCAGTGCTGCGTGAGTACGCGAAGCTCTACGTGAGCCTGTGGCCTCGTTCGGAGATGCACCATCTGCCCGAGATGGACGCGGCCGACAAGGCAGTAACCAAGGCGCTCGACATGCCTGACTGGTTCGCTGATTGCAGCCGGCTACGCAAGCTGCGCCACATCGTCACGTTTTACGACTCGGGTCGCGATGCTCCGCTGTACGTCGTCAACACGGCGACCGACGAGGTCACTCCGGCATGACCGAACGCAACTCGTTCCACGACCTGGAGACCCGGTCCCCGGTGCCGATCACCAACGGCTCGCATGCCTACGCCGAGAAAGCCGAGATCATGCTTTGGGCCTACGCAGGCGACGAGGGCGAGCCGCGAGTCTGGGACAGGCTCAACCGTACCGACAACTACCTGGACGAGCTCTCCGACTCGTGGGTCGAGGTTCCGTTGAACCACCAAGCCATGCCGGGGCACCTGTGTCACTTCATCAACGATGACGAGTGCCTGGTCTGGTTCCACAACGGCGGCATGTTCGACTTCGTCGTCATCGACAAGACGCTGCCCGTTGTCGGCCAGTCAATTCCGATGCACCGCCGCCGCGACACGATGGTCCAGGCCTATGCGCACTCGCTGCCTGGCGCACTGGACAAGCTCGGCGAGATCCTGAAGCTGGTCGACGGCGACCGCAAGCTCGACGAGGGCAAGAAGCTGATCCGCCTGTTCTGCATTCCCAAGGCCGACGGCACCTACAACGACAAGAAGTCGCACCCGGCTGAGTGGCAGCGCTTCATCGTCTACGCGGCGCGCGACATCACCACGATGCGCGCGGCGCACCGCAAGATGCCGACCTGGAACTACAAAACCGGCAAGCAGGTCGAGCTGTGGCACCTGCACCTGAAGATGAACTACGGCGGCGTGCGCATCGACCAGGAGCTCGCGGCCAAGGCCATCGAGGCCGCGGACAAGGCAAAGCGCGACATGGCCAAGCGCACCGTGGAACTGACCGACGGCGGCGTGGGCTCGACGACCCAGCGCGACCTGCTGCTCAAGTGGATCCTCGAGTCCCACGGCGTAGAGCTGCCCGACATGCGAGCCGACACCCTGGAGCGCCGGCTCGAGGATCCTGAGCTGCCCGACACGGTCAAGGAGCTGCTGCGCATCCGCCTGCGCGCGTCGATGAACTCGGCCACCAAGTACAAGACCGCGCTGCGCATCGTCAGCGCCGACGGACGGTTCCGCGGCGGCTCGCAGTTCCGCGGCGCGGGCCGCACCGGCCGCACCGGCCACCGCGCCATGCAGTACGGCAATATGCCGCGGCCGGCTTACTCGTGGAAGTTCATCGAGCAGGGCATCGCGGCGATCAAGGCCGGGTGCCTCGATCTCGTGGTCGAAAACGAGATGGAGATGCTCGCGTCCTCGGTGCGCGGCGTGATCGTGGCGAGCGAAGGCAACAAGCTGTGCATCGCCGACCTGTCCAACATCGAGGGCCGCATGGCCGCGTGGCTGGCCGGCGAGGACTGGAAGATCCAGGCCTTTCGCGACTTCGACACGATCATCCCGGGCGAGGTCGACAAAAAGGGCAAGCCCAAGCGCAAGGGCCTGGACCTGTACGTGCGCGCCTACATGGCCTCGTTCAACGTCGACCGGCTCTCCGACGACCCGCACGAGTACTACCTGCAGCGCCAGATCGGTAAGGTCGAGGAGCTGATGTTCCAGTACGGCGGCGGTGTCGGTGCCTGGATCACGGGAGCCGCGACCTACGGCATCGACCTGGTGGCCATGGCCGACGCCGTGCACGACACGATCGACCCCGAGGTGCTGGAGGCCGCGCGCGGCTTCCTGGACTGGCAGTACAGCCTGGTCGACGAGAAGCACGACATGATGGCGCGCAAGGCCGCGGGCGACGCTCAGCGGCTGGCCACGATCGAGGCCTCGCGCGAGACCGCCAAGGTCAAGGCCCGGTTCGGCCTGTCCGAAAAGGTGTTCGTGGTTTGCGATTCGCTCAAGCGCCTGTGGCGCGCCGCGCACCCGCGCATCTCGAGCTACTGGCCCGAGCTGGAAGAGACGATCCGCGAGGCCATCGCCAACCTGGGCGTCACGTTCCGTGCGCGCAAGCTCAAGATCCGCCGCGATGGCTCGTGGCTGCGCATCGGCCTGCCATCGGGCCGCGCGCTGTGCTACCCCGGCATCCACCTGACCAAGGACGGCAGCATCGCCTACACAGGGCAAAACCAGTATTCGAGAGCTTGGGGGGAAGTCCGCACCTACGGCGGCAAGATCTTCGAGAACGTTGTCCAGGCCGCAGCGTGTGACCAGTTCATGGAGGTGCTGCCCATGCTGGACGCCGAGGGTTACCTGGACATCGGTGGATTTGATGTCCATGACGAATGGGTGTGCGAGACGCCTGACGATGACCGTTTCAGCTCGCAACGTCTCGCTGAGATCATGGTGAGTCCACTGGACTGGAACGACGGCTTGCCGCTCGCCGCGGCAGGGTTCGAGACCTATCGCTACAGGAAGGACGATTGAGCCATGACGATCACCTGGATGGACCTAGAGGCCTTCGCCACGGCTCGCTGCAACGGCGACAGCCGGCTTGCCGTGAGTCTGAGAGACGGACTCGTCGGCAAGTTCATTGAACTGGAAAATCGGATTCGCGAAATCGAATTCGCCAAGCACCCAGAGGAAGGTGACAACTTCCAACGCTGGGTGCCGCGAGCCTACGCCGACCCCTACGCTCCAGGCCGCGCGTTCACAATCTACAACATGGAGGTCGCTTACGTGGCCGGCGGTAACCGTGTCGCGATGACGATGGCGCGCAAGCAATCCAGCCTCGATAGTCTGATTTCGGGTCTGGAAACGGCACTCACTGAGCTCAGGGCCTACCAGGAGCGGCAGACCGATGCGTGAGAACAAGATCGAGGGCCATCTCGTCGAGCGCGTGGGCGAGAAGCGTATCCGCAAGGTTGCGTGGATCGGCCGCGCCAAGGCGCCCGACCGGCTGGTGCTGCTGAACCCGGCGTTTTTCGCCGAGATCAAGCGCGACGACCTGCCGGGCAAGTTCCCTCGCGACGCGCACGAGCGCGCGCAGTGGCGCGAGCACGAGCGTATGCGCGCCGCCGGTCTGATCGTGCACGTGCTGGAATCGATCGAGGACGTCGACGACGTGCTGGAGGGCTACGTGCTGTGAGCCGCGTCTGGACGCCCCGTGACTACCACCCGATGATGGTGGGCCACATGCTCGACCACCCGCGCAACGCGGTCTGGGCCGGCATGGGCCTGGGCAAGACCTCGGGCACGCTGGCGCTGCTGGCCGGTCTCGACATGGCCGGTGAGCCTGGCCCGACGCTCGTGCTCGGGCCGCTGCGCGTCGCGCGCGATGTCTGGCCGGCCGAGGTCAGGAAGTGGGAGAACTTCGAGCACCTGAAAGTGCAGCCGGTCATCGGCACCGCCAGCGAGCGCATCGTGGCGCTGCGCAACGACAAGGCCGACATCTACACGATGAACTACGACAACCTGCCGTGGCTCGTCGATCATCTCGGCGACAACTGGCCGTTCCGCAACGTGATCGCCGACGAGGCGATCCGGCTCAAGAACTACCGCCCCAAGCAGGGCGGCAAGCGCACGCAAGCCCTGTCGCAGGTCGCCTTCACCAAGGTGCGCCGCTGGGTCAACCTGACCGGCGCGCCGGCGCCCAACGGCCTCAAGGACCTGTGGGGCCAGACCTGGTTCCTGGACCAGGGCAAGCGCCTGGGGCGCACCTACTCCGCGTTCGAGGAGCGTTGGTTCGGCTATCGCCGGGTGCGCGACGCGATCGACGCGCACAAGACCAACATCCAGACGGTCATTTTCGACCACTCGCAAGCCGAGATCGAGGCGCTGCTCAAGGACATCTGCCTGACCATCGACCCCAAGGACTGGTTCGACCTGGACGAGCCGATCTGCCGGCGCGTGGAGGTCGAGCTCCGGGGCGAGGCCTGGGCGCGCTATCGCGAGATGGAGCGCGACATGTTCACCGAGCTGGAGGGCAACGAGGTCGAGGCGTTCGCTGCGGCTGGCAAGACGATCAAGTGCCTGCAGCTGGCCAACGGCGCGGCCTACGTGGGCGAGGACAACGCGTCGTGGATCGAGACCCACGACGAGAAGATCGAGGCCCTGCGCTCGATCCTGGCCGAGGCCTGTGGCGAGCCGGTGCTGACGGCTTACCACTTCAAGCACGACTTGGCGCGTCTGCTCAAGGCCTTTCCCAAAGGCGCTGACCTGTCCACTCGCGAGGGCATGGCGCGCTTCATGGCCGGTGACGCCGAGGTCGGCTTCGGCCACCCGGCTAGCATGGGCCACGGCGTCGACGGTCTGCAGGCGCACTGCCGGATCGCGTGCTTCTGGGGGCACTGGTGGGACTATGACCAGCGCGAGCAGTTCATCGCGCGCGTCGGCCCCGTGCGCCAGATGCAGGCCGGCAAGACCGACCCATTCTTCATCTACGACATCGTCGCCAAGGACACGGTCGACGAACTCGTGCTGCAAAGGCACGCCACCAAGCGCTCGGTGCAGGACATCCTGCTCGAGGCCATGAAAAGGAAGATGTGATGATCGAGATTTCTGGACGCGTAGCGCCTACAGGCCAGGTCCTCCCGCTCCCGGCAACGCAGCCGCGCTGCGGATTCAGTCCAACCAACGGGAGCGTGCTGCACGAACCTGCACCTGTCGAGGTGCTGCGCCGCGATCGCTTCTACGCTGGCGGCTGGCAGTTCAATCCGTGGAATGGCCAACGTCGCGCTTACAACGACGTCGAAGCGGATCCGCAGTGTCGTGGCGTGTGGTGCGCGGATTGGGGTCCGATGCCGGTACAGGAGAACGCAATGGGTCACGTCCCCGAGAGCCAGCCTTGCGCCATCAACAACGTGTCGAAATCCATCGAAGCCGATCCGACAGGTCGCGGCGCGCACGACGCGGGTGCCAAGCTCGACGCTGGCAAGACGCGCGTCTGGCTGTGCGTCTCGGGCTTCTCCCAGGCCCTGGAACAGGTGGCGCTGGTCACGACCAAGGGCGCCGAGAAGTACGCGCCGAACAGCTGGATGGAAGTCCCGGATGGCGAATCGCGATACCTCGAAGCCGCGGCGCGACATCTTCTCGAGATCGGCAAGGGTAACGTCGTAGACGACGGGCCTGGTGGTACCGAGTGTCTGCATCTCGCGCAGGTGGCGTGGAACGTGCTCGCATCTCTTGAACTGCAACTTCGACATGGCGACGTGCGCAAGACACCCTGAACGCGTAGCGAAGGCCCGTGGACTCTGCGGGGCGTGCTATCACCGGCACCTGTGCGAGACCAATCCGGAGTACTACGCACGGGCGCTCGAACGTGCGCGCAAGGCGTGGCAAAAGAAGATTCAAGCTGGTACTACTGCCGCTGCAGACTTCAAAGCCGTTCGGCGAGATCGTGTATTACGGCATAGGTACGGGATCTCGACTACCGATTTCGAGGCCATTCTCGCTGCGCAAGGGGGTCAGTGCGCGATATGCCGTTGCGAACCAGGTGCACGCAGGTTCCATACAGACCACGATCACCGAACCGGCGCCGTGCGAGGCTTACTGTGTTCGAAGTGCAATATCGCCATGGGCGTGATAGACGAAGGGCCTGAGCGACTACGGCAACTTCTAGATTACGCGAAAGAAAAGCGTTGACAGCCCAGCGGCCGGCGGTACCATGTGGTACCAACGTCACCCGAAGGAGAGACGATCATGCGAGACATGCTGTTTGCGATGCCCTTAGGGCCGATGCCGGGCCTCAAGGCCGAGGTTCCGGTGCCGCCGGCGCCCGTCCATCCGATGAACCTGTGGAAGCCCGTCGAGGGCAACTCGCAGGTCCAGATCAACGGCCTGGGGCAGATGCGCACATGCCTGCCGGAGCCGGAATTCGTTGCCGTCGACACGGCGATGATGCTGGCCGACGAGCCGCGGAACCCGGTGCTCGAGAAGTTCGTCCAGGGCATGGTCGGTATCCAAGGTACCGGCATGATCGGCTTCGCGTCGACTGTCGGCAGCCCGCTGACACCCGTGAACTGCCCGTGCGACCAGTGCACTCTGCGCCGCTTCTACGCCGGGTGATGGACGCAGCAAAGCTCCTGGACTGGACGGGTTGCACGGCGGTCATCGCCGCCAGCGGCCCGTCGCTGACCGAAGCGCAATGCCTGGCCACGATGCAGCCGCACGTGCGCACGATCGCGGTCAACGCATCGTACCGGCGCGCGCAGGGCGCCTGGGTGGATCTGGTCTACATGGGCGACTACCAGGCGGTGAAGTACTACGCCGCGGACGTGCACAAGATGCGGCTCGAGCTGTGGACGTGCTCACGTCTGGGTGCCGAGCAGCACCAGGCCAGCTACGTCCAGGGCCTGACGCAAGAGGGCCTGGGCCGCCGCGGTGTGGCCATGAACGGCAACTCGGGCGCGCAGGCCGTGAATCTGGCGTTCCTGTTCGGCGCGCGCAAGATCGTCCTGATCGGGTTCGACATGAAGGCCGCGCCGGATGGTCGGCGCCACTGGCACGACGAGCACCCCAAGCCGCTGCTGCAAGTCTCGCAGTTCGGGGAGTGGCTGCATAAAGCAAACGCCCTGGCCGACGATCTTCGGGCCGCGGGATGCGACGTTGTCAACTGCAGCATCGAGACGGCGCTCACGTGCTTCCGGTGCGGCGATCTCGAGGAGGAACTCGCATGCCGCGCGCCTACCTGAAGATCCGGCCGGAGCCGTTCTACCGGCGCGACGCCTTCGAGCAAGGCCTCAAACGTCTCGGCTATACATTCGAGTCGCGGCTGTTCCGACCGGAGTCGCGCGACGACCTGTACATCGCGTGGAACGTGAAGGCCGGCTCCGAGGAGCAGGACGCACTGTGGTTCGAACGATGCGGAGGCACGTTCATCACGACGGAAAACGGTTATCTGCAAAAGGTCGACAAGACGCACTATGCCATCTCGACGCACGGGCACAATGGCAGTGGCTGGTTCCCGTGGGATCCGCGCGAGGACCGGTTCAGCCGCCTGGGCTTTCCGATCCACGAGCGCCGACACTTCGGCGGCCAGGGCACCATCGTGATCGGACAGCGCGGCATCGGCTCGTCGCTCATGCGCAGCCCGCCGGGCTGGGGCGAGCGCACCGCGCGCTCGTGCAACGGCCGTCTGCGCGTGCACCCGGGCGTGACCAAGCCCAGGGTGGCGATTGCTGACGACTTGGCGCGCGCCGACACGTGCATGATCTGGAGTTCGGCGTGCGGCGTGCTCGCGCTCACGATGGGCCTGGTCGTCACCTACAGCGCGCCGCGCTGGATCTGCGAGGGCGGCGCTGGGCTCGTCTCCGACGAGGAAAAGCGCATCGCGCTGCACCGCATGGCCCACGCACAGTGGGCGGTTTCCGAGATCGCTGCTGGCGAGCCTTTCGCTCGGATGCGAGAAGAGAACTGGGGGCCGACGTGGCCTTGATCGCGATTCCTGTCCCGGGCAAGGCCAAGAGCAAGATGCTTTGCGAGGCGTTCATCGCGGGCGCGCCGCGCGAAGCCAAAGGCTTCGTGCTTTACGGCGTAAAAGCCAGCAACGCCGAAGCTTATCGCGCGATGCGACGGAGCGGCGCGGATTTCTACGCAATTGACAATAGCTACTACGACCAGACCCGCGGCACAATGTTCCGAGTCACGAAGAACGCGTTCCAGTGCACGGCTCGGCTCGATGACGAGACTGATCTGCAGCGGCTGTGGGGCTTGGTCGGCGCAGAGGTCGAGCCGCTGGTCGATCGCCCGAAGGGCTACACGCTGATCGTGGAGCAGTCACCCGATCACATGGACTACGTGGCCGAGGACGCGAGCCAGTTCTACGCGCTGTGCAAGTATCTGCGCGCCAAGCACAAGACGCGCACGCGCGAGTGGCACGCCAATAAGCCCACGCTCATGGCCACGCTGGCTGCCGACCTGGCCGGCGCCAACCACGTCGTGACGCACTCCAGCGCCGCCGGCGTGATGGCCGTGATGGCCGGCATCCCGGTCAGCTGCAGTCCGTTCTGCGTGGCCTACGGTGATCGGCTGTGGGACGATCGGTTGCACTGGGCGGGCGTGCTCGCCGACAATCAGTTCAGTTTGAATGAGATGAAGGATGGCACCGCATGGCAGCAGGTAAACCGCTGACGCCCTGGTTCGGCCACGACCGGACCCTTGCGCAGCAGATGATGGGCCTGGACCGGCTGTTCGCCCAGGTCGAGGGCAAGACCGTGCTCGACGTCGGCTGTGCCGAGGGGCTGCTCTCGATCGAGTGCGCCAAGTCGGGTGCGGCATTCGTGCGCGGTGTCGAGATCCGTGAACAGGCCGTCAAGGACGCCGCTTCGCGGTGGCAAGACAACTCGAATTTCATCTACGATCGCCACGTGCGTTTCGTGCTCGGCGATGCCAACGTCTACACGCCGACCCAGGACTACGACATCGTCCTGCTGCTGGCGGTGCTGCACAAGCTCAAGAATCCGACGGCCGCGTGCGCACGCATCGTGGCCTCCGCCACCGACCTCGTCGTGATCCGCCTGCCGCCCGAGCACGCGCCCACGATCATCGACGAGCGCTCGGGGAGCGAGCCGCACCACATCGGCGACGTGATGCTCAAGGCCGGGTTCGACCTGGAGCTGGCCACCAACGACGGCCCGTTCGGTGAGTGGGTCGGCTACTACCGGAGGCGCAAGTGAACAAGCTCGTCCCTCTCTACCGCGACATGGCCAAGGGCGGCCTGTACTTCCGCGGCCTGTCGATCCTGCAGCACAAGTCGCAGATCGCCGAGATCATCCGCGAGCACGACGCGCGTTCGCTGCTGGACTACGGCTGCGGTGCCGGCGACGCCTACCACGCGCCACACGAGGTCTGGAAAGCCTGGGGCATCTCCAAGCTCAAGATCCGGCTGTACGACCCGGCGTTCCCGCACTGGCGCCACACGATCACCGAGCGCTACGACGGCGTGCTGTGCTCGGACGTCCTGGAACACGTGCCCGAGGACGAGGTCGACGAGACCGTGCGCACGCTGTTCCGGCACGCGCGCAAGTTCGTCTGGGCCTCGGTGTGCTCGCGCCCGGCCGGCAAGACGTTCCCCGACGGCACCAACCTGCACGTGACCCAGAAGCCGCTACAGTGGTGGGAGGACACGTTCAGGGAGCACGCTGACGGCAAGCCCTTCTACCTGATGGAGACGCCGTGAAGCCGCTTTACATTTTCGACCTGGATGGCACGCTCGCCGACATCGAGCACCGCAAGCACCACATCATGGGCGCGGTCAAGGACTGGCCTGCGTTCTTCGCGGCCTGCAAAGACGACAAGCCGATCGAAGCCACGATCGCGACGCTGAACGCGTTGCGTACCGCTGGCGCGGAAACTTGGATCTGGACAGGCCGTAGCGACGAAGTACGCGCACAAACCATCGAGTGGCTGTGCAAGAACCACTGCTTCGGTCGATCCGTCGGTACGCTACCGCGGTGGCCGTTCGCGGCGCCCGAGCGCTTCATGATGCGCAAAGCGGGTGACCACCGGCCCGACCACGAACTCAAGTCCGAATGGCTCGCGCAAATCGAACCGCCAGAGTACAAGCGACTTACCGCGGTGTTCGAGGATCGTGATCGCGTCGTGCAGATGTGGCGCGCAGCTGGTGTACCGTGCTTCCAAGTCGCGCCGGGGGCGTTCTGATGGCCCGCCAGTTCGAGGCGATCACGACGTGCAGCGTCGACGGCTGGAACGCCTACGGCGCGCGCATGACGCGTGCTTTCCGGCACTACTGGCCCGCCGAGGTGCCCCTGACGCTCTACACCGAAGGGGACTTCACACCCGTGCTGGCGAGCATCGATGCCCCGTGCAGGTTGCCGCAGTGGCTGTTCGACTTCAAGGAGCGCCACCGCAAGAACGGCAAGGCTCACGGCAAGATGGCCAACACGGCCTACAACTTCCGGTTCGACGCCGTGCGCTTCGCCCACAAGACGGCCGCCGTGATCGACGCGGCCGAGCGCAGCGAGCGCGACCTGCTGATCTGGATCGACGCCGACACGGTCACGCACTCGCAGGTCACGATCGAGTTCCTGCGCGAGCTCGCGCCCGGCGCCGCGCACGTCATCTCGTGGCTCGATCGGCAATTCAAGTATCCCGAGTGCGGCTTCTACATCCTGAACCTGCGCAACCCCGAGACCATGGCGCTGATCCGCGAGTGGAAGGCGCTGTACACGAGCGACCTGCTGTTCCACCTGCCCGAGTGGCACGACAGCTACGTGCTCGAGACGCTCATCAAGAAGATGCACCTGGGCCGCAAGTCGATCAGCGGGCCGGTGGGCTACCTGACCAGCCATCCGTTCATCAACAGCCCGTTGGGCGCCGTCATGGACCACATGAAGGGCGACCGCAAGACCAAGGGCATCTCGCGCGCGAGCGACCTCAAGGCGCCGCGCAGCGAGGACTACTGGAAAGGCGTGAAGCGATGAATTTCGGTGAGTACGCGTTGCTGGGGTGGACACGCGAGGAGTGGCTAATCGCCGTGCGCTGGGCGGAAGAGCGGGGCACGGTCTATCCGCCTACCTTGCAAGGCGGCTCAGAGCTCCAAGACGCATGGCGTCGCGCGCACGAGCCGCCTCCGAAGCCCGAGGAAATCTGGTTCGCGCGATTTCGAAAGGCACTGGCATGAGAGTCATCATCGGCCACGACAGCCGCGAGCCCGAGGCCACGCGCGTGGCGCTGGCATCGCTGCGCAAGTTCGGGATCGAGGGCGAGGTGCTGGACACGCAGCGGCTGCGCGACCAGGGCCTGTTCTGGCGCGCCGAGGATGTGCGCGGCGGCCAGCGCTACGACTTCACGAGCCAGGCGCCGTGCGCCACCGAGTTCTCGAACTCGCGCTTCCTGACGCCGATCATCGGCACGGGCCTCACGCTGTTCGTCGACGCCGACGTGGTGTTTCTCGACGACCCGCGGCACATGATCGACATCGTCAACTTGCGCAACGCGGTGAACGTCGTCAAGCACGGCTACGTGCCCAAGACCCTCATGAAGATGGACAGTCAGGCCCAGACCGTCTACGGCCGCAAAAACTGGTCGAGCGTGATGCTGTTCAACTGCGACCATCCGGCCAACCGCCGCCTGTCGCTGCGTGACGTCAACGAGCGACCGGGACGCGACCTGCACCAGTTCTACTGGCTGGCCGACGAGGAGATCGGTGACCTGTGGCGTGGCTGGAACTGGCTCGTGGGCGAGCAGGCGCGGCCGCAGCCCACCGGCATTGCGCACTTCACCCTCGGCGGCCCGTTCACGCCAGGCTGGATCGGCGCCGAGCACGACGAGATCTGGCTGGAGGCGGCGAAGTGAGCGACTACACGCGCTGGTGTAGCCGCAATCTCTTCGTCACGCCGATCTATTACGCCCTCGTGATCAGCGAGGAGGCCTACTACGAAGAGTGCGCGAATTCGAAGATCTCGCGCATGGAGGCGGGCACTTGGCTGCAGCACGCGGACAGCCACGCGACGACCACTTTTCTGGCTGACGCCGACGGTGACCTGTTCGCGATCGTGTCGCTGAATCCTGCGAAGGCACAAGGCCGCACCGCGATCCAGGTCGCGGGACTCCTGGTGCACGAGGCCGTGCACATCTTCCAGCGCACCTGCGATCGCATCGGCGAGGTCAACCCAAGTTCAGAGTTCGAGGCCTACTCGATCCAGTGGATTGCCCAGGAGCTGATGGAGCAGTACAGTGCGCAGGTTGTGAAACCGTCGCTCGGAGGCTGATCCATGGCCAAGCTCACCACCAAAGCGCGCAAGGCGCTGCCCAAGTCCAGCTTCGGGGAGCCCGGCAAGCGGGCGTACCCGATGCCGGATAAGAGTCACGCCGCCAATGCGAAGGCCCGTGCTTCGCAGGCGGTCAACGCGGGCCGCATGAGCCCGTCCACCGAGTCCAAGATCGACGCGAAGGCGAACAAGATCCTGGGCAAGTCGAAAGGCAAGCGATGAAGAAAGCACTCCCGACCCAAGCCGCCACCGGCAAGGCGATGCCTCCGGGCGCCGGCGCCAAGAAGGGCGGTCCGAAGATGCCCGTGGCCAAGGCCGTGCCGCCCAAGGTCAAGGGCAAGAAGTAAGGCCCCGAGCCCACAAAAGAAAACGCCACCCTCAGGTGGCGTTTTTCATGGGCGCGGCGCCGTCATTCCTCGCCGGGGCCACCACCGCCGGCGACCACCGGCTCGGGTTCGGGCTCGCCCGTGACGGCCTCGATGTCCGCACGCGGTGCGCCGGCGTTGCGCGCGAGCTGGCGCAACCGGTCGTGCTTGGAGGCGGCACCGGCGTGCGCGGTCTCGAGCGCGTGGATCCGGGCCTTCTGGTCCGCGACGACCTGGCCCGTGGCGGTCAGCTGGGCTTGCAGCTCGGTGATCTGGGCGCCATCGCTGGTGGTCTGGTCGCGCAGGTTCGCGATCGTCTGGGCGTCGGTCTTGGCCTGCAGGTGCAGGGTTGCGATCGCGCTCTCGTGGTTGGCCACGTGCGCCTGCAGGGCGGCGACCGTGCCTTCCAGGTTCGTGATCGTGGCGTCGCGCGGATCGGCTTCGACCGGCGCGTGGGCCGAGCTGTCCTGGGTGTCGTCGGTCATGGAGATCCTTTCGTCAGGGCGTCGTAGTCGGTGACGCAGAGTTGGCCTCCGGTGCGGAGGCAGTCGGCATATTCGGCGAGATCCCGAGCCACGTCAACAGCCCGGAGGTACAGGTCGGTTGACACACAGGCGGAACCGGGCACGCTTGCGGGCGTGCTCGCGCAGGCAGCGGTGGCGCTGCCTGCAGCGGCTGGACGGACGGTGCGGGCAGCGTCGTGCAGGCGCTGCACGCCAACGTCAAGAGCACGAGCACCAGCGGCGCGTGCGGTGTCGATTCGAGTCGCTTCATCGGCGGCCTCCCGTTGGGTCTGGGCTTGCGCGTCGCGCGCAGCCTGGTTGGCGGCCGCCTGACGCGCGTCGGCCTCGTGCTGCTCGGCTTGCGCGGCTTCGCGCGCCTGCTGGGTCACGTGGTGGTGCCACCAAGCGTAGCCGCCCAGCAGCGTCAGCACCAGCGCAGCGATGCCGATGAGCCGGAGCTCCAGGCCGGTGATCACGACTTCGTGTCGGTGCCCGAGAGCATCGCCGCGGCGTGTGCGCGCATCGCATCCTTGCGTGCCATGGCGGCCGTGGCCTGCGCGATCTTGGCCTGCTCGCCCGACTTGTCGGTGGCCCACGCCACGACGCGTGTGAGCGCGTTGACGGCATCGGCTTCGGCGGCTGCCTCGAGGTCGATGGCCTCGTCACGGACAACGCCCACAACCGACTTGACGGTGGCCGCCGGCCACTTCACGTGGACAAAATGCACCACAAGGGCGACGACGACCGCCACGGCGATCAGGAGCAGGATGACGTTGGTCGAGTCCATTCAGGTACCTTTCAGGTTCACTGCCACTGTCCGGTCTCGATCTGGCGCGCCATGCGCCTGGCCCGACCGGGAGTTTGCTTGGCCCAGAGACTCGCCAGCATGCCGCCGGCGGCGTCGTTCCAGCGTCCGTCGCGCATCGCGGCGAGCGTGTTGACGAACGGGAGCAGTCGTGCACCCATCTGGAAGGCCATGCCCGCCAGGACGGCGTAGCGTGGCGCGTCGGCCTTCAACTGCTCCGACCAGGGAAAGTGCGTTGCGCAGAAGCTCATCGCGTGCGCGATGTCGGTATCGAGCTGGCTGTCGGCCTGCTCCTGCGTCCAAACGAGACCGGGGTGCACATCAGGGCCGGTGTGACCCCAGCCGATGGTCCAGGGATCGCCGTGCGAGACGGGATCCGGATACGCCGTTAGGACGCAACTTTCCTCGCGTTGGAGCATCGAGCGCAGATCACGGGCCATGGCGGCGTTCCTGACGTTTCTGCCAGGCCCGGCTCTCGGCTTCGAGCACCTTCGCGAACTGGAACCGGGCAAACCAGGGCGCGCCGAACTGCCGCCACAATACGCCGATACCGATCAGTAGGCAACCGTACACCATGACCACGAAGGCGCGGTAGATGTAGGCCGAGTCATCGAGCGAGGCGCCGCAGGCGCACAGCACCAGGAACAAGCCTGTGGTAGGCAGCACACCGGTGTGGATCTGCGGGGAGAGGATGGTCCAGAGGCACAGGCCTGCCAGAACGGCGATGGCGATGGAGATCATCTTTCAGGCCCCTTTGTTGCGCGACAACCAGCTCGAAATGATGGCGCCGAACTGGGTCTGGCGGATGCCGTCGATGATAGCGGCGAACGCCACCAGGCCCGCCGCGCCGAGCGCGAAGGTGATACCAGCTGCAACACGCACCGAGGTGATGTGCAGGTAGTCGACCATGGCCGGGCCGATGTAGATGGCAAGCAGCGCGCCCATCAACAGGTTGCCCCAGCGCTCCTTGACGCTCGTGCCGGGGATGGCCTTCAGGCCGAGGATCGCGCCGGCTAGCGCCGCGAGGTAGGTGTTGCCGGCGATCAGGTCCGGATCGGGACTGCTCATTTCAGGTCTCCCTTGACTCGAGTCACCAGGATCGCTGCGACGACGATCCCAAGCATCGAAAGCGGCCAGTGCGTGACATCGCTGCACAGGCCGTTCCACGGCGAGCCGGTTGGGGAGGCGGGAAACCCGGCCGAGAGACGACAGACTGCCGTTTCGGTTTCCTCTGTGGCGCCCCATGCGCATACAGGCCAGAGTATAGGTTGCAGCCGCCAGATCACGGCAAACAGAATCGCGCCCTCGAACCCGCGCAGTACGTAGAAGACGCCCTTGGCTTGGCCGGCAAGCGACGGGATCAGCGCGCACAACGGGTCGTAGCCGTAGTGCGTGACGCAGATCGTCAGAAGCAGCAGAGCCGCTAGGCGCGGAGTCTGCGTCATTTCTTTTCGACGAACTTGCCGTCGTCCGCGCGCGGATGCTGCTTCTCGAATTCGGCCTTGCGCGCCGCTTCGGCTACGGGGTCTTGGGCGGTCTGTCCGTCGGCAGCAGCTTGGTGACCGTCGGCTCCGGGCGCTGCAGCGCCGTCGGACCCGGCTGGCTTGTCAGCGGCGCCAGTTGCCCCGCCGGGCTCAGCGGGTTTGGCCGCAGCGCTTTGGCTGCCTTGAGCAGCAGGCTGGACTTCATTCGCATGTTGCTTCCCCTTGGCGAGCACGCGGTCGACAACCTTGTCGAAAGCGCGCGGGTTGTGGTTGTGCTGCACCGCAGCGGCTTCGATCGTCTCGGGATCGATGTCGTGGGCCTGGCGCGTGAGGATCGCGCGATGGGCTTCGGAGTCGTTGCCGATGCCGTGCGCCTTGCGCCACTCCACCGCGTCCTCGTATTGGATTTGCGGGAGCGCATCCTTGGCGGCCTGGGCCTTCTTTTCGGCCGCGGCCGCCTTGTCGGCCGCGGCCGCATCCTCGGTTGCCTTGGTCTGCGCGGCGCGCGCGGCGACGGCGCCCGGCTCGTTCATCGCGGCGTTGCCGGCCTCGGTGGCCGCGGTCTCGCCCGGGCGGCCCGAGACCATCACCGGCGCCGTGTCGGGCTCGGTGATCTCGTGCGGGAAGCTCAGCTCAGGCACCTCGCGCTCGCCGCGCGAGGGCGCGGCCGGGAAGTCTTCTTGCGGCAATGCGCGCAGGTCGGACACGGGCGGAGCGGCCGGCACGGTCGTCTGCGGCGGCTGGAACTCCGGCGTCGACAGGTCGTAGTCGGCGAACGTCGTGGCGCGCGGTGGCGCGCCGGTGCCGCCTGCGGCCCGCTGCGACGTGCCCAGGTCTTCGCGAGCCTGCGGCTGATCACCGACCAGAGCCTGCCCTTCCGGGGTCACGGGGACCGGCTCCGGACTGATCTTGGGCTCGTAGGTCAGCATGAGCGGCTTGGTGGGCGCACCGGCGGCCGGTGCCGGCGGCGCGGCCTTCTTGGGCACGAGTCGTTCGGTCACGCGGCCCGCGGCGCGGTTATAGACCTGGCCGGCGGCGGCCTTGGGCACCGCGGTGAGCATCTTCTCCACGCCCGAGGCCACGACGCCTTCAGGCTTGTGGGTGTTGTCCAGCAGCTTGCCGACCTTGGCCAGGTCGCCGATCGGACCGCCGGCGTTGGCCGCCATGTAGCCCTTGCCGGTGCGCGTGGCATTGACGCGCGACATGAGCGAGCCCGGCTGCACCAGGCCGTCGATCGTCTTGCCGATGTCGGGCGCCACGAGCTTGCCATAGGCGTAGCGCCGGCGCGCGTCGGTGAGCGCCTGCACCTGGGCCGGATCCTTGGCCGCGACCTGCTTTTCGAGGATGTCGCGGCCGGCCTCCTGCAGATCCGACAGCGCGCCGGCGAGCTCCGAGTCGGTCGTGCGGCGGATCCGCGTGCCCAGGTTGGAGTCCCAGTTCTGGTAGGCGTCACCCGAGATCTTGCCATCGGCATCTGCTTTTTCCAGCAGATCCTCGATCAGGTTGGGCACGATGCGCGGCACGTCGCCGGCGCCCGTGCGCGCGGCATCACGCGCATGCGATTCCAGCGCGCTGGCCAGGTCGGCCGAGGGCAGGTCGGTCGAGCGCGCGATGTCGCCGATCGTCTTGCCGGACTTGTCCATCGCGTCAGCTAGCACTTCGGGCGTCAGGCGCGCCGCGGTGCTGTCCGGATCGATCAGGCTGATCACGTTCTTGGTGAACGCTTCCTTGTTCGCGGCCTCGAGCGCGTGGCCGCCACCGCCCGTCGCCTCGCTCAGCGCCTGGCCGCCGGACTTGGCCGTGCCGGGCTGGTAGAGGCGGTCCGGCGGGATCGTCATTTCGTGCGGGAACTGCTCGGCCAGCTGCGCGGTCTTGACGAGTTCGGGATCGGGCTTGCCCATCGCCTTGGCGATGCCGCCAGCCACGGCGTCCTTGGCGCCCTCGGCCACGCCCTTGCCGACGAACCGCGCGATTGGCTTGGCGTTGGCGGCGACCTGACGCACGGTGCCCTCGACAGCCTGGCCGGCAGGGGACGCGCGCGCCATCGTGACCGCAGCCGGCAGGCTGGCGATGCCTGCGTTCATCTCTGGCGTCGGTCCGGTCGGGTACGCATTGGCCAGCGTCTGCAGAGCGCCCATCGCGCTCTTGGTGTACTGCTCGCCGGTGTCCGTGTTGGGGATCTGGTAGCCCGAGTTCAGCGCGCCCACGACCTGCTGCGCGCCCTGCTGGCCCGCCTCATTGATCGCATCGACTGGGCGCGGTGCCTCGCCAGACGCCCACTGTCGCGGCCGGTTGTCGCCGGTCACGGCCAGCACGCGCGGGTCGTCCGGCTGCACGCCGCCGGTCAGCTTGGTGTGCAGCGCGCCGGCCATGCCGCCGAGCGTGCCTGCGACCTGGCCGCTGTAGCCGCCGATGCTGTCCAGAGTGCCCGAGGCCACACGCAGGCCGGCCTGCACGGCGCCGACGACGCTGTCCAGGAAGCCACCCCCGGCCGGTGGCGCGGCGGCAGGTTGCGTCGCTGGCGCGGCAGGTTGCGCTGGCGCATCCTTGAGCCACGGGGCCGCGGAAGCGGCAGGAGGGTCGTTGTCCCACGGGTTCATTGCTTGATCCGGGCCACGCCGTTCGGGTCGATGTAATGCGCGCCCGGGGGCAGTGCGGCGTAGCCGGCCGCATCACGAATCTGCACAGGGCTGCCAGCGGGCGCGGGTGCCGGCGCAGCGCCGGGCCGCGTCGGCACGCCGGCCGGGGCTGCGGGCGCAGCCGGAGCCGCCCCCAGCGCCGCGCCGACGCCGCCTTGCGGCTTGCCCAGCGCCGACAGCTGGCCCTTGATGCTGGACAGCGTCTCGTTGCCTTGCGCCAGGCCGTTCTGGGCTTCCTGGCGCATGACTTGGATCGTGCCACGGATCTGGCTGGGCGACAGGTTCAGGCCCGCCAGCCGGTCGCCGGTGTTCTGCGCCGAGACGGCCAGCTGACCGTTGGACATCGGGCCGACCAGCACGCGCTGGTGCTCGCGCGCCAAGCCCGTGAGCGCGACATCCAGGTTGTGCGCGTCGACCGAGCCCAGGGCTTCCCGGATCTTGTTGTAGGGCGCGTTGAATAGCGGGCCGCCCTCGGTGGCGCCGCCCTTGGCCAGCAGCGACTCGACGAGTGCGGCCTGACGATCCAGTGTGCCATTGAGCTGCTGCACCGCGGTGACGTACTTCGTGCGGTCGGCCAGCGTCTTGGTCAGTGCGACATTGGTGGCCTTGTTCGTGCCGACGTCCTGTGGCGACAGGCCCAGCTCGCTGGCCATCTGCGGGATGCGGTCCTTGACAGCCGAGATCAGGCGTTGACCGACCTGACCGCGCGCGAGGCCGACTTGCCAGGAGTTGTCGCCCGCGAGCGACTGCGTGGCGTAGAAATCCACCGTCTGCGGGCTGATGCCGCCGATCGGGTTGCCGTGCGCGTCGACGCCAGGCGAGCCCTTGCCCAGCTGCACCGCGTCGTTGTACTGGTGGACCAGCGTCATGATGTGCGCGCGCTGGTTGTCCTTCATCGAGATGTCCTTGGCCGTCGACGGATCGGCGGCCACCATCTGCACCAGGCGCTGGTCTTCCTTGCCCAGCGTCTTGAGGAACTGGTCGCCCGTCAGCGGCACGCCGCTGGTGCTGATCGCCTGGCCGGTGCCGCCCACGGCGCCCGGCGCGCCGCTACCCGGCACGGCGATGCGCGCGCCCGGGCTGTACTTGGTGGGCTGCTTGGTCACGCCCGTGGCCTGCAGCGTGCGCAGCGCGGTCTGCAGATCCGGCGCCGAGCCGTCCTGGACCATCTGGTAGGCCGCGTCCATGGTCTGGGCCACGACGCCCTTGGTCATCGGCGGCCGCGGCAGCGCGCCTAGGTCGATCATGCGCGAGACGGCCTCGTCGCGGTCGGTGATGCCGGCGGCCTTCATGTAGGCCTTGATCTGGTTTTCCTTGACGATCGCCGGGTTGGCCGCGTCGGTCTGGTTCTGGTAGGCGTCCAGGTAGGCCTGCACGCGCGGGTCGGCCGCGCCTTCCTGCAGCTTGGCCTGCACCTCGGGATGCGCGGCGGCCGTCACCAGCGTGCTGAGTGCGCCGACATGGTTGACCGCATCGCCTACCGAGACTGCCGAAACGGGGTCGTTCGGGTCCGTGCTGCGGTTCTGCGTGAGCGGAGCGTGGTAGGTCAGCGGCTGACCGTCCGGGCCCTTGAGGTCGGTCGTGATCTGCAGGCGCGGGATCACCTTGTCGGTGTGGATAGATCCGTCGGCGCTGGCGGCCGGGTCCAGACCCACGATCGACTTGCCTGTGATCGTGCCGCCGTAGGCGCTGGGCGTGCCCACGCCCTGAGCCAGCTGCGGCCCGAAGATACCGTTCAGGCCCTGGATCGTCAGGCCGTTGTTGCCGGTCTGCATGCCGGCCTGCCAGTCGTTGACGTGCTGGCGCACCTGCGCGAGCTCGCCAGGTGGCCGTTTCGTGGCGCTGGCCACCATGAGGGCGAAATCGCCAGGGGCGACGTCGTCGAAGCTCATCTGGCCGGCGTGCAGCTTCGAGGCGATGTTCTGCACGTGCTGGTCGGTGTCGGTGACGAGCTTTTGCGCCGGCGTGACGGCGCTCGTCGTGGGCGAGGCCACGGCGGCTGCGGCCGGCGCACCACCGGCGATTGCCGGGCTCGGCGCCGATGCGGTGTCGCCACCCATGGACGTGTCCAGCGGCGCGGCGCCGCCTGCAGGGCCGCGGGAAGGGCCCAGGCCCGTCCCGCCGACCGGAGAAGCCGCTACCGGCGCCACGGGAGCGGCCACGGCCGCCTGCACGGCGCCCTGGTCCACCGGCGGGGCGGTCGGGGCGGTGGGCATCGCCGACGCATCCGGGCGCGGCGCGGGCGCGGTCACGCCGGTGCCCACGGGCGCGAGCCGCCCGGTCGTCGCGATCTGCTGTTGCGCGTCCTCGAGCTGCACGGCCAGCCGCGCGCGCTCCTGCATCACGGGCGAGTTGTGGTCCAGCGGGTGGCCGGCGGTCGCGGCATCCTTGGCCAGCTTCTCGAGCGCGGCCTGGCGCGCCTCCATGGCCTGCACGCGCGCGGCGTCCTGCATGCGACCGTAGCGGTCGTCTTCCTGCTTGCGCAGGCGATCCTCGCCCTCCTGCCGGCGCTTCGATTCGATGTCGAACTCGCGCTTGTGCTCCTGGGCCGCGTCCGATTCCAGACCCATCTGCCAGCCACTGCGCAGGCCCTCCGCGATTGCACCACCGACGCCGAGCGGCATGTCGTTCTCCTAGAAAAGCCGGCTGCCGAGGGCGCCGACCAGACCGCCGATCAAGGTGCCCCACGGCCCCGCGGCGCTGCCGAACTCGGCGCCCGCGATCGCGCCGCCGGCCATGCCGCCCACCGTGGCGCCCAGTTGCGCGTTGCCGGCCTTGCGCTGCGCCTCGATTTCCGTGTTCTGTGCGTTGCGCTTGGCCTCCTCGCTGGCGGCCTCGCCGTACAGATCCATCGCCTGTTTCTGTTCGTTGATCCCGTAGGACGCGAGCGAGGCACCGACACCGTAACTCCGGGCCATGTTCAGACTCCCAGGCCGGCGGCCTGTTGGGCGATCGACGAGGTCGTCGGCGCCGGATTGCCAAGGATCGATTGCTGGTTCCCGATCGTCAGATCGCGAGCCGTGTTCTGCGCCTGCACGCTGGCCAGCGCGTGCGACAGGCCCGTGGCCCGCGTCGTCGCAGCTTGCTCAGACGGATCCAGCGCGATGCCCATGCCCTGGAGCTTGCGTGCCTGCTGACCGGCCTGCGTGCTGTAGGCGTTGTCCACGTCGGTGCGCGCCTCTTGCATGGCCTGCCCCGGTAGCGACTTGTCGGTCGCGTACTGGATCAGCTGGTTTTCGATCGGCTGGAACACGTTGACGTAGTTCGCCCACTGCTCGCGCGTGAGATTGGCATAGATGTCACTGGCCGTCGTCGCGGGGGGCGGAGGCGGCGGACCGGAGATCCCCGTCTTGATGGAGCCCACCCCTTCGGTGATCCCCTTGAACGGATTCTTGAACGACCCGTCGTTGACGGCCTTGAAGCCGCCCGTGATCGAATCGCCGAGGTTGCCGAGGAAGCTCATGGTCCGTTCCCCACAGGTACGCCTGCGCTCAGGGGCGCGCGCGGCGCCGGCGGCGCGTTCCAGGCCTTCAGGCCTTGCTGACCGGCGTAGCCGAGCGCCGTGCCGACTGCGCCGCCGATGCCTTCCTCGGCCATCAGTGACGAACGCGCGTCGGCCTCGGCCTGCATGGCGCTGTCGCGGGCCTGCTGCTGCATGCCGTTCGAGACCTGAGCGCTCTGGCCCTGGCCGATGGCGGTGAGCGCGCCCAGGCCCTCGGTGTAGGCCTGGGTGATGCGCTGGTCGCTGACCATCTGGTCCAGGCCCGACGACTTGGCCTGGTCGGCACCCATGCCCGTGACCGCCGTGTCAAAGCGGCCCGAGCCGGGCAGCACGCCCTTGTTGGAGAGTGCCTTTTCGACGCCGCCCTCGGCCTGCGAGAACTGGATCGCCGAGTCGGTGGACGCCTTGCCCTTGGCCTCGGCGCGCTGCCACGAATTGGGCGCGCCCTCAGCCTCGATTTGCGAGGCGAGGTTCTGCTGCACCGGGAGCCAGCGCTTTTTGTAGTCGTCCATCATCAGCTGGGCGTGCTGCGCCAGCGCGACTTGCGCGGAAGTCTCCTGCACCTGGCCACTGCCCTTACCACTCATTGACGTACCTCACGAACTCCTGGGAGCCGCGGCGTCGCCACTGCGGCCCCAACCGCCGGCCCCAGCCTAGACGGCGGGCCTCGAAAGCGATGGTCTGGGCTCCGAGATCGCGTGCGATGGCGCGCAGCGCGGCTTCTTGTCGCTGAAAGGCGCCATGGCGAAACGCCACGGCTAGCAATACGAACAGCTCGAGTGCGTCGCCGAAGGGCCGTAGCGTGACGACGACGACACCGTCGTCGCACGAGATGCACATGGCTGTCCGTGCATCGCATTGTGCCTTCAAATCCTGGATCTCGGAAGCCTGGGCGATCGGGTGGCGAAGACCGCGGTAGACCGCGTCCAGGATCTCGGGGGTTTCCTCGATCAGGAAACGGGTCCCGCTGATCACGAGTGGAAAGTCGGGTCGCCCGCGACGCCGTCGGGATTCTCGATCGAGCCGGCGTAGCCGCTGGCCGCCAGCAGGGTGCGCGTGGTCAGGCCCGTGTCCAGGCGGACGACCAGGCCGTCGCTGTCCGTGTCGAAGTCCAGCGACAGCTGGTAGCCGGCCAGGGTGCTGGCTTGCTTGGCCAGTGCCAAGCCCGGTTGCGGCTCGACGATCACGAACGCGCCGGCGACCTTGCCCACCAGGCCGTCGGCCTGATTCAGCAGGTTGGTCAGCGTCGCCTGCACCGTCGCCGTGGACGACAGCTGCAGCTGCGCCTCGATCGCCTTGATGTGCAGCGCAATCGCGCCGATGACGGCGTTGAGCTCGCGCAGGGAGTAGCCCGGGCGCAGCTGGTTGATTGCCGGGATCGTGGCCATCAGACCAGTTCCTGCATGTCCTCGGCGACCTGCACGTTGCGCACGGTGGACGTGCCAACGAACTCGATCTCGAGGGTGGCCTGTGTGTCCATCTCCGGCATCGTGAACTCGGTGTTGGTTGTGAGCTGCTGCTCGAACAGCATCGAGCCGTTGCCGTAGACACGCCAGACCACGTTGTCGAAGTCGGCGCAGCGCACCTGCGCAGCGATGAAGGCAGCCTCGTAGCCGAGGATGTTGAGCTTGCTGCGGTAGCGGTAGACCATGAGGCTGCCGCTGTCAGGGGAGTCGAACTCGTAGATCGTCTGGCCGTCCGCCGGCACGGCGGTGCTGCCCGCCGGCAGCAGGCCGTCGGTCGGCTCGTCGTTTTCGTCCAGGACGAGGCACAGGTTGTCGGTCTCCGGGTCGGCGAACACGGCGCTGGCGTGGAAGGCCATCGGCGTCACGCCGGCGCCGCCCTGGCTCATGTCGAAGGCGTAGCAGCCCTTGGCGGTGCCGGTGTCGTAGAACAGGAAGTAGACGCCGTCGTGCGCGATGCCGGTCATCGACTCGGGCTTGAGCGCTTGCCACTGCTTGCGCGTGAACAGCTGCTTGGTCAGGTTCAGCGACTGGCCCACCCCGGCCACCGCGCGTAGGCCATCCGGCGTGGCGCCGACCACGCCGACACCGTCGACGTAGCCCACCGAGCGCTTGGACACGCCAGCGTAAGGCACCTCGAACTTGGCCATGCTGTACTGGCCCGGGTCGGTGCCCGTGGCCACGTAGATGAAGCTCTCGGTGAAGATCACGACCGTCGTGTCGATGTTGCCGATGCCCACGACGTCGGTGTCGGTCGTGTAGCGGTTGGCCACGGGCCAGGCGTGCGGGTAGTTCTGCGCCGACAGGCACAGCTGGTTGCCGCTGAAACCGGCCATCACGCCGTTGGGCAGCGCCAGGATGCCGCGCAGGTCCGCTGGTGGCAGATCCCAGTCGCTGGTCGGCAGCACCTCGCCCAGTCCGTCGTCGGTGATGTTGTCCACCACGAGCGTGACGCTGCCACCGGAGTTGAACGGCGCCTCGAGCACGAAACGGAAGGCGGTGCCGGTGGCGCCTGTGGCCGCGCGGTAGAGCCGGAAGCTCACGATGCCATAGCTGTCGAGCGCCGGCGGCACGGGGTAGATCTCGAGCTCGTTGAAGCTGCCGCCTGGCGTGGGCGTGTAGACGGGGTAGGTTCGACCAGTGAGTCCATTGTGGTAGTAGGCTTCGGGCAGCGACGGCGCCGACTCCTGACCCAGGTCGTTGACATAGGTGTACAGGTATTCCGTCACCGTCGACGGCTCGTCTCCCGATGCAGGAACGTAGATCAGAGCCAGGAACGTGATGAACGTGTCGTCGCCGCGCGCGTGCTGCTCTGGCGCGGGCACACCCAACGGGCGCGTCAGCACCGGATAGGGCTCCGCGCCCGTCGTGGCCATGGTGTAGTCGGTGAACTGCGGCTGTGAGTAGACGTCCGGGCCGGTCAGGTACAACCGCATGGTCGTGTCACCGGGGATCGGGCCGCGCGCGGCGTCGACGTCGGCACCCCACGACAGCCACTTGTCGCCCAACAGGTAGATCGACTTGACCGGCGGCGCGGTGGCCAGCGTGTGCAGCGCGGCGAACTGGCGCCACGCCTCGAGGTCGCCCGAGAGCAACTTGGCGTTGGTCGCGTCCTGGCCTTGCGACGGCGCAAGACGATGCGACGCCGTGCGCGGCACGACGCCCTGGAACATGTCTTGCGCGATGCGCATCAGGCGGCGCCTCCGCGCACCTTGATCTGCACCCGACGCACGGTGATCGAGTCGCCCGAGGTGTTGGGCGTGACGACCACGGTGATCGGCAGTGCCGAGCCCGTGTACATGTTGATGCTGCGCGAGCCTTCTGCTGGCGGCACGTAGACGCCACACTGGCAGGTCGCCTCATAGCCCTGCGCAGCCTGGCCGTTCGCGTTGAGGATGGCCTTGATGCTGTAGGGCCCGCTTGCGGCGGCAGGCATCGTGAAGCCGAACCAGGCCGAGCCGGCGACGTTGACCACGACGTTGTGCGTGCCCGTGGCAGTCGTGCGGTTGCCGTTGATCTCGATCGCGATTGCCTTGACCGGCGATTCGAAACTGTTGGCCGGGATCGCGTTGGCGTAGGTCTTGACCGTCGTGGCCGCGGTCGTGCCGGTGAGCGTGACGAAGGTCTGGTCAACTGGCCAGTCCATCCAGCTCGTGTACATCGACTGCGTCGCGGTCAGGACGCTGCCGCTGTACATGAGGAACGGCGGTGCCGAGGTGTCGAAGCTGTTGGGCGTCGTCGGACTGTCGTAGAAGTCGCTGGCCACCTGACCGCGGCAGTGCGCCGTGATGGCGTTCGTGAAGACGCTGCCCAGGATATGCGCACGCGAGCGCACCGTCGCGTCGACGTGCACCGGGTTGTTGCCGAGCGTGCTGTTGTCGATGTGACCCGTCGCGCCTTCTTGCAGCGCGACGCCGGCCTGCGTGTTGTTGTTCGACTTGATGCTCGAGAACGTGAAGACCACGTTGCCGATCGCGGCCAGGCCCGACTGGCAGAACGACGAGATGCCGCCGATCGAGCGCCAACGGCCGGGGCCCTGCATCTTCTTGCCCGGACCGTTGGGCACACCCGTCACGTGCACGTTGACGTCGGTGATGTCGCAGCCGTCCTGCGAGACCCAGCCGAACGTCGTGAAATTCGCGAACTTGATGTTCGACAGCGTCAGCTTGTTCTGGCTGTTGAAGTTCCAGCCGTAGGCCTGCGTGCCACCGCCGTCGACGATGAACGTGGGCACGTTGGGGTCATTGACGATCGGGCCTTGCAGCGTAAGTCGATTCAGGCCGAAGACCCACGTGCTCTCGGGGAACGTCTGCAGGCCGCCGTTGGCCTCGGTGCCCGCGGTCCACGAGATCGTCCACGAGCCCCACAGCCGATACAGCGCCATGATGGCGAACAGACGCGCTGTGGTCTTGAGCGCCGCGCCCGGCGTGATGCCGTCGTTGGCGTCGTTGCCGCTGCCAACGTCGACGAACATCTGGTTGACGTCAGAGTAGACCGGATCGATGTGAAACGCGTAGCCACCACGTGAGACGGTGGCGTTGCCCACCTTGCGCACATCGTTGAAGTGCGCGATAGAAGATCCGACCGGATAGTCGCCAGGCGGGAAGAACAGCACCGCGCCCTTGAGATAGGCGTCGTTGAACGCATCCTGCACCGTGGCGTAGTCGGTCACGTGCACCGTGTCGCGCAGGCGCGATTGCACCGCGCGCGTGACGGCGTTGATGCCCGACTGAGCCCAGCCGATGAAGCTGGATCCGGCAGCCAGAGCCAGATCCTTGAGCCACTTGCCGACGGTGTTCGCGCCGTAGGTCAGCGAGTAGGCGAAGCCCACCATGCCAGCGCCGTGCGCTGGATCGTCGACGAGCGGCAGGTTCGTGCGCAGCGCGTGATCGAGCTGCAGTTCGGCGCCCACACTGTTGGGCGCGGCCGACACGTAGTCGAGTGCCGTGCCGAAGCCTACCTCGGCGGCGCCCTTCGTGGCGTCGGTGTGGTTGGCCAGGTCGGTCAACGCGGTGCCCTGCGCGCGCACCGCGGCGCCGAGCGTCCCGTCGGCGTAGGCGAGCGCGGCGTTGTAGCCAATCAGGGCAGCGCCCTCGTCCGCGTCGGACGAGTCCGCCAGATCGGTGCGCAGCGTCTGGTCGAGCGTCTCGAGAGTCGCGCCCACGGTGCCCGGGGCGTAAGCCACGAGCGGATCGTAGGCCACCAAGCCTGCGCCCTGCGCCGGGTCAGCCAGCTGGCCGCGCAGCACCGAGTCGAAGTCCTCGCCGCTGCCGTCGGCCTGCGGCACGTCGGACACGCTAAAGCCACCCGTGTCGGCCGAGCCGACCGTCACGTCGAAGCTCATAGCACCCTCCCTGCGGTCACGAACGGGCCCGCGCGCACGCGCTGCGAACCGGTGTTGTAGGCACGCTGTGCCTCGGCCTTGCCGTTGGAGATCGCAGCCTTGAAGTCGCGCGCGTACTGCGCGGCCATGTTGGGGTTGCTCCACGGCTGGCCGGGGATGGCCAGCAGGTAGGCGAGCGCGCCGGCCTCGATGTCGTTGCTGTACTTGACCAGCGGGGTCGCGGGCACCTGCGCGTTGAGCGCCATCGATTCCTTGGGCGCGACGATCAGGCTCATGTTGAATGTAAACACCGCGTTAGGCGTCGGGTTCAGCGCGATCTGGCCCTCAGGGATGTAGGCGTAGCGGCGCGGCACGCCGGCCGGGACGTTCGGATTCCAGGTCGTAGAGTCCGACGGCGACAGACCGCGCACGGTGGGCTGCGTGCCGATGACCTGCGTCAGGCTGACCGCGCGCAGGCCCATGATGTCCAGGTTCAGGTCCGTGCCCAGGTTGTATAGCGGCTCGTTGGCCGTGGTCTGGCCGGGCAGCGACACGCGCAGCCATTGCGTCTGCTGGCACCACTCGCGCAGCGCGCGCGTGTAGGCGCGCCGCAGCGTCGGGCCCGGGCAGCGCCGCGCGACCTGCGCGATGTTGGCCAGTTGGTCATTGACGTTGACGAAGTCCATCTCACTCCCCCGGGCTCTGCGAGACGCGCGGCGACAACGTGACTTGCGCGCTCGCCTTCATGCCCAGCGCCTTGCCCCACGCCTGCATGTGGTAGGTTTCCTTCGTCAGATCTTGCTTCTTGCTGTTCTTGCCGTAGGCGCGCGCGAGCACGTAGTCGATCAGCGGTGCCTGGTACGCCTCGGGCAGCGGAAAGTCGTCGCTGTCAGCGGCGATCTCGGCCGGCGTGATGCCGTAGACCGCGATCACCGAGGACGTGTTGGTGGCCGGCGGGTAGACCAGGAAGCGCCGCGGCTGGCGCGGATCGAACGTGAAGTGCTCGACGTCGACGCTGGTCGTGCCGGCGGGGTAGAAGCGGTTGGCCTCCACCAGCAGCTCGGTGTCGACCTGCGTGATGGTCGACTTGGAGGCTGTGTTGCGGATGATGCTGACCAGGCCGGTGGAGTCGGACGGCAGCTGCTGTTCGATGCCGGTGATCAGCGTCAACGGCGCCTGCGTGGTGTAGACGTCCGGCTTGATGAGGCAGGTCGCGCGGATGCCCTCGTTGAGGTAGTCGTGCAGTTCGCTGGCTGGCCACGTGACGGCGGCGACGTCCAGCAGCAGCTTGCGCGCCGGCCCGGTGATGTCGCCCGCCGTGATGGTCATGTCAGCCGCTCAGGTTGTCCGCCGCGGCGCGCTCGGCCAGCGACTGCACCTGCTTGCGCAGGGTGCGGATGTCGGAGGCCTCCGACAGCGGGGTGTTGAACTCCTTGAGCGCGAAGGCGATCAGGTCCGGCTTGGTGGCCTTGGCCAGGTCGAAGACTTCCTGATCCTCGTCTGCGGTGTTGATCACGCGCGCACGGCCGCCCGTGGTCAGCGACGAGGAGATGTAGGCCATCCGTTCCTCGAGCGACGCCTTGGGGTTGCCCCGGTACGGACGGTAGTTCAGGTTGTCGCGCACGTTCTTGACGTTGGCGATCAGCCGACCGTCGTGGATGTTGATGCACAGCGGGACGTTCTTGTCCTGCTTGGGTTGCATGCTGCGCGACAGGGCTTCTTCGTTGACGGCCATGAGGAATCCTCGGTTGACGTGGAATGGAGAACCGGCGCCGCGTGGCGCCGGTCAGGGGCAGGGCGGCTCAGGAGCCCGTCGGCGAGGTGCCGGGGGTCAGCGCGCGCACCTTCATCTTGCCGGCATTGCCGCCGGCGCCGCCGCCCGGCTGGTTGCCGAGCTTGCCGCTGGGGTAGCGCGCCACGGCCTTCTTGCCGGCCTTGGAACGCTCGCCCGAGATGATGTCGGGGTCGGTCTTGAACGTGTCCGAGGACACGTAGGGGTTCTTGGTGCTGAGGGTGCCCATGATGGGATCTCCGGTGAAGCTGCGAGGAAGGACACGGGAAGGGTAGCGCTTTTGGCACTACCCGTCACCATCAGCCGCGCTGAACGACCGCGGTACCGACGTACTGGCCGTCGATCACGTTGAAGCCGTAGACCATGAGGCCGCGGATGATGTAGCCGAAGTCGTTCGGGTTGGTGATCATCTCGTTCTCGACGATCTGGGCGGCGAACGTCAGGCCGGCCGAGTGGCCGAACATGCAGTAGGCCGCCGCGCCCGGGCTGACCTGCGTGAGCAGGTTACGCGACTGGTACAGCGTGAAGCGATCGACCTCGCCGACCTTGCCGTTGCGCATGATCGACACGCCGTCGCCCGACAGCGACGCGATGCGCAGGTCGGACTTCTTGAGCGCGCCCATGAACCACGGCGGGGCCACGAACCAGCGACCTTCGTCCGGGACGTTCTGCTCGTCCAGCACCGTGCCGCAGTCCACGAGGAAGTTCGTGACGTTGGTCGGGGTGATGACGAACGGCGTCGTGGAATCGCCCAGGTTGATCGAGCCCGAGTCGGCGCCCGCGTGCGTGCCCTGGTTGGCCGCGGCGACCTCGGCCGGGATCGTCGTCAGGACGTCGGCGTCGGCCGCGATGCGCAGCTGGATCGAGCCGTCGTTGGCGAAGATGTCGGCCATGTCGACGTCGGCCTGGCGGGCGTCGACCGTGGTCAGCGCCACCGCGAACGACTTGGCGCGGTTGATCGTCAGGTTGGTCGAGTTGGACGTCGGGTACTGCTGGCCCAGGCCCGCACCCACAACGTAGTCCGAGACGATGACGTCGGGGATCGTGCGGATGACGACCTGCGCACCGTAGCCCGAGATCTCGCCTTCGTAGTCGGTCGAGGCGATCTCGCCAAACACGGTGGACTTGTAGAACTTCTCGACCAGCTTGCCCGAGTACAGGACGGGGTCGTAGTTGATGGTGCCCGAAGGGCCGTAGTCGGGCAGGCCCGACGCGCGTGCAACGCCAGTCATGACGCTCTCCTAGTGAAGCTGCAAAGTGGTGGCGGCCTCTAGCGGCCGCCGCGGAGCTTCATCCGAGCTTCGAACTTGACGCGCTCGTCGTCCTTGATCTTGCCAATTGCGGCCCGCTTGAAGAAGTCCCTGACCTCGGCGTCCGAGGGCACACCTGCGGCGTCAGCCGGCGGCGTCGGCGCGGGAGGCGTCGGCGTGCTGGCGGCGCCCCCGTGCGGCGTCATCGGGGGCGCCGGCGGGGTGCGAAGCTTCAGGAACGTCTGGAACATCTTGCCCACGGCCGCGACGTTCTTGTACGCCACGTGCCGGTTCAGGATCTCCTGGCGCGGTACCTCGGTCGCATCGTCCAGCTGCGCGAGCCATGCGAGCCAGTGCTGGTCGGTATCGACATCGCGCCAGGTCGGGACCAGCTCGGTGAGCTTGTCCTCGAACTCGCGCGTGGCGGCGGCGGCAGCCTCGGCCTGGTCTTGCTTGCGGGCTTCGGCGATCGGCTTGAGCCGCGCATCGAAGTCCGCCTGCAGTTCCTTGACCTGCTTGGCCGCTGCGGCTTGCGCCGCGTTCGCCATCACCTGGCACTGCTCCTCGCCGTACTTCTCGATCTGATCGGGCGTGAAGAACGCGGACAGTTCGATCGGTGCAGCGGGTTTGCTGGCTTGCAGCGTCCGATTGGACTCTTGCAATTCGGCAACCTGCTGATTCAGCGTCCGGATCGCCGCCTGGTGGTCGGTGCGCTCGCGGCGCAGCATCCCTTCGGTGACGTTGAACCGCTGCTTCCAGTAGCCCGGATCGCTTTCGCGAGGGTCTGCTGGCGGCGTCGGCGCGGGCGGTGTCTCTGCAGGGCTCGCGGCGACCGGGGTCGGCGCGGGCGGGATTTCGGGATCGACGTCCCCGGTTCGGGCGGCGTTGCGAGCGTCGATGCGCGATTGGACGTCGGCAGCGATGCGCATCACGGCGCGAGGGAGGCGAGTTTCAGTTCGGGCTTGGGAAGCCGGCATTCAAATCTCCACGATCCAGGCTCACCGCTACGAGGGCGGTACCGGGGTTCGCACGGGATGCGCAGCGCGGTTCCCTGTCAGGGCGCATACGAGGGGAGTCGCGGGCGCGATGCCTCGATGCGTTTGAGCTGTTGCTCGGCGTCGACGATCAGGGAGATGAGCTCGTCCAGCTCCTGCGCGTGTCCCTGGGCTCGATAGACGTTCTCGCCCTGGGCCTTGCGCAGTTCCCCGTCGGCCTCGGCCAACTTGGCTCGCAGCAGCTTCAAGAGGGTGGCTCCATCGGGCGTCCGGGACAACCGGGCCAGGAATTGGAGCTCGTCGGACTTCAGCTGCATTGCCGCGCAGTGTAGCCGGGAATCTCGACTATGGGAATACGGTCGCAGGAACCGCGGCGTTGACCAAGCCGTAGACCGGATCGAGCACGATCTGGTTGCCCGAGTAGGTCAGCTGCGCTGGGTCGCTCGTGTTGAAACCGTCCGAGCCGGCCTGGATGCAGGCAGCGTAGCTGCTGTAGGTGTAGGCCCCGCTCGTGGCGCTGGCCGGATCATCCCAGGCCCACCAGATGTGACCGAGCTGACACGCCTCGGCAACCGCCAGCGTCTCGAGCGTCTGCGCCGTGGTGACGCTGCCCGGAGCGATGTTCTGGTTCGCCGGGCCGAACTCGCCGATGATCACCGTGACGCCGTTGGTCGTGGCGAAAGTGCGCAGCGACGCGGCGACGGCGGCCAGCGCGCCCGCCTGGTAGACGCCGTAGCAGTGCAGCGACAGCATCGTGTTGGCCTGCGAGTCGGACGCCGCCACGGCGGCGCCGTGATTGAGCAGCGTCCACGCGCGGCCACCCGTGGCGCCGTCCTGGCCATTGCCCGGCGCATCGACGACGATCGGACACTTGTAGCCTGCTGCGCGCAGCATGCTGATGCAGGTGATCGCCGTGTCGCGCCAGACGGTGCTGGCACCGCTGCCTACCGGCCCCCACTCGTTGGCGATGTTCAGAATCATCCACCGCTCGTAGGGTGCGAAGTTCGAGTAGTTGTCGCACCAGAGCTGCGCCGCGGCGATCATCGACTCGGCGTTCTGCAGACCGGTGGGTGAGTTCGTGTAGTTGAACGAGGTCGGCGTCGAAATCGTGTACGACCCGAGCAGGCGATACGTGCCTTCTTTGCCCGGTATCCCGTTCGTGTTCGTGTTCGTGAGCTGTTGCGCGATGAGTTCCGTCGTAGAGACGCCAGAACCCGATGCGAACGTCGTCGACACGCTGCTGCTTCGCACGCCACTGACGCAGATTGTGCCCGAGGTCATCGCCGTGACGGTCAGCGTGGTGCCGCTGACCGTGCCCGTGAAGACGGCGTTGACATACCAGATCGCCGGCATCGGGATCGTCTTGTGGTTCGTCGCGATCATGTCGTCCATCAACGGCTTGTTGATGGTCGCCCAGTCGCGATGGAAGTACATGTTCAACCGGTGCACGTTGGCCTTGGCGTTGAATAGCCCCGTGCTCGAGGTCGGCGGGTTGGCGTCGTAGTGCAAGCGGTTCAGACCACGCAAGCGGCACTTGGTGCCATTGGCATCGTAAAGCTCGCCGCCCTTGTTGAAAAAGCCCACACCCGTGCTCGCAGCCGGGCGCGTGGTCGTCGCCGGCGTCGAGTCGACGACCTGGTCGATGCACGGCGGCGGGCACAGCGACAAGTGCGAGTAGAGGTTGCAGTTGAACTGCGTGCCGCCAGCCACGATCTGCGCCGGATCGCCGAAGGTCGTGGTGCCACCGGGATAGGTACCGGGCGCCACGATCGTCTCGAAATAGTTCGTCGTGCCGGTGCCCGTCATGCGCACGGATACTACGGACGTGAAAGTCACCGTTGTGGCGACGGTGGCGATGTAGTTCGTGCCGCTCTGCGGTGAAGCGGTGGAACTCAGCGCCGCTGGCGCGAGGACCTGACCGGTTGTCGCGAACTCCTGGCTGGTGAAGGTGAAACCTGGACCGGCGCCGCGCACGCTGAACCACGCCCCGACGTCGCTGCCGCTGATCGGACTGGTCTTGGTGGGCGTGTAGGTGACGTCCGTCGCGCCCGGGATCAGTACGGGCCCGCTGCCAGTGTTGCGATACCACTGCTGGCTCGTGATGCCGGCAGGCGTACCGCCCTGGACGACGTAGCTCAGTGGCTGACCGATGACCGGGTTGGCCAGGATGACGGCCAGCAGCGCCACGGCGGGCGTCTGGATCGCGCCGACGATGCGATTGCAGGCGAAGTTGAGGACCGAGAGCATGGCTCCCTCAGTACGATGCGCCGCGTTCGATGGCGCCGGCGTCCGGCGTTCCGCTGACCGCGTGAGCGAAGAAATCGAAGGCGCGCGCCACGAGCGGCGACGTGCCGAAGTCGATGGCAAACGAGCCGGCAGCTGGCGTGAAATCGTGCGTGCTGACACTGGTCAGCTGCGGGTCGTGGTAGGTGCCGTAGGTAGCCGAGACGCTGGCCAGGTGGCCGGCGTAGTCGTAGAAGATGTTGTTGGAGAAGTTGTCTGGGCCGACGTCGGCCACGACGAACGAATAGCCCGCCGCGGTCCCGGTCTTCTGCGTGTAGATGTTGTTGCGATGATCGGTCGACCCGCCGGGGTTGCCGCCTTCGTTCCACCATGCCGCACGCGTGCCCACGACCTGCGCGAACCCGTAGCCCACGTTGTTGGCGCTGCGCACCGCGTTGGCACCGGCGACAGTGCCGCCAGCGATGTGGTAGATGGACTCACCCGAGTCGATCACGATGTTGTTGACGTCGTAGCGGCTGCCGGTGTTCTGGCCGACGTTCAGGCCGTGCTTGCGCATGTTTTCGACCCAGTTGCTCAGCACCATGACGTTCAGGATCTCGCCACTGGCCTGCGAGTTGAACGTCTGGATCCCGTTGCCTGCGGTGATGCGGTAGATGCAGTTCATGAACACACGCACCCCGTCGGCGCAGACCACCGAGCCGTCGATGTAAATGCCGTGGTTCTGGTTGTCGGCGAGCACACCTTGGATGTCGTGGATGTAGTTGCCCTGGATCGTCACGCCCTTGCCGTTGCCTGCGATGCCCGCGGCGTTGGTGATGTTGGACGCGCTGCTGATCCACGGCCACGACAGGTCGCAGTTGGTGATGCGCCAGTCGTCGGCGCTCGATGCGAGGTTGATCGGGCATCCATCGCGTGCGCCGTTGGCCGACGAGATGATCTTGACGTTGGAGATGTGGATCGAGCGGCCCCAACCGGTCAGCCCGTCGTAGGGGTTGGTCTCGCCGGCCCGTGCCGTGTCATTGCCGAAGAACCCGCCGCCACCGTTGCCGCTGCCGTCGATGACGCCCTGGATGACGACGGTCGCCGGCGCGTTCGCACCGATCGCACCGGGGAACCGGCTGTAGCAGATGGGCCCGCGGTTCGTGCCGCCGGTGGGGAGCGTCCCGCTGATGCGAAACAGGCCGACCGCCGAGCCGCTCAGGCCGCCCGCGTTGGCTGTGCCGCCCATGTCGTAGACATGGGTGCCGGGCTTCATGCCGTTGGTCTGGCCGGCGCCAGTCGCGCAGAAGAACACGCCCGTGAAACCAGTCGAGCCCTGCAAGGTCTTCTTCGGGTTGGCCGAGGTCAAGCCGTCGTTGGCGTCGCTGCCGTTGATGCGGTCGATGTACTGGATCAGGCCGGGCTGCGGCGTGAACGTCAGCGCTGGGCGCGTGCCGTCCATCGCCTCGGCGTAGCCGAGATAGTTGCCGCTGCCGTCGGTGGCGTTGAGCGGATGGACACCGTTGATCGTCATGTCGATCTTCAACGCCGTGCCGGCGGTGGGCGAACCTAGCGCGCCGACCTGCACTGTCAGGCACTGCAGGCCCCAGGTGTCATAGACGCCACGGCCGATGCCCGATCCACTCCCGCACGCGCTGACCAGGCAGCGGTAGTTCGCCACCTCGACGCCGCCGATGGTGACGTGGTTCGAGATGCCCCAGTTCGAGTAGGTGTCGAGGTTGAAGCCGTAGATCGACAGGAACGCACCGTTGTTGCCGTCGCCGCCGGTCGTCGGGCCGGCGACGAAGTCGGTGAACATGATCACCGGCGCTGCGCCGGGCGTAACCGCGGGTGGCAGCACCGGCCGGCCGATGGCCAGCGCGGCCGCCAGCGCGATGTTGGTGAGCATCATGTCGGCGACAGCACGAGCACGGCTGCCTCGGTATCGTGGATCGATCCATCACTGCTGGTCCACGTCGCAGTGACCGTACTGCCACCAGAAGTTGCGATCTTGTAGGAGACGTCGGTAGGCAGGTTCACGCTGCCGTTCAAGTACTGGATCAGGCTGGTCCACCCCGACGGCTGCGTGATCGTGCTGGTGGAGCCCACGTTGTTCTCGTGCTGCCGACCGCCCAGCATCACATCGCCCGCGTTCACGTTGGCCAGCGTGGTGACGCTAATCGTCGTCGACGAGCTGGTCTGCGCCGTCTTGCCCGTTGTGCGCACGGTCAACGTTGCGGTCATGTTCGTGATCTTCAGGACACGGATCAGCCCGTCCTGACCGCCGGCGATTGTCGGCGGCGTGATCGTGTGCGAACCCGAACTGGCGTTGGCCACGGCGTACCAACCGCCGTAGGCGTTGCCGCTCGACGTCCATGCATTGAACGCGCCCGTCTGCTTGGCCAGCGTCATGCCGCTGATCGTCGGATCCCCGAGATCGGCATTGCCCAGTCCGGTGAAGTAGACGGCGATCGTCTCACCACCCGACAGGCTGAAGGTCGCCGAGCCGGATTCCGTGGTGTACGCACCACCTACCGATTGCGCAGCGTAGACGAGAGAGACGACGGGCGCGGCCGCCGCCACGCCCATGGCGATCAGAAGCCGGCGCCGGAGCAAGAGTGCGTTTGCCATGTCAGGTGAGCTCCGGCGAACCGACGATTTCCCAGTGTGTGGAGTCGACCTTCATGATCGACGCCTCGCCACCCGCGGCCAGCGTCCGCGAACCCGTGCCGCCCGCCGCGCGCGCCCAGGTGAGCGTGTCGGTCGTGATGGCGATCGTCAGCACGCCTGCGGACAGTTGGTTCTTGATGTGCAGGATCGTGCCGACCGGGTATGCGACGCTCGAATTGGCCGGGATCGTCCACGTCCGCGCCGTCGTGTCAGCGCTCGGGTGCATGATCGTCGTGTTGCCATCGGCCAGCACGAACGTGTAGGCGGCGCTCTGCGTCGAGATCGTGTTGACGATCGCCGCGGCCGTGCCATTGATCGTCGGCGTGCCGGTGAGCGCCGGCGAGGCGGCGAACACGTTGGCGCCCGTGCCGGTCTCGTCGGTCAGCATCGCCGCCAGGTTCGCACTCGTGGGCGTGGCCAAGAACGTCGCGGCACCCGTGCCCAGGCCCGAGATGCCGGTGGACACCGGCAGGCCCGTGCAATTGGT
>Ga0310813_10000114_pt1 | contig 59019 bp, 67 predicted proteins | sample YN3metagenome_FD_203086 | JGI IMG/M metagenome (GOLD analysis project Ga0310813, IMG submission 203086) | Soil microbial communities from experimental microcosm in Duke University, North Carolina, United States - YN3 | ecosystem: Engineered > Artificial ecosystem > Soil microcosm > Unclassified... | reverse complement strand
GTAGTAGAGTCTGGTGGCAACTTTTCCCGACCTTTCGCGACGGCGGCCCGCTGACGTTTCAATTGCAAGCCGGCAAGACAGGACTCCCCGACGCCACCGACTGGATTAACGTAGGCGGCCCGGTGATTGATGGATTCCTGGCGGTAGATGATATCAAGCGAGTCTACGGCAAGCGGCTGGAGACCCATTACCGCGTCGTGCTCACCGATTCGACCGGCACCAAGCATGTCTCGCATCCAGCGCCAACTGAGGGCATGCTCGACGAACGTAACTGGGTGCTCGCGCGCGAGATCATCCGGAAGTTCAACCTCACTGATCAGTTCGTAGCGGCCGAGGGCTGGCTCCTCAAACGCCGGCGGTATGGGCCGGCCTGCACACGCTGCCTGGATTCGCTGACCAAAGAGATCACCGACAGCTATTGCCCGCTCTGTAAGGGCACCGGGATCTTAATCGGCTATCACCCGCCGGTGCGGCTGTGCCTGAAGCTGGAGACCGAGACCATCCAGGAGCTACGTAACGGCGCCCAGCCACCAGGTCAGCAGCAGCCGAGCACGACGATCGCCCACCTGCCGGCGTTCCCGCAGATCGCCCTCGAAGATATCTGGGTTATGGACCACACCGACCTGCGGTTCGCGATCGATGTCGTCAAGCACACGGCCGCCATGCGGGGCGTACCGCTCTTGTCCGACATCACCATGCACCAGCTCCCCTTCACCGACATTGCCTACAAGCTGCAGGTCGGCGGCGAGGCGGACCCGCACGACGAGATGCCCGGCGTCGGCACGGGCTCGGTGGCGGTGGACCACAACTATGGCGGCCCCGACAACTACGCCTACCAGGTGGCCGACGGCTGCGGGATCGAAGGGGCGACGATCCTGTTTTTCCGGAAGGCGGACTACCAGGCTGGTTACCGCACGGCCGCCTTTGCCCTCGCGTCGACGTTCACGACGGCCAACGGCCGCTGGGTCAACACAGTCAACCTGGACCCCGGCGATTACATCATGTACGCCGAAAAAGTAGGCGAATTTGGCCCCGATGCGACGGAGCTAATCGTATTGCCGCCAGGGGCTTCCAACAGCCTCAGCAGCTCGAATTCTGACTGCAGCGTGCAGGGCTTTATCAACAACTTCGGGGACTTCTAGCCAGCAGTTGCCGTTGTAACCGCTGGGGGCTTCCCCTATTCTATGGGCGAGGAGAGAGCGAGTGTCCGGAGACAACCAAGCACAGGCCAAATTGCCGCCGCTAACGCCCGGCGAATTAGCCAAGCGAGGTTTGATCAAGACACTCGATATCTCGACTTACGAACCGAACCAAAGAGTGGTCGATGGAGCGCTCGGTCTCAACCGGGCTACAAGCAGGGAGGCGATCAATGGCCCCGAATGTCCCCAGGGGCAGTCTCGCTGAGCCGTATCCGCCGGGCAGTAGCCCGGAGGATCGATTTAAGGTCCTCAGCTCGCTGTGCTCTTACGGGCACAACCAGACTGTCATCTCGGGGATGCTCCGCCAGATTCTTCTCCAGCACTTTGTCGATCCGACACAGATCATCCTGCCCAATCTCCGCCGGTACTTAGAAACCAACGGAGCCTGGAATCAGGGAGTAACCTCCGGGGTGTACATCGAAGCGATTGCTCGATGGCGACCGGAGCTGATGGAAGCGCGACCAGCCATCGTCATTAAAGAAGGCGCGTGGCAGTGGAAGCGGATGGGGATCGGCAATGTTTGGAGCGCCGATTGGGTCACGGGCCGGGAAGAATTTTCTGGTCAGTGGTCTGGAACCCATACCCTGTTTTGCGTTGCTAAGCAAGGCGCGGAGACGCAGGGCTTAGCGACGGAAGTAGCCAAGACGTTGTTGTGGTACGGAAGAGAAATAACCACGGCATTCGATCTGCAGTTTTTTACGGTTGTCGGTATTGGAGCCCTGGCAGCGTTAAAGGAGTCGACTGAACACTATGTCGTCCCCGTTGACGTCGCCTACCTGGTGCCGGAGTCCTGGTACCTGGAACAAGAAGCTCCGAGGTTGAAACGCATTGTCTTCCGAGCATCCGATTTCATTGGCTACGGCGGCTGAATAAAACACATCGCAAGTCCAACAGGGAGGTTACGACGTGCCCACCATCGTCAAGCCACAAGTTCTCGTCTTCCAAGAGTTCACGCTCACTCCTTCGGAAGTCACCAATCCGCTGCGAGCCCACATCTCCGGCCCAAACGCGATGCTGCATCGCTATGCCGTGGCAGATGAGAAGGCGCTGATCAACGTCGGCGAGTATGATCGCCTGACGGAGAACTGCTTCACATGGCCAGGCCGCACAGCCGGCTCGCTCGTCGACAACGACTCCGTGCGATTGTTCATCGACGACGCCCTGCTCCTCTACCACGAGGACCTGATCGGCGACACCAGCCATGGCCGCGGCACGGTCACGCCGGTAGAAGGCCATACCAACCAAATCAAGTCGAGCACTCTGTCATACAAGACCAACGGGGAGTTCTCTCGCAGCGGTCTGTTCAACGACCGCGACGTAGCCGTCGGCGATCGCGTCTATATCCGCGGCGTCAACGACGACGAGGCCGCCTGCGAAGAGATCGAGTTGTGGACGTACGTCAAAGACTTCGTCGCCGACGAGTCGGACGGACAGATCACCGCTACCTCCGAGGATGCCAACAACACCCCGACCACCGCGGCCAGCGCGACGATCGAGTTCATTGACGGACCGGTCAATTGCATCGGCGCGACCGCCAATGCCGCTGCCTACGATGGCCTCGCAGACGGTTACGTTTGCGAGACGTACACAATTGAAGTGGTCAAATCGAGCGTAGCTGGTTGCAATGCGGCCCGGCTCCGCGTCACTTCAGCCAGTGGCACCGACAATGCTACGGAAGTCGAAGTCGCCGACTTCGGCGAGCCGACGGACATCGGCAGTCGCGGCCTGACGGTGACCTTCGACAACACGCCGGGCAACTGCTCGCTCAGTGCCTCGTCCGAGGGTGTGCCGTCCGCCGAGCTGGCGATCGGCCAGAAATGGGAAGTCAGCGTCTGCCAGGACTTCGAGCGGGCCTGTATTCAGTCTGGCGGCACCTACGACGGTCCCTTCGACGACACCTACGTGCTCACGGTGGTCAAAGGCGGATCGTGGGCCGAGCTGCCCCAAATCTCCGTGACCACCGCCAAAGGTCTCGATCAATCCGGTCCGACCACCATCACCGACGCGAACACTGAGTTCCCGATCGGCTCGTGGGGCGTGACCGCCAAGTTTGTCGATTGCTTCGGTAGCAACTCGTCCGAGGCTGCCTTCGAGGGTGATGACTTCGGCGGCGACAGCACCATCGCCGGCCTCCGCAAGGGCGACAAGTTTTACATCACCGTCGTCTCCGGCTCCAACGGTGCCATCCACACGCTCGTCCTCCGTGACGATCTGCCGGACGAGCTGCTGGCCGCCTCCGATCTCGATCTGCGGCTGTTCATCGTGAAGAACATCGAGGTCACCGAGAATCGTCTGAGCGATCCGCCGCTGACCAACTACACAATCGAAGAGACCCAGCTCTGCGTTGCCGACGGCATCACTGCCTACGATGCCACCTGGACGCTCAACGGCGTCGAGCAGGCCATGCCTGTCTTTGGCGGCACCCAGTACATCGAATACCGCGAATGGCTAACGGCCCTCACCGGCACCATCGGCTTCATCAACGACACGGCCAACCTGGATGAAATCCCGGGCCAGCTCGACGAAGCCAATCCGCTCAAGTGGGGCGTGTTCCGTGCGCTGCTCAACAGCAACGGCACCGACGTGGCCTACACGGCCGTCGCCGATCCGTCGAGCCTCGACAGTTGGCAGAACGTCATCGACCGCGTCGACGGTCGCAACGACGTTTACAACTTCGCGCCGCTGACCCACGACGCCGAAGTCCTCAATCTCTTCCACGCCCACGTCACGAGCGAGTCCTCGCCCGAGGCGGGCAACTGGAAGGCGATGTTCATCGGCCTCCAAGCAACCTCCGCCAAAATGGTCGTAGGTCAGAGCGACGCCGATACCCAGCTCCTCCACCCGACGTCCACCGACGGCAACGTCGTCCTGGCCACCCTCGACGACAATCCGCAGGCCTCCGGCACGCAGTACACGCGGCTGCGTGTGCCCGCTGCCAACGGCGGCTTCCTGACCTACGGCGTGCAGGCCGGCGACATCGTCCGCTTCCTGTACACGATCGACGCCTTCGGCAACACGAGCTACACCGAGTTCGTGGTGGATCGCGTGCTGTCCGAGAACACGCTGCTCCTCCTGGCCGGCAACAGCGAGCCGGTCACCGTCGCCCAGAAGGTCGAAATCTGGCACACGAACACCAAGAATGAAATCGTCGACGATCTCAAGGACCAAGCCCAGGCCTTTGCCGATCGCCGCGTCTGTGCCGTCTGGCCGGACCTCGTCGGTACTGGTGGCAACACTCAAGACGGCTACTTCCTTTGCGCTGCCCTGGCGGGCCTCGCTTCGGGCGTCCTACCGCACCAGCCGCTGACCAATGTCGAGATTGCCGGCTTTGACGATTTGGCATCTCGCACGACCGACTTCTTCAGCGGCACGCAGCTCGACAATCTCGATGACGGCGGCGTCTGGATCGCGACTGAAGATCGCGATGGCACCCCGCACACACGACACGCCCTGACGACTGACACGACCGATCTGAAGCATTGGGAGGAATCGATCCGCCGCAACTTGGACTCGATCTCCTACTTGTTCCTCAACCGGCTGCGTCCGTTCATCGGCCGTGCGAACGTCACGCCCGTGATGCTCCGCAAGCTGAAGTACGAGTGCGACCAGGTGATCAAGTTCCTGATGGTCAACGGTTTCACCGAGGAGCTGGGGGCTCAGATCATCGACGGCTCGATCCGCGACGGTTATCCGAAGATTCACGACTTGCTGGCGGACCGGGTCGTGATCGTGGTCGACCTAGTTTTGCCAGCGCCGCTTAACAACATCGAATTGCACTTAGTTGTTTAGGAGTCTTTGGCTGCGAATGCAGTCGGGTTAGTTCAACCAACTATTGGCCCACTGAGGGGCCGCTGACATACAGGGAGGTCCGGAAATGAGTTCCGTTTTTGCCGGCGGCCAAATCCACCGCGGTGGGTTTCGTTTCGACCAGGTAAACCTGACGTTCGCCGGTACGGACGTACGCGGGTTCTTGGTGCAGAACGTCCAGTTCAATTTCGCACAGCAAGTTACGCTGCTGTACGAAGTCGGCTCCAACTACGTGTACTACGTAGGCGGCCGTGCCCAGGGCACCGCTTCGCTCGGCCGCATTATCGGCCCGGCCCCGCTCACCGTTGGCCTGATCACGAAATTCAACGACATCTGCAATCCGCAGGACATCGGCTTCTCGGCGATCGCGGGCTGCCAGCCGGGCGGTCTGAGCTATGTCTTGCAGGACGCTGTACTCACGTCGATCGCTGTCTCCTTGGCCGCACAGGACACGGTGATCAGCGAGCAGCTTCAGTTCATGTATATCGATCTCGAAGTCGCGCAGTAACGCAGCAGGGCTAATTTGGCCGCTGGCCCGGCGGTCGGGGCGATTGCCCAAGTTTGTCGCGACGATTGTCGCGGGAGTAGATTAGTGTTAGGTGATCAAGGCTTCACGGCCGGCATGAGTGCCGGCGCGTCTGCGCGGCGTCTATACCGTACGATTCAAGAGAATCAGTCGGCAGCCCCCGGCGTAGCGACGCAATCTAGGCCGACCAGCGATCCGCAGCAGCAAGGCGCTGCAACGACGCATAGTTTTAACTCGGCGGCAAGATTAGCGATCGCGACCATTACCGATGCTACGGCCGTAGCCAATTGCTACCGGCTGCAGTTTGAGAAAGGCCATAAGCCCATGACGGGCGTGTGGTTGGCCGATACTTCGATCTCGGCCTTCGGACCACGCGATCTAACGACACTACAGCCTGGCCAAGTCGTGCTCACCGTAATCCACGAGCATTGGCCCTCGGCGATTATTCTTGGCGTGTTACCTCCAGCGGACTTGGACCCCGGCAAAACGATTCCATCGCTGCTACTGTTGGCTACGCGTAGTCGTGTAGATGAGTCGCACAAGCTGCCGTTGCGGATGACTGGTTTAGCCGGGCCGGTCAATTGGCTCGCCGGCCGGCCGTTCGATCTCACCACCGGCGGCGAGAAAGGCTGGATCACCGAGACCGGGCTCCGTATCTGCATCGACTCGTTTCTCGTCCAACTGGCGGTCGACGAGAGCTGCGGGATCTTCGCCTTTCTGCACGATCAGCTCCTGCGGATCGCCGGCCAGAATCTGCAGCTCTGGACCGCCGGCATGGTGCAGGAGGGCATCCTCGACGGTAACGAGTACAACCACATCACCGGCATCACGCCCTATCCGTGGGAGCAACTGGGGCTGTTCGAGCCCGGCGATCCCAGGCGAGAATTGGAGGCCGAAGACTGGCAAGTCAAAGAGCCGCATTACAGCAAGTGGGAACCGAAAGATGACAAGCAGATGCCCTGGCACCGGTACCGGCAATTCCAAGGTTACTTGGGCCAAGGAGCTAAGCAGAGTATCCAGGGACCTCCCCGAGGAGCTGAGGGTCCTAATAAGTTCGGCACTGCTACAGAGCATCCCCTCCTATTTGATTCGTTCACTGGGCTTAACGGTTATCACGCCCTTGCCAGCGCGGCCGGAATTTCCATTCATAAGCGGATTGGGATGGTCTCTCCTCTGCAGAAGGCGCGCCCGGAGCAACCAGACGCTGATACGAGCACTAACTACAAGTTCGGGGGTCAGACTGGGGATGGTCCAGCGCCTAAGATTACGACGGAGCCCGCTACCCAAGATGATGATGCGTCATTGCAGCGCGTAGCCGGCCTCCTCGATCTCCACGCCTACCTCTTCAACTATGCCGGCACTCACCCTTTCTTCTGGCACGGCAAGGACTGGGGGCTCGCCGAGGAGAGTGCCCTGGAGTGGACGGAGGGCAAGTCGCTGCATGGCGATGCCTTCGATTACTCGAAGCTCGCCAGTAAGATGATCCTGCCGCCGCCCAAGCCGCTGCGGATCAAGGTGGACCATCGCTATGGCGAGCAAGACTACTATCAAACCGAATCGGGCATCGACTTCCTCCCGGACGGGTCGGTCGTCATCTTCGACGGGTGGGGCAGCGAGATCGTCATGTCCGGAGGCAGCATATCTTCCCGCGCCGCCGGCGACATCTGGCACCAGGCCGGCCGTAACGTCAACACCTGGGCTGGATATGATGCGATCACGCGGGCTAAGAACTCCATCGATCTCAGCGCGACTGAACGCGATGTCCGCATCAAGGCGGAGAGAAATGTACAAGTGGTTGCTGGAAATAGCGGTAGTGGCGGGGTGCTGATCGAGTCGCGGGCAACCGAAGACGAATTCAACTTCGAGAAGTTCGGCGAAGACGCCGTCTATCAAGGCATCATCCTGCGGGCCGCCCACAGCGAGGTCATCAACTGGGCCAAGAACGTCTACGTCCGCACCGGCGGTGGCGACGTCGACGCCGGCGTGATCACGATCGACGCCAACAAAGGCCAGGCCAACATCTCGCTCCACGGCAGCATGATCAACAACTACGTCTCTAACGGCGTCTTCCATTATTTCGGCAACGAGGGTGACGTCACGAAAGCCAACTCCTTCCTGGAGGGATTCTGCACGATTTGCTCGCCGACGTTTATCGGCGGCGCGGCCGTCGTTGCCGGCAGTCTTCTGACACAAGGTAGCATTGCCGTCACCAATGGCCATATCGCGACCGAGCAAGCCAAGTCGGCCAGCAATCTTGTCGGCACGCTGGAGGGCGAGTCTTTACGGCAAGCCAATGAGACCATCGCCGACGAGCAGACGATCGCCAACAACGAAATTCCACAGCTCGGTAAGACATTCTTCAATGCCGAGCTACAGCCGACCTGGTACGACACCAATCGGCCGGGCGAGGACACGACGATCCGGAAGGGCACGTTCAGCTTCCGCGATCCCAAACAATACAGCAGCGAAGACTTCAAGCTCTACGAGGCCCGCTGGCAGCAGATGTCGCGGCTCGCTGGGCAGACGCTCCCGACGTGGGAGGAGAAGCCGGTCGCAACGCTGGGGCAGCAGTTCTATCCGTACCCTGGCAAGGACGCCTTCACTGACGATAAATTTTTCCAACAAGAGCTGACGCTCTTCGAGGTCAAAGAAGGACACAGCAAAGACCGCGGCAAAGACGGTGAGCTGGTCGATGCTTACAAGGAACCCAAGTATGGCGTGCCCAAGGCCGTCAGCTTGCAGCAATACACCGTCATCAGGAAACCCAATGGCCAAGACTCCTAATTTCAGTCGTACCGTCCGCCGCACTCCTGCGATGCCGCAGATGGAGCCGGTGTTGCCACCCAAGGTCGCCGCCCAGATGCAGCCGCTGAGTCCTACCACCGTGCTCCCCAAAGGCGCCCCGGTGCCGACGGATTACACACGGCAGCAGCTCTCCAAGCTCGGCTGGAAGGATGGCGATCCGATTCCCGGCGACTTCGCCCAGCGGCTGAAGGTTATCCAGGACGAGATCAGCCAGGAGCGGGCGACCGCCAAGCACGACGTGCCGGAGGGTTGGACCCCGCCCAAGGTGAAGCTCATCCAGATCGACGACTTGCCCGCAGAACGCCAGGCGGAGCTGCGGGAGTACCTGGCACAGCACAAGACCCACGTGGCCCAGGAAGAGGTCTGGGCGGCCCAGCGGGCTCAGCAGGAGGCCACAATCAACCCGGAAGCCCCTCCCAGCGTGATCGAGGCCCAGCGGGTCGCTATGCAGGCTGCTAGCAGTCAGTTCGGCTTCGTCAACGACATGGTCGATCCGGCTGGATCGCAAATGCCTGCCGGGCTCGCCCAGCAGATGCCCACGCCGGAGGGCAAAACGGTTGGCGCCGTCAGCGGCCTTAGCCCAGTTTTCCGGACCATGGAGGCCGCCCAGCAAGCCGCGGCAGCTCCGCCGCCACAACCGCAACCAGCCGAGCCGGCCGCGTCAGCCGGGTCCCTGCCGGAGATCACACACTGCCCGCGGTGCGCATGGGACCTACGTGTCGCTTTCCGGATTGAGCCCACGGACGATGACAAGTTGGTCTACCGTGCCGCCCTGCTCGGAGGCACCCGATTCACCAAAGAACTAACAGCCATGGACGGAGCGTTGGCGATTCGTTTTCGCTCAATCACTGTCGCAGAGACTCGACTCATCCGGGAGCAGATTCGCTACGACATTGCCGCCGGCAAAATCATGGGCGACGGCGAACTAATGGCCGAGATGTGGGAGTATCGTATGTTGCTGGGCATCTCCCAGCTCCGGCGAGGCGAGGCCATTATTGACATTCCGCCCATCGACCAAATACCGCACGATGATCCTGAGCCCGGGTCGAAGGAGACGCTGCTTATTCCGCTGCGGACCTGGGTTTACGAGGAAGTGATTCCCACTGAAACCTTAGCCCGCTTGGTTCGAGAGAAGCATCAACAGTTCAGTCGGCTGGAAGAATACCTGGAGACAATGTCACAAGAACCGGATTTTTTCGCAGGGATCGCACCGCGGCGTTGATGCTGCGGGCAGCCACGCTGGGGGCTATAGATTTCTCCCAGTTCGATCCCTGGGACAGCTGGTCGTGGCAAAGATTGCATTTAATTATCGACGAACTGGCAAATCAGAATAACCAAGTCGCGTACGGAGCCCACCACCGACATCACCTAGCCTTAGTGTCGCATTCCCGGCTCTCGGAAGAGAGCTGGGAAAACAGCAAAGCGGCAGCGAACGAGTCGCTGACTAATCTGTTACAGAGCCTATACCCGTGGCGTGCTAAAGAGATCGGAGAAGTCGGTACCAAGTCCAGTCGCGACCATGCCGTATCGCAGTTCCATGAAATCTTCGGTAAGCCCGGGGAGCCGCAGTATGACCAAATGGTGGCCGAGCTAGCGAGCTACTTCGCTAAAGGCAAGTTGTCACAGCACGAAAAAGAGCTGGAACGCCAAAAACGTCGCGCGAAACAACAAGCAACAGGTTAATACGATGTCGCGTATTTTCGGCGGCCCTAGTCAGCTGGCTCAACAATTCGGCGGTACGCCGATGTTCGGGTCACCGGACTCGGTGCCGAGATTCACTGGTCCGGTGAATATCAACGTCCAAGGCAATGCCACCGGGGCGATGATGCAGCTCGGGCTGCCGATGCTGATGCAGTCGTTCATGCCGGCGAACATGCGGCCCGGGCAGCTCTTCCCGTCCCAGAATATGTTCGACCAGATGGTCGCCCAGCAATTCTTTGCCGGGCAGCAACGCTCGATGGCGTTAGCCGCGAACCGCGATACGTCGTTTGCCGAGGACTTTGCTGGCGGCCTGACGCGTATGTTTACCGGCCGGAATCCGACGGCTGGCGAGCGACAGCGCAACTTCCAGATGGCGCAGCAGTTTTCGCAGATGATGCCAATGGCGAGCATGCTACTAGGGCCGGATATCATCGACCAAATGCACGGCTCGCGCGGTAGCGCCATTATCATGTCGCAGCGGCTGCACTCGGCCGGCCGTACGCGGGTCGATCCGGTGACGGGTAGCGTCGGTATGTCGGCTGAGTCAGCCGCAACCATGAGCAATGAGCTGTTTGAGCGGCTCTACGGCCGCGGCGCTCCCTTGGCCGGCATGCACGGCGTAAGTGCTGGCGAAGCCGGCGCGATGATGGAGCAACTGCAGATGCGCGGGTTGCTCGGTGCTCCGCAAGGCCTGGCGGAGCGATTGCGAGCGTTGCCGGGCAGTTTAGACGAAGGCACGGTGACACGTCTGGCAGAACGCTTGCCAGAAATGCAAGGTATCTCGACCAACACGGTCGGGCGTACGGGGCGGTTGGAGCGAGCCAAGCAACGTATTCGCGATTCGCATCAACAGATGATGACGTCAGGCGGCGCCATGTCGCACGAAGACATCGGCAAGCTCGCTGGCGGTGACGACATCTTACGCGTCTCAGACGCCGGCCGTACCGCCGATCGGCTGAAGGGACTAGCCGGGTCCGTAGCGGCAATGAAAGAGATGCTCGGGCCGAACTCATCCATGGAGCAGATCATGAATGGTCTGCATGCGCTTACACAGGGCGGACTGGCCACAATGCCGCCGGCACAAATCGAGAAGACTGTGCGTACGATGCACGACCTGGCCCGCACAACCGGAATCGGTATGCAAAGAATGACCGGTATGCTGGCCCAGGGTGGAGCGCTCGCCGATCGCCTCGGTCTCGATCGACAGTTAGCCGTCGGCGCTACGATGAGCGCCGCGGCCTACGGCGCGGCGATTGGCGATCGCGGTATACCGAGAGCTTGGGGAGCACCGACCACAGAAGGGCTCACGCTCATGGACCAGCAACTGCGAATGGCCGGCGCTGCGTCGCCGGCCGGTAATCAAGTAAACGCCGTGCTGCGTATGGCTGACGAGGGTATTCTCAAACCAGCAACCGGCACGGAGGCCGCCGCGATCGTCGAAGCCCTTCGTAGCGGTCAAGCGTCGTACACGTTTAACGGCAAAACCAAAAGCATGTTGATGAGCCGTAACGCTCTCGGCGAGATTATCTCTCGCGACGCGGGCGTAGACAACAATACGGCGATGACCTACTTCCTCGACACTTATGGTAATCAGGAATACGGAGCTAAATACAACACGCAACAGATCACCCGCGAACTACAGCGCGTAGAGATCAACAACTATAGCGCCGAGGCATTTCAGCGAAACGCCTCCAGCCGCAGCCAGGGTAAGCTCGACGCGTTGCGGCGTGCCGGCGTCGTCGGTAACGAAGAAGAGATGGCCGCACTCAATCGCGGTATCGGCGCCGCGATGAGCGATGCCTTTATGAATATGGACCTCAGCAAGTTCGAGAGCCCGGAAGAACGCAATGCAACACTTGGTGAAGCCGGCGCTAACGCGATTAGGCAAACACTGCGGCAAAAAATGCCCGGTGCCAGCGAGGCTGAGATCGAAGCCGCCACGCAGAAAGCGTTACAAGCCTACGGTGGTCAAAATCAACTCGGCTCTACGGGTTATGCCGGCCTCGGTCGCAAAGTGTCTACCCACCCGCGCACGGCCGGTAAATTCAAAAACCCGCTCGATATGCGCATGAATTTCGAGAAGCAAGAGGCGGCCAAGCGACGTATCGCTGAGTCGGAATCAAATGCCGCAATGGCGAGTGCCTTCGCCGGGCTGGGTGGGACGAGCTTGCTAGGGCGGGCTGCGGATGCTATTGCCGGGGCGGCGGCTGATTCTAGTTGGCAAGAGGTGCTCGGTAAAATGCTCGGCGGCGTCAATGTCGATGAGCTGGCGGAGCGGGATGTGGTGTTCGCGGAGATCCGAGATGCCTCCAAACGCGCGGACGCTGTCGACCGAGATAAGAGTGGCAAGATCACCAAACAAGGGCAGGCTGACCGCGATGATCAAGCACGACTGATCCGCGCATTGCGACTCGGCGGCAAAGCCGCGGCCGACGAGCTTACGTTGCGAGAAGCGAAGGGTAATCTGGACCCAAAGACACGCAACGCATTATTGCAGGCGATCGACAAAGGTGCAGACGAGCGATATAGCCAGAATCGTGACCGAACTACCAGCGAAGGATCTTATGCCGGTACGTCGGTAGATGAGGCAGAGTTCTTTGCTTCGCAAGGAGACATGCCCGGCGGTAGTACCGGGGGCTATAGTTCTACCGATCCGAAAGTCGTTGAACGCGCTGGGCAGACAACCGAGCAAACCGCGACTGCCAGCCGGGAAAAACCCGCAGATACCGGGGCTGGCGATAGCGGCGGCACCCAGCGTATGCAAATGACCGGCACACTGGAAATCGTCGGCGACAATCGAGTGCGTATTGCAGCCAGTGGACTAACAGGGCAACCGAACCATACGCCGGTGTACGGCAACTGAGTGAAGTACAGCAGGGAGGCTGCTTATGCCGTCGTATATCACAAACCGCCGCGGGTACGTGTACCGCGCTACCGGCCAGCACAACGCCGCGTTGCCGTTCCAAATTCGCTTACAGGGCATGGGCATCGGCAGCGACCTCGCCAGCGCGCGCGCTATCATTACCCAAGCCGCAATTCAGCAGAGCGGTAATTACCAGTTTCTACATACGATCGGTGAGACGATTTACGTCTATATTTTTGGCGACAAAATCGGCGAATTGCGTGTGTCCGGCGTGGCGTTTATGCAATCCTGCGGCCGTTCCGGCGCTCAGGGCACCGGCATGCAGCAAGTACTCCTCGAATACGAACGATCGAAGCTGTCGGCGCTGGCCAGCCCGGTTTTTGTAAACTTTGGCGATGTGCCATTTCGCGGATTTCTAACCGGCATGCAGCTCGAAGTTGCCGATGCTGAAACCAACATTGGGCAGTGGGCTTTCCGTTTCAACACCTTCCCGGGGCGCTAACGTGATCAACGCAGTGCGTACATTGCTGATGAATCGCGGCCGGGATGGCTACGCACACGACTTCCCGGGCGAGGAGTTCGTCGATCCGGCGTTCAAACAACGATCGTTGCCGCCGCACCTGCTGCGGGCTCACCAGACGCTGTTCGGCCGCGAGCCCGATCGGTTGTTTCTCAACTACCGCGTGCGGCAGTTGATGACGTTCCTGCATAGCACTGAGCTGGCCGATTTCATCGTCGCTGATGATCCCCGGCTGACATATCTACCGCTGGAAGATACGACGCTATTCGATGCGGCGTTCACGGTGGATGCGATTCAGATTGGCCACAGTTACCCGCTCTATCTGGCGGGCACATTCGAGGCCGACGAGGGCAGAGGCATAGCACAACAGGTCTGGCGCATCGAGGCGATCAGCCCGGACTCGCTCCGTATCGAACGACAGCGGCCGTCGGTCGCCACGTTTGATATCCACTACGGCCACGCGAATGGATTGAGCGCACCGATCATCCTGCCGGGCACCGACCTCACGATTCGTTTCAATGCTGTGCCGGATGGCACCGCCTGGCGTGTGGAAGCCGCCGGCCGCCCGCAGACAGACATCGGCGTTGTTATCAGCCGCCTGGAAACGTCGCTCGGCGATGCCGGCGTCTCGCAGGTCTTTCCGCCGCTGCCGCCCGAGCCAGTCGCCACTTACCTGAATATCTGGAACAAGCACCCGTTATTCGTGTATCGTTTCTCCGCCCTCCTGCTGGCGATCGCTGCGCAGGTCGAACAAGCACCCCAGGTTCGTTAATGTCTGAACCGTATGCCGTAGTCCGATTTGCAATGCGTGCCGTTATCGGCGGACACGTGTTCAATGATGTTGTGCAGTTCAACGCCAGCTTCGAAATGAACACGATTCCCGAGGCATCGTTGACTGTCTCTGTAGGTCGTCGTGTGGACACGCAGCAGGCGGCCACCATCCACGCCGCTATTCGCGATCTCAAAGTACAGGTGCCGGCCGCTGTTTATCTGACAGCCATTGTTACGGATCGCGACCGGGCCGATCCGGGTATCCTCGGGTTCGCAGTATCTGGCGGAAAATTGATCTTCGAGGGTTACGCCGTAGGTACCGGCTGGCAACGTAGCAATGAGAGCGCCAATTTTACGCTGCACCTGTCGCACTGGTTGTCCCAGCTTCATTATGCCTCGGCGCTTAATCCAACAGCCCACCCCGGCAACCCGGGCGACTGGCAATATCCGAGTATTTTCGAAGCCGTCGGCTCTGGCGAGGAGGAGGATGGCGGCGCCGGCGTAAAACAACCATCGTGGGTGCCTGGCATGGGCGAAGACTTCGCCGCCGCCGAGCACTTGTCCGATATCTGGGGCAAAATTCTGCATCCCTGGCTGCGTCGTATTGCACTCGATCCGCCGTTTGATATTCGTTTGCAAGAGGCCGGCATCGAAACCAGCAAAGCACGACAACAGCGCGTGCTGAACTTGCTCCAACGTATCGGGCCAAACAAAGACGGCGTACCGTTAGCAGTCGATCTAACCGGTGGCGACGGTCTGACAATCGCCGCTGGCATCTGCGACGATATCGCGTATTCCAGCGGCCATTCCTGGCTCAACACTACGCTCTGGGGGAAAGTCGTCGGGGAGTGGAGTCAGAATTTCTGGTTCGCGATGATCCCGCGCGTCTCGGACAGCCTCGTGGTACCGTTTGCCGGCCCGCTGCAGGGGCGGCCCTGGGCAACTATCCGCGACACCGATTATGCATACTGCGAGGCCAATGCCCACCTACCGCAGGTACTTCGCGCAGTTGGCATCGTATTTCCGGCAACGAGTGCCACCAACTTCAACGGCGAGGCCGACGGTGCAGGCACTGACCTAACCGGATTTTATGGCCTGTTCGCGCCGCCAGCGTCGCCCGACGGATTGGTCCTGGTGAAGAATCCGCCACGCTGGCTCTGTAACAACAATCTCGTATTCTCGGGCGTCGAGGCAAGCACCGGCGAAGTCAACGCAAAACCAATCGAGTCGCCGCTAGATCCCGCCGGTACCGGTAAGCCCAATAAGGCGGTTAAACCGGTCGGCAACCCCAAAAAAGCCTGGGACCAGGGCCGTAAGTTTGCCGATCGCTACGCGCAACAGTGGTACACCGTCGAAATGCTCAAGGGTCGAATCGGTGAATTGTCCGGCAAGCTCCGGTTTGATATTGCGCCGGGCTCAAACGTACTAATTGAGGCAGGTGTCGCAAAAAATGTCCTACCCCATGAGGACGCGCTAACCGAGAGCATTTATGCCACCGTCACACGTGTGTCTATGGCAATCAACGCCGAAAACGGCAAGGCCGGCACGGCATTCAGTATTGCCCACATTCGCACAGCCGCTGAAAATCAGAGCCTGCTAACATCCATCCCCAAACCGCCGCTCTACCAGAAAGCGTGGTACGGCGCTCGGCTTGTTAATTGATGCCCAAATCCATCCTTGATCCCGATATGTCCTTTTCCAGCCAGGCGCGCGAGCAAAAGCTCGGTGCCGAGGTGCCGGAGGAGTTCCACGCTTGGAGACAAGACCCCACGCCAGCAACGCGGACGGCCCTCCTCAAGAAGGTCTCGCCGATCATCGACTCCGCCGTGACATCGTATGGAATGGGCAACCCCGGCAGCCCCGTCCTACGCTCACGCGCGAAACTAATCTCGTTACAGGCGTTACAGTCATTCGATCCACAAAAAGGGTCCTTAAAAAATCACTTAATGTCGCACCTCCGCGGCCTGCAGCGACTCTCCGGCCAGCAACAGCAGATCATCTCGCTGCCGGAGCGGGTAGCGATCGAGCGGCACCATCTGGCTGCGACGGAGAACAACCTCCGCGACCAGATCGGTCGCGACCCCAGTGACGCCGAGATCGCCGACGAGACCGGCATGTCCCTGAAGCGATTGGCCTACATCCGTCAGGCCCGGCCGGCAACGGCAGAAGGTACGATGACGCACGAGGACGACGAAGGCAACATGCACATGCCGGGCGGGACACCGTTCGGCCAGCCGACGGCCGATCCGTGGGTCGATTTCGTGTACTACGATCTCAGCCCCGTCGATCAATCGATCCTCGACTATACCCTCGGCCGCAACGGAGCCCCGCGGTTACCGCAGGGCGAGATCGCCCAGCGGCTGGGCATGACCGGCGCAGCGGTTAGCCAGCGGGCGGCACGGATTCAACAAATACTCGACGAGCGACGTTTATTTGGAGGCTAAGGGTGACAGGCAAAACCGGAACCCAGAAAGCGAACATATCGCCAGTCTTCAATGACTTTCTGCAGACACTCCGCGCTGACGCGGGCAAACAAGCAGACGCGCTGAAAACGTCTGGGTTGCGGCCATGGCAGGTGCTTGATGATGTGGATTTACTGAATATCGCCAAGCTACACCAACCAGCCTTTGACCGCGACGAGATTAACAGCGTCTATCAAGAATGCATGCAGAATGTTGCTGCTCCGGGGACAACCGGGGATGTGATCGCGCTTAAACAACAGGTTGACTACCTGGCAACCGCAGAACGAGCCTTTCGATTGCGACATGCTTCGTTGTGCCGTTGTGTTGTGCACGGCGCCGCGCGGCGACACGGTTTAGCAATAAGCAGTGTCCTACCTGCGATTGAGCGACAGGTCAGTAATATCATCGCCAAGGGCGGAGCCTAATGTCAGCACTGGACTATATCGGCCGTCGGTTCGACTTGTTGGCCCTGCAAGGTCAGACCTTGCTGCGCGAAGCCTTGCTCAAGCAGCAGCTCTTCAACGGCAACAGCGGGCAGATTTGCACGGGCGTCCAGAAGATGGCCCAACGCTGGGTGCTGGAGTTCTGTACGCCGACCGGTTCGATGCGGTTCGAGCCCACCCGCGGCGTCGACTTCGTCCAGCACGCCCGCACCGGCCGGCTGCGAAACGAGATCGACGTCATCGCCGAGTACAACTTCGCGGCGATGCGAATCAAGCAGAACATGGCCAACGAAGAAGTCCCCGAAATGGAGGACGACGAACGCCTCGACACGGACGAGTTGCTGGGCATCGCGCTCAGCGCGGACCTGCTAGTGCTCAACATCCGTCTGACCAGTAAAGCCGGCACCAGCCGCGAGCCGATCCTGCCGATCCCATTGCTGCCGATCAAGATCGGTGCTTAGGAGCAACGATGAGTCTCAAAGTACAAACGCTGGATGATCTCGACCCTGACGTCGTATCGCAGGCCCAGGCCGAGCTGACGCAGCTCATCCAGGAGAAGTATCCCCAGGTGGAGCTGACGGGCGGCGTGATCCATGACATCGTGGCTTACTTCGCCGGCGGCGTGGGCGGCGGCATCAACCAGACCGAGATGAATCGGGTGCTGGAGTCGAACAGCCTGCTCGGCATCACCCAGAACCCGGCGCTGGCCGATGACGAACTGGCCGACAAGGTCTTCTCGAACCATCGCATTACCCGCAACACGGGCACGCCAGCGACGGGCGAGATCGCGATCGTTGTTACCGGCACTGCCACCGTCGTACTCAGCGCCGGCGCCCGCTTCGCGGCCGAGGGCATCGTCTTCATCGCCGACGCCCCATACATCGCCCGGCCGCCGGGCAGCGTAATCTCCGACGACAATGAACGGGTCCTGGAGCCCGTCAGCGGCGACCAGTACGTCTTCTCGATCAATGCCACTGCCGAGACCGTCGGCACGGCCGGCAACATCCGCCGCAACACGCAGCTCATCCCCGACCGACCGCTCGACCGCTTCGTGACGTCGTACTCCGCCACCGACTTCAACGGCGGCACCGACACCGAGACCAACGAAGACGTCATCACTCGGCTCAACCTGGGGATCGCCGCCAAGGCCTGGAGCAACCGCACGAACATTGTCGCCTTGATCAAAGAGCAACCGACGTTCGCCCAGACGCTGCACTACTCGATCATCGGCTCTGGCAACCCGGAGATGCAGCGGGCGTTTCACTCCATCGTCCCCATCGCCCTGCTCGGGCGCTGTGATATCTATTCTCGCACCGCCGACATCGCCAAGGAGATCACGCTCCACAAGACGGCCGTGCTGGTCGCCAAGCTGGGCGGCGGGAGCACCTGGCAATTCGCGATGGCGAAGGAAGACGCCCCCGGCTTCTACGAGATCACGCAGGTCCTGCCGGCGGGAGCCGATCCGACGATTGACTCCGGGTTTGCCGTGACTTCCGACGTCCGCGGCTTCGACCTCTCGGGCGCGGGCTTCCTGCCGGATATCGTCACGGCCGTCGAGGCGGCTTATAGCCCCTACCAGACCGCCGTGATTCAGTTCCTCGATACCGAGACCGATGTCTCGGCCATGGCCCTGGGCCAGACGAAAGACTACGACATCGTCGTCGCGACGATGCCGTTGATTTCCGAGCTGCAAACCTTCATCGGCGGCCGCGACGTGCGGGACCCGGGCGGCGACGTGCTCGTCAAAGCCGCGGTCCCCTGTTTCCTGTCGATCAACTTCAACATCGAGCAAGGGTCGAACGAGACGGCACCGGACCTCGGGTCGATCAAGAACGACATCGCCGCCCGCGTCAACTCCTTCGACTTCCCCGGCCAGTTGCATGCCTCGGTCATTGCCGACGTGGTCCACAACTACCTCACGAAACGCCAGGCCGTCGGCGCGATCGACCTGCATGGCCGTATCCGCCAGCCAGACGGGCAGAACGTCATCGTCCGCAGCAAGACGGTGCTGGAGCTGCCTAACAAGGCCAGCATCATGACGACCGGTCGCACGACAGCACTGCTCCTCAGTGCTGACGATATTGGTATTAGCGTTGTCGCCAAAGGCTTCAAGCAATCCCTGTGAAATACCCCGCCACTATTTACGACCAGCCCAAGGTGTTGCTCAGCACCATGGGGACTTTCTGGGCCGACATCTACGATCGGAAAGACCAGGTCTCGGCGTACGTGCAGGCCAAGGCCAACCTCGAACTACAGTCGATGCTGGATGCCGCCCAGACGATCGCCGCCCTGAGTCGCTATGAAGTACCGATCTTCCACCGCGACAATTGGTACCTGCTCGTCGTGCGGGAGAGCCAGCGCAACAGTGCCGCGACGTCGCTGCCGCGGTATGACACTGGACTTGTCTATGATGGCATCGACAGCTATGACGTGCCGCTGATCAGCGACGCGCACGCATTCCCGCTGCCAAAAGACTTGGTCGACGCGCCGTTGGTCCTCAACCGCTTCCTCTCGGCCTCGCTGACGTGGACCAAGAATGTCGATTTCACAATCGACACGACAATCGGGGCGATCACCTTCCGACAGAACCCCTTCACCGATCCCCGTGTGACGGTCCGCCCGGTCTATGAGGACGGCACCATCGTCGACCGCGAAGCCCTGCTATGGGTGTTCAAAGGCGACTTCGATTGGGAGACGATCTACCGCCAGTTCGGCTATGTGCTCGATCTGCGGTTGAAGTCCAGCCAAGGCTACCGCGAGATCATGAACGCCGTCTTCGATTCGATCGTCGGCGGTACGGCCAAGCGGCAAGTCGAGGCAGCCTTCTCCGCCATGACCGGCGTACCGCTAGTCGAAGAAGCCACCGAGACGGTAGAGTTTATCGAACTGGATAAATCCCACCGCCTGATCATCACCGACCAGCATGTCTATAAGTTCCACCCGGACGCTAACCCGATCGTCAGCGTGGGTGACACAGTCCACGCCGGTGATCCGCTCGTCGACAGCTTCCTCTTCTTCGAGTTCAACCGCGGGCAGCTCGACGACCGCCTGCAAGCCCTGGCCATGGGTCCCGGGTTCCTGGCGAGCTGCTACTATGGTGATCTAGTCTTCGAGAACAAAGAGTTCCCGCTGGAGGTCATTACCGATGATCCGTCTGGTTTTACGAAGCTGCGATTTCCTCTTGGAGGTTTTCCTCTGGACGTCGATCGTTTCTTTGACGATCTACATGCTAACGGTGTGGCTGAAGCCCTCCGCCCTATCGATAACTGCGAAGACGTCAGCACACTCCGTATCCCCGGAGACGGCTGCGACACCGAGGACCAGCACTACCGGCGAGGCACACTGGCCCACCTCTTGGATCAGCGACCAGTCCGAGACGGAGAGCCTACCGCGGCTGCCCTTCCCACGACCATCAATCCGCTCCTTTTCCTCGCACAGAACATCCTGCGATCCAACTGCGTCGTCGTTCAGATCAAGGCGAGCACGCTTGGCCAGGGCGTCGGGCTGCGTAACTCCCGACTCCTCCGGAAGATAGTGCCGCCCCAGACCGCCTTAATTGTCATAGTGGAACTGACTCCGGCGGCGGATTCTGTTACAACCAATGCCGTCGGTGAGACCGTCGGGACGTTTGCGGCGATGGAGCCCCGGCGGGACGAGATCGCAGCAGTGAGCGAACACCGCCCCCAACTGCGGCTGGTGTCAGGAGTCTGCCAATAATCGCAGGAGGCGAAGCGACATGACGTTGCGAGTAGTTGAGAGTGTCGGCCGGCGTGGCGTTTACGGCCGCGTGGGCCTCGGACGTTACGACGTCCGTACCGGGCTGTATCTGCCCAAGCCGCCTAAGTTCAACCAGATTCAAGACGGTTGGATGTTCGCCGCCGCGCAAGCTCTGGGCGGGGTCCCTGGCTACCATCCGTCGGCGATGTACATCGAGTTCGAGAACGTCGGCGATCCGGACGATCCTGTCACGGTCCCAGCATTCGATACCACCGAAGGCATCGAATACTACGACGAGCTGGCCTTCAGCCCCAGCCGTGACTACCTGCGGGTCGCTCTCAACCAGCGTCCGCTGCTCGGCGTGGAAGACGGCTACGAGCAAGTCTTCGCCGCCGGCCAGGGCAACAAGCTCACCTTCTTCGCCCTCTCCGTCGGTGCCGTCGGCACCCACGGCAAAGAGTACAGCGACGCCGTCAACTCGAAAGTCTTCGGCGTGGCCCTGGTGGCGACGCCGGAGTTTTCTGACCATACGCAAGACATTGTCTTTTCGCGGACCTACTTCCCGGCTGACGAGCAGGTGGTCAAGGAGGTTTCGCATCAAGTGGGCGTCACCTGGGATATCGTATTTCTGCGGCCGTAAACCGAGGGAGCAGGGGCAATGTTGAAAATCTGCTCGGCCTGCAAACGCGGGAAACCGCTCGACGCATTCGGCATTGCCAAGCGTCGTGCGGATGGCCGTAATTGCTATTGCAAGGTCTGTCGCAGTAAGAAGTCAAAAACGCCGCAAGCGCGGCGATCGCAAAATACCCGCGGCCGGACTTATCGAAAACGACATCAGGCTCGACTTCGTCGCTGGAATCGACTGCGTCAGCGCCGAATTCGCGCCGCCGACCCAGCAAAAGTCAAACGCGACCGTAAGCGCTGGTACCGCAGTAATATCGACCAGAATCGTAGGAAGCATAATGCTCGCCAAAGACGTCGCAATCGCGAGGTCGTGCGTGCTGCCGGTCGTCGCGCTTATAGGAGAAACCCAGATAGCTTTAAGCAACGCCGCGCAATCCGAAGCGCTCGTCTAGCCAATGCTCCGCGAGTCGAACGCATTGTAAAACGAACCGTATTCACCCGCGACGACGGGATTTGCCATATTTGTCACAAGCCAGTGCTTTTTGACAAAATGCACATGGATCACGTCATACCGATTTCACGAGGTGGTACACACACCTATGACAACGTGAAAACGGCCCATGCTTTTTGTAATTTAAGTAAAGGCGACAAACTCGTCGCTTAAACAGATCAAGGGAGTGATCGGTGAGCAGAGCTTTCGTTTCACGCGTCCGGCACGTGGCTCCCGGGAGCCCGGTGTCGTCTGGTAACACCAGTCGTCCGACGCGGCAGCTCGAAGCCCGCGAAAATTATTTGGAGGAGCGGCTCGATGGTATCGAGGCGCAACAGCTCCTCGTCTACCCCGAGCAAACTATCATTGCCGAGGCCGAAGTCGGCCAGCCGGTGTACTGGAACAAGACCACGCAGCAGTTCGAGCTGGCCCTCGCCGGCGTCGAGCCCGATCCCGAGAGCGGTACGCTGGTGCCGTTGGAATCGTCGGACTGTCTGGGGCTCGTGCTCCGCAAGCTGCACGCCACGCTGGCCGACATCGCTACGATCGGTGTGGCCAAGTTCAGCACGCTCGCAGCAGCGATCGACGGCGACTTGATTCCGGGTCGGTACTACCTGTCGTCGGCCGAGGCCGGCAAGCTCACGCGGCAACGGCCGGCGGTGAGCGTCCCGGTCTGCCACGTTATCGGCCCGCAGGACGACTGCGACCAGAACGTCTGGGCGGTTGTCCATCCCCAGACCCGCGACTTCCTCGAATCACACATCCACTACCGCTTCGATCTCGTCTGTCATCCGGCCGGCGACACGGTGCCGCCTACCGACGGCCATCACACGATCACTAACGCCGACGCTGGCCTGGCTGGCTGGCTGCCGGCCGACGACGCCAGCTTCAATGGCCACGCACCGACCGGCGCGAACTTCGGCTACAACCTGGCGGCCCATCCTGAGTTGGCCAAACTATGGCCACCGATTCCGCTGGAAGCCGTGGTGGTCTTCTGGGATCGCGGCGACGGCTCGCTCCGCGGGGCGACGGAAATTCCGACCCGGGGCTTCGAGCCCCGCGTGATCATCGACCGTTACGGCATCTGGTGGATGACGGACTGCACCGGCGAAGTGCCGTGGCCGCCCGAGCTGGACACCTTCACCGAGGCCTCGGCGTCGCTGTCCTCGCAATCGCTGTCGTCGGGTCAAGAGATTTGCCCGCCCACAGACCACATGCGGTTGATTCTGGCCTATGCCTCCATGCTCTTCGCCACGGACAAGAGCGTCGTAACGAGCTTGGAGCCGGACACCGACCAGCCGATCAGCTTCGTCAACTGCGACAGCGCGGAAGCCAAGACGGGAGCCCTCAAAGCCCGCCTCGATCTATCCACCAGCATCGGCGAGACCGACGCCGTCGGTTCCCAGGTGCTCAAGCAGATCGTCGGCCCCGGCTTCAAGTTCGACGAAGGCTACGTCGTCGAAGGCATCATCGCCGGCAACGACAACATCGTAATCACCAGCGATCAACAGCGCTACGAGACGCCCGGCGATCCGGAGACCGACGTCGTCCACCAGGGCATCATCACGCTCGACGTGAACCTGGAGCCCGGGGAGCGTGAGCTGTCGCCGGTCCTGACGAAGTTGCAGGATGCCCTGGAGCGGACGTTCCGCGGCGTGGCCTATCTCGGCCTGCCGACGGATCGCGACAGCGCCGTACGCATGCGGTTTGAGGTGCCGGTCACCGGCTTGCCGTCCAACCCAAAGCTCGTCCTACGTACCTGGTTGTTCGGTCGCGGAATCGTGGGGCCCTGGTCGGAGGTGACGGCCGGTTATTACCGACTGGCTTTGCCTACTGACGGTTCGCCGACGGCTATCACCGAAGGTGACACAGCACTCACCTTTGACGTCGTCGACCCGTCCGACGGCGTCGCCGCTGATCATGTCATTGTGGTGGAGTCCAACGAGTTCACGATCGCCCCCGGGGACACAATCTACATCCAGCTCTCCCGCGCTGATGATGCTTCGCCATCCTATGACAACGACATCGGCATCGTACGGGCCGTCGGTGTTATTGTCTCCGGAGGCTAAGCATGCCGCTGGGTAATTGGAATCTTCAATGGTTGGGGCAGAACTCCCAGCGCGCCTATCCGATCGCTGATTGGGGCACGAAGCGCGACAAGACCAACACGATCATTTTGCCCGACAGCTTCATCGTGGAGTTCTATCTACCGATCCACTCCGGGCTGAGCGTACAGCCGGAACGGTTCTTCCTGCGGGACCTGGGGATCTTCCCAACCGGCTACAACATCGGCATTGGCTATGACAACAATACGCTCAGCCCGCCGCTAATCGCCACGGCCAATATCCCCAAGGCTACGCACACCGAGAACCGGAGCTATGCCGTCGGCGGCGTCGACAGCTTCAACGATACGGTCGGCCACATCACGATTGGAGCACTCGACGAGATCGACCAACTCCCGCCGGGGCTCTACACGTTCGCCCCGGCCGCCACGCCGCTAGAAGTCGATACGATCCGTCCGATAATTCGCGGCGTCGCCGGCGTGGCCGTTGTCAATGGCACCGATCGAAGCCCGACCTACTACGGCGACATTGAACTCATCGCCGGTAGCAACATGCGTATCGCGGTCGTGTCGAGCGATGCTGACAGCGCCCAGATCAGTTTCTCGGCGATTAGCGGGGAGGGACTTAATGCGACCTGCGCCTGCGACGAGAACATCACGGGCGACCCCATCCGGTTCATCAACGGTATTCCACCACTACAGGACGGCAACTTCCGCATCGTCGGCGACGACTGTATCGAGCTTGTGCCCATAGCCAACGGGATCAAGTTCACCGATAGCTGCTCGAAGCCGTGCTGCGGCTGCGATCTGCTCGACCCGCTCACCCGGCAAATCGATCGGTTCGCCGACGGGGCGGCGACGCTCCGCGGCCTGGCCAACACTCTGCAAGCCGAAGTGGTTCAGATGCGGAACGTCGTACTGGGCAGCCGCCTGGCTGATCAAGGATGTATCGACTGTTAGAAACCTATGCGCAGCAGCTCCGCCAGCTATGGTTATTCGTCCGAGATGTCGAGCGAGATGCTCGCCACCTACAGCTCAGAGTTCGTCAGCTCGGTTTCCAGTGGCTCCAGTCTCTCCAGCGCGCCATTCGCCTGCGACGACTTCCAGACCGACCCTCGCGGCCGCGAGGGTATCGGCGTGGTGCAGCCGCAAAGCGGCGTCGATTACCCGCTCATCGATCCCTCCGAAGATATTCGCTACTTGTTGGCGGACTTGTACTTAGAGCACGTCGGCGTCTACAGACCACCCTTCCATATCCGGTACATGCACGGCTTCGGCTGCTTGCCCGGAATTCCCGCCGGAATCCCGCCGCATCCCGTCGTGCTGATGCCCTACAACATCGTGATCGTCGACGCTACCAACCACGTCGTCTACGACACCCGCGACGCTAACGACATCAAGATCCGAGACTGGGGACCCCGCAATCGTATCTACGAGTGGCACCTGCAGGGTCGCACGTTACGGGCAGTTATCCATACAGCCTGGTCGCCGGATAACGACCCCGAGCCGCGGCAGTACGGCCACCACATCATCCCACAAAGTGCGGTGATCGACAGCCGGGCGATCCATGTCATCCCCAGCCGCGTAAGCTCCATCAACGCGGTGCTAGACTCGATCACTGCCAAGCGCGTGGACTTGCAGGCCGGCTACAACATGGTGGTTACGCACCAGGCCGTGAAGATCGCAGACGGCGGTCGCGTGAAACATCAGATTCGCTTCGACGCGATGCCCGGCGCCGGCGACGGCGTCTTCCCCGACTGCGACCCACCGCCGTTGGCAATCACGAAGATCAATAGCATCGCTCCGACCGCTGCGGGCGATTTCCACCTGGCCGCCGCCGATTGCTTCGGACTTCGCCGGCCGACGCAGATTATCAGGGACGACAGTCTCGTCTTTGCGCGGCCGGTGACGATGCTGTCGCCCGGCAACGATACGCTCTCCGAGGAGCCGCTACCAGATAGCCGCGCCGGCACAACGACCGCCGCTCGCGGCTGGCCAGAGTCAAAACAATACGGACATCTCCAACTCACCAACGACTGCAAAGCGTGCTGTGACTGCGACGACTATATCGCAGTTGCCAGGTATATGAACCGCGTCGCCGGCGACTACAAGCAAATCGGCAACTCGATTATGGCCAGTCGCGGCATCTATCACGAGAACCGCCAGCGGTTCCTCAAGCACGCGGCCTGCATCAATAGTCGTCCGCTGCGTATCTTCATGCAGCCGCAGATTTGCCCGTTCATCGACATCGCCGGGCAATACAGCAACCACACAGAAGAATGTCTGAGCGACTTGACGATTACGTTCCAACTGTCAGCCAGCCCAGACGACATGGCGACCGTCGTACCGGGTTATACGCTGATCACCGGTGCGAGTCGCAAACCAGGCCGTCGCAGCGGGCTCACTGAACGCTACACGCTGCAAGGCGCCTGGCCGACGTTCACAGCCCACTGGGACTCGGTCGAACCCTTCGCCTCCGTGTCGGTCCGATTCCGGCTGGAGTTTCCGGAGTGCTTTGTGCCCTACGTCGTCACCGCCCGGATCACCGGCGAGTTGGACGGCGCGCCGATCGACATCGGCGACAGCGGCGATAGCAGCTCCAGCTCCGGCGGTGGCGGTTCGCCCACCAGCGACACCAAGATTCTCAACTGCCCAGCCGTGCCCGACGACGCGCAGGACCTGCTCCGCTGCTACATCGCCATGCTCTCCTCGTCTAGCGAATTCCCGTAATGCCCATCCGCAACGCAAATTGGTATAGCGAACAATCGACCCGGCGTTATCCGCTGGCCGACACCGCTACCGGTACGGGCGACGACGGCGCGCGGCTGCGTGACGACATCCTCGTCGATCTCCACCTCAGTTTCCCGCGATCGGTCGGTAAGTACGCTTACGTCGGCGGTATTACGGTGACGGATAACTTGGTCAACGTCGTCATCCTGGCGGCGACGTCGCCGACGGCCATGAGCGACTTCGTACCACTGGGTGTGGTCAGCCTGGTCAAACCAGTGCTCCGTTTTGTCAACTACCCGATTACGCCCATGTACCGCGGGGTGGGTGGGTTCATCGTCTTCGGCAATGTCGAAGAGCCCTTTGTTGGCCGCTTCTCAACCCCACAGCAGAGTTTGATCCTGCCCCGCTGTGCCTCGCCCTATGACGAGATGCCGGTGAAGTCCTTTAGCAAAGGCGGTCGCGACGTACGACTCGGCGGGATCGTACAGCTCCAGGGCGGCAGCGATATCACCATCGCCCGCGAAATCCGCACACTCGACTTCGTCGACCGGCCGGCAATCGTCTTCCGCCTAGCGTCAGCCACGCCCGGCCGCAACGTCCTGTCCGAGTATCTCGGACCCTGCGATCAACGACCGGAGAGCCGGAACTGCGATCGCGAGGGTATCGAGACGATCAACGGCGTCGCTCCTGACTGCCATGGCAACATCCGCATCCGGTTCAAACACCTGACCGCCCGGCCGTATGGCGACTGTGCGGACGAAATGGACAGCCTCGGCGGCGTTACCCTCGAACAATCACTCGGCCTGGAGGACGTTTGCGTGGACACCAACAAACCCGGCCGCTTCGTGGGCGAAGACCTGTGCGTTGATCTCGAATCGTCATCCATGTCCGCCGGCGACGACATGATGATGTTCCAAGCGTTCGCCATGCCGTTCGTCGGAGAAGACGAGCCTGCTGGCTCCTCGCTTCCGCTGGATGACGTCATGGTAAACCTCCCCAGCTTGATTCATTTCATGCCTGACGTTGCCCCGCCGCTCGTGCAGATCGTCGGCGATTATGTCTTGGAGACTTCCCCCGACGGCACTGCCTGCCTATGTCAGAACAGTTCGCGTCGCAACGTGGCCGTGCTCGACGATACGGTCTTGGCCCAGCGCTATGGCGTGCGGATTAGCACCGATCTAGGTATTGGTCGCTCAGGCTCGGCGGCCAACGGCGGCCTGGTGCTCAACTACCGGGAGCCCTGGCAGACCGGCACGGGTCGCGATAGTTACTTCATCGTCGTTCTCGATCGTCTGAACGGGCGGTTGCGACTGATGCGGTGGAACGGCGTGGCCTTAGCCGACGTGCATAGCGTCACCGTCAAAGATCCAATCCAATACGATCACATCTACCGGCTGACCGCCGAGGTTCGCGGCTTCAACGACCAGACGTCGCTGCGGGTCAGCGTCGCCGGCGTCACGCAGCCGGATTGGCGGGGCGTCCGCTTCTCGACCACCACCAATCGCTACCTGCCGGCCGAGGGGCGATTCGGCCTGGGCTCCGATCGTTCCGTGGTCCGCTATTACTCCGTCAGCCTGGAGCCAATCGACTAATGCCCGACCGCATCATCTTCCCCGAGTTCCGCGATGAGTTTGAGACCACGCGCTACCCGTTCGCCGACACGGCGACGCTGACGGCGGACACGACCCAGGCGATCGACGTCGATACGTTCCTCGACGCTTGCTTCTATCCGATCGGCGGCGGTAGTCGAATTGGCATCTCCAGAGTAGAAGTCACCAGCGACCAGGTTATTATCTCGATCAGCGATTCGTCGCGGACGGTGCTGGCCACCGGCACGATCGACCTACTAACGATCCCGAGCATCATTCGCTTCGAGGACATCCTGGGCCGGCCAGCCGGTATTCTAGTCTCCGACGCGCTCCGCCTGGCCCGCTTCGGCGCCTGGGCCGTCGGCACGCACAACTTCGCGATCGGTGACGCCGAGTTCGTGGCCTCGGTTGTAATTCCCACGCCGGAGATCGGCCTCCGCGGCGTGCAGCTCGCCGACGGCAGCATCCTCGCTGGCGATGTATGGCTGGTAGCGGACGACGGCCTAGTGTTCGAGGCCAACGAAGATTCGGAGAACATCGTGCTCAACGTCGTCGGCGATCCGCTGTTCATTCGCAAGGACTGCGTCGAGGTCAATGACTTTGATGTTCCGAATTTCATTCTCACGATCAATAATTGCCGTCCGGACGACCACGGGAACTATCAGCTCACCGTCGGCGATCATTTTAACGACCAGACGATCCTCCGCATCTACGGCGAAGACGCCGGTTTGGTGATCGAGGCCGTCGGTCAAGTCAACACTCAAGCCGGTACTTAGAAACCAAATGGCACGCGCTGGCTGGTACGACGAATCAGAGTATAGAGACTACCCGTTCCAGACGGTGTTGAACTCCAATGCGCTGCCGCAAGAGGCCATCGTCGACTTCGGGGCCATTATGGGTCCCGACATTGCGTACGACGACACGCAGGACAACGTCTACCTGTATTCGATTTCACGTACGGGTACAGTCTTCACCTACCAATTCCGTACTACGGCCTCCGACGACACGCTGACGTTTACGCGCGACTCCGCCACCGCCGGCGAGTTCGCGACTGAATGGGCCGACGCCGGCACGCCTTGGGAGGGCTCCGCCGCGCATGACTGCACGCTTCCGTCATGGCGTGGCTTCCTGGTCACCGGCCGCTTCGATGCCTTGCTGACGGCGATTGCCAGCGGTGACTCTATTGTCTTTCCGGCTCTATGGCTCATTGAACCCGGCCGTATCCAGAGCTTAAACGGCTCGCGGGTGCAGTCGTTCAATGTCGTAAACTCTCCGCGACGGCATGCCGCGCTTCCCAGCATGTGCGATCCGGACGAGGACAGTACTGACCTGGTTGTGATCGCTCGCTGTCTCCAAGGACATATCGCGCTGGTCGAAGGCTACAACTGCGCTATCCGCCAGGATGAGCAGAACAATCGGCTGACGGTCAGTGCCAACCTCGGTGCCGGCAAGGGCCGCCAGTGCGAGGAGATACCAATCTTCGAGAACGAGCAAAAGCCAGACGACAGTCCGTTCTATACCGGCGGTCCATCCTGCAAACAAATTCTCAAATCTATCAACGGCAAAGGTGGCAAACATCTGCAAATTCGCGCTGGTCGGGGTATTCGTATTTATACCGATCCCCAGCAAGCCCATACGCTGGTCGTGGACCGCAGCCTGCATGACTTCGCGGCCTTCTGCGGCAGCTCAGAATCGTCGGAGGGAGCATGAGGCCACTCTTCCCGACCACTGGCTGCTCGTTATCGTCGATCGCAACGCTTGACTTCGAGTTCAACAGCGCGTGCGAGGTGCTCCCGTCACCGCCCCCTATCTTCGATCAGCCAGACATCGAAATTCCGATCGATTTCCCGCCGCAACCGGTGATCATTCCGCCGATCGAAATTCCCGAGCCACTGCCGCCGTTCCCGGTATGTATCCCCTGCCCGACGCTCGCTGCGACGGCCACGATCGAGGTAACCAGCGACAGTAGCGAAGGTGCGGACGTCATTATCACGCAGTTGGCTGACGCCGGCTCCTGCGATTCATCGCCGAGCTGTGCTTATCAGTTTGATTTTCACCTACGGGTACCACGACCGCGGATTCATTGTGCCGAGATCACTGCCACCGGCACAATGCTTTTCAACGAAATAATCTTCAGTAGCGGCAGCAGCGTCAGCGCATCTGAGGCACTGCTTGATGTGCCAATCACGGTTACACGAACTAGCCCGGACAATGTTTACTCACCATGCGCTTATAATTTTGACTTCGATTTTGGCGGACTGAGCGATTTGATTTTGACGAATTTCAATTTGCTGTTGGACACCGGCAACATCCCGTGCATGCCGCAGCTGATTTTCTTTACGCTAACCAGTAATTTGGCCAGCGGCGGCTCGGCCTCGGCTACGAGCACGGACGGTGCGATTACAATCACAGACCCGGGTCAAATCCCGACCGGAAAATCGATCGCGTCAGGTGCATCGGGCTGGGCCTATCGCGAATGCGACAACAGCGGCAATTTTACGTACAAAATGGTCACAGCCAACAAGTGTCCGTCTTCTTCATAGGTAGGATCGCAACATGCTTGGTTGGCCGGCAGTGGATAGCGGGGGCAATGCTTGCTGCGGCGTGATCGGCTATGACGAGGGAGTATGGGCCGTTTCAGAGAGCTGCTTCCCGAATAACGACATCGTCGTCAATCTCAAACTTGATATTAGTAATATCTCGCAATGCAGTCTGGTTTTCGCCGGCAATCGTAACAGTTGCGGTAATGCCGTGCGCTTTCCGTCCGGGCAGTGGCCTGCAATTCAGACATACCTGCAAAATGGCGGCCGCATGTGGATGCAGGCGGAGTTCTTCGGATGTCTGGCGGACGCTGCGAATCTGGCCAGCTTCTTAGCCGCTATTGGCAGCTCACTTTCCTGGGGCGGTACGGTCGACGAATCGGGAACTTTATGCGACAGCGCTACTAACACCTGTACACCCGGGGCAGCCAACATTGCGCAGGGAACTACGCTCAAAATAGCGCGGGCATCCAGAATTGACGGAGGCACCAGTGTGTGGATCTCCGACGCTGGCAATGTCGTTGTCGCCGTAGAGCAAATAGGCAGCGGATTTTTCTTTCTGTCTGGCGATTCGAACATCACCGATGGCTGTGCATACAATAATTGCCCATTCCTACAACGACTGCTGAATTATGCAGACGACGACATAATATGACCTGTAACTTCGTCATCAGCGCCGTCGGCGGGTACGAGTGCAGCGAGTGTCGATTTCGCTCGCTGGATATCATCATGCGGGACTGCCCCGGTAAGACATTCAGCTGGGAATCCTGCCCCCATCGCGGCGAAGAGATTGACCAGACCAAATGCGAGATGTGCCCCGGCAACGTGCACATTAAAATCTTCAGCTGCGCTATATTTAAGGCCTGTTCCATGGTGACCGTCTTACCGACCGCCGCCTGTTGCACGCTGTGCGACGTACCGGCTAAGATCGTACCGTAATAGCGTGCAGGATTGAGAGATTGCCAGGGAGGGTGTAATGTCTCGTCGCTTTGTATTGCGTCACAACCGGGCTCCGGGTGACGTCACTGTTCTGACAGCCCTGGCTCGTGATTTGAAGCTGACCTATCCGGAGTTGGAGATCGACGTCGATACGTCGGCCCCGGATATCTGGCGGAACAACCCCTACCTGACGCCGCTGAAGAACCGCAAGGATCAGCACGGCATCCAGTACGTCGACTGCCAGTACGGCGACGGAATCAGAGCCCAGAAGACCGAGACGGTCCACTTCCTAGCCTGGTTCCATCGCGACTTCCATAAACGGGTCGGTATTCAAGTACCGCTGCGTTATCCGTATGGTGATATCCACTTGTCCCACGACGAAGCCACGGTGCCATTGGTCAGTGGGCGGTACTGGGTCGTGATCTCGGGCGGTAAGAGCGATTTCACCGCCAAGGTCTGGCGGATCACCAAGATGCAGGAGACGGTCAATCGTCTCGTCGAGAAAGGTCTCGGCGTCGTTCAGATCGGCAGCACCGACAGCGGGCATTGGCATCCGCCGCTGGACAACACGCTCAACCTGGTTGGCGAGTCAAACCTGCGGGACATGCTGCGGCTAATCAAGCACGCCGACGGCGTGATCTGCGGCGTCACGGCCGCGATGCACATGGCGGCAGCTCTCCAGCGACCCTGCGTCATGCTCAGTGGTGGTCGCGAAGCCTGGTGGTGGGAGGCCTACGTCAACGAGAACTCCGGCTTCGGCCCGCTCGCCTCCGGCCAACTCAAGGTCCCGCACCGCTGTCTGCATACGATCGGCTTGCTCGATTGCTGCGCGGCCCACGGCTGCTGGAAGAACAAGGTCGTCAAGATCAGCGACGACGACTCGCTCTGCAAACATCCAGTGCTGACACCAGGCCAGGCCGTGCCGCTGTGCTTGGAGATGATCACACCCGACATGGTCGTCGCGGCCGCACAGTCGTATTACGACGATGGCACGCTGCCGTCGCTCCAGCCTAGCTCCGTATTCCACCCGTCGCTGACCGACGCGGGTGAGGTTTCTACGTTCGCCAAGAAGCCGGCGCCGGTGACACGCCGACCAGCCCTCCAACTCGATCTGTAACATGGCCGACTATACCGACACCCGTTGCCCCTCCATTCGTCTCGACTCCGTACACACCGTGCTGCCCGATGTCGTCGCGCTGGCTACCTGTGCTCCGCCCGATGGTATTCCGCGGCCAATCGTGCCAGGGGCTCCGTTGACGGCTCCCGTGATTGCCCGCAACCCGTCCGCCAGAATGGAGGGGCGTGGCCCTGGTCACCAGAATCGCGTTGTCGCCACGCAGCCCGGGCAGTACGCCCAGAACAAACCCGGCGCCACTATCTTCGACCATCCCGACGTCGGCGGTCGCTTCACGATTTGCGTGCTGTTCTGGGGGCCGGAGCAGTACTACGACCTCCACCGTCGCTGCCTGGAGTCAATCGTTCGCACGGTGCCAGGGCCGCGAATGGACCTGCGGGTCGCGAGCAACGAGCTGAACCAAAAAAGCCTGGCGATGATCCGCGACCACGTCGATCGTGGAATCATCACCAAGCACTATCGGCACGACAACAACGCGATGAAGTACCCGGTGATGCGGGAGATGTTCTACGACCCGATCTGCCCGATCAACACCAAGTGGGTGATCTGGTTCGATGACGACTCGATCGCCGATCGGACGCCGGACTGGTTGAACCTGCTCTCGCAGAGCATCGTCCAGCACCACCGGCAGGGCAACTGCCACATGTTCGGGACGAAGTTCGTCTGGAATCTGAAAGACAATCAGCGGGCCTGGTACGAGAGCCGGCCGTGGTTCCGCAAGCGGCCGTGGCGTGCCCAGGGCGGCAAGCCCGCTCCCAACGGCAACTCGATCATCTTCGCCACCGGCGGCTGGTGGGCGATCACCCACGAAGCCATCATGCGCTGCGACATCCCCGATCGCGACATCGGACACAACGGCGGGGACGTCTGCATTGGGGAGCAGCTCTATCAGGGCGGCTACGAGCTGAAGATGTTCAACGGCCGTAAGACCATCATCAACACGTCCTCCATCAAGCGACGCGGCTTGTCCATGCCGCACCCCGGCACAGCCAACTTCGTAGCCCAGCGATGAAAAGCCGCACGCTGATCCTCGACCGCCAGCACCTGGTGCAGCTCCTCCGGAATCCGGAGTTCTACGAGGCGTGCCCGCTGTTCGCCGGTCTGCGGGAGCAGGGGCTTCTACAGACGGCAGCGTATACAGCTAGCGAGGCCAAGAACTGTTGCGGCGGCACCTGGTCGCTCGTCGTTGAAGTGGTAAATGCGTTTTATGACGCCGTAAAGGCTGCCCATAGGGCCAATCCTGACAGCGTTAAATGCCTGCGGGAGTTCCTCGCCGGAAAGAAAGGTTGGCCCGTCGGCCGGTGCGTGATATTCTACAGACCGTCTAAGAGCACTAAGCCGAGACGTTTTTCGTTTTGAGCCAGGGAGGGCGGCAGGGATGGCCAGAGGCATTCGCTTGAATTGGGCGGCCAGCCGGTACGTCTTCGGTAAGCACGACGGTATTCGGCTACGGATCACGGCATCGGACGCTTGCGAGATGGCAAACGAAGTCTTTGCCTACCGTATGCGGCCCATCAATCCAGAGACGGGCGAGCAGGCCGGCTTCTTCAGCCACATTTGCTCGCCGGTCGATCTGGAAGAGTACCCGGCCGCCGAGCCCGTCAGCGGTCAGCGGCCGGAATGGTTTCGGCTGCCCTATGTCGATCTGCTAATCCGCTCGGTCAGCGAGGTCGAGGAGCTAATCGAGGCCGTCGTGGACGACGTCCGTCGGCTCAAGCGCACGCTGGACGTCATGGACACCGTTATTCCATCCGGCCAGGAAGACATCGGCGACATCTGCCCGCCAGCATCCTCGGTCTCATCCACTAGCTCCGCTCCCTCCGAATCATCCGCACCGTCGGAGCCCGAGGGGCCTGTCCAGACCATCACGGCCTCCGGCACCAACGAACAGAGCGTCGCCGGCGTAGGCTCACCTTGGCTGCAGCACGGTACAGGGGCGGGCTCGCCGCTGTCCGACGGCAACTATTCGTTCAATACGCTCTACCCGGCCTTCTCCAGCCAGCTCCTGGTGATCAAGGGTTTCGACTTCAGCGAGCTGCCTGACGACGCCGATATCGTTGGCATCAGCACCCGCCTGGCGATTCGCTGGGTCGAGCAGGATGGCGATCTCAGCTTCTGCCCGCAGCTCACCTTCATGGCCCTCCACCACCCGGAGATCGGCCTGATTGAGAGCGAAGCGGTCGACGACTGCGTACCCGGCCCCGGCTTTACCAGCGTCGACGCCGGCGGCGCTGACGACCTATGGGACGAGACCTGGTCGCCGGCTCTGCTCAAGCAAGGCGATTTCGGTCTGGCCGTCATTGTCCATCTGCCGATCGAAGCCAGCACGGAGATCGATCTGGCTACTATCCAAGTCGACGGAGCCGAGATCACGCTCCACTACCGCTAATGGGTCAGGTCAACTTATTCACGATCGACGACAGCGCCGCCCGGGAGATCCTCCGCGATCCCCGGTTCGCCCACCTCGGCTGCGTATCCAGCCACCGCGGCGCGATCACCTCCGCCAAGGCCAAGTGCGGCCGCTGCAAGAAGAAGATACAGACGGCCACCAACAACGCTCTGCAGGCGTTCACGAATTGCCTGACGCGGCTGCCGACGGCCCAGCGTAACGAGCTGAAGCAACTGCTCAATGCCCGCCAGCTCCGGGCGGTACGGGTCAACGCAAAAGGCCAACGGGTGCAAATCACGTTCTAGCTTAAAAACTCGCTCCGTTGCGTCAGGTAATAGGACCCCCTCTTAGCCCTCACCGATCGGTGTGGGTTTTTTCATGCGCTAAAGGAGCATCGCCGTGGGTATGAAGCATCCGTCGACACGCAATCGTTACTTGCAAGAGTTCCTGACCGTCCGCCCGTTCTCGGCGAAGTCTCGCCGCACCGCCAAGCGGATATTCTCTCGTCGCGGCCGGCGTCATACCCGGCAGCACATCAGCGCTGGCATGGTCGATCTCGAAGAGGCGAACGACCATCCGCGGCCACGATTCAAATGGTCGAACGAACCTACGCCGTCGGTTGGACCTCGTCCCACCATGGCCGACTTCGTCCGCCGCGTCCTGCAGCGAGCTTAAAACTCGTCTGTTTTGCGTCATGTAATAAGGACCGTCTGTTATCAATCGCAGATTGAGCCAATCCATTTCAGGAAGGAGGGTTAGCGATATGCGATCCCGGCCCACGATCTAAAACGGGGCCAACTGTTTGTTCGTTTGAAAGAGCTACGGCGGCCTTACCGGTTGGCCGCGACAGCTCTGTTTCCCAGAACCGGTACTCAGGAACCAATCCCATGATCCCCAGAATCAGTGTTCGCAACATCGTCCGTTTCATCCTTGTGGTTGCCGCCGTTGTCGCGGCCGGCATCACTATGAGCTTCGGCGGCGCCATCCCGGTTGCCATCGGTGTCTCGCTTACTATCGCCGCCTTGGCTGCGGCTCCGCTGGAAGTCAGCTCCTGCGGGCTGATCGCCCTCGGCACGTTGTTCGGCAGCGTCGCCGAGTTGGCCTATAACATAAGCCAGCTATGTACGATGGGCGCGAGAAAACTCTGCCCGGAGCTACTGGCAAAATTCAATTACACGGAGCACGTCAAAGCCAACAGAACCGCTGAACTGCGGGTCGGCAAATACAACGTGTTCATCGCTATCGAGAACTTCGGCAACATCAGCGCCGGCATGCTGGCGGAGATTACCCGGCGTGTATTCGCCGGCCTAGCCGAGTTCAGCGAGCCCCCAGACGATACGCGGTTCGAGCCCGTCGACGACATTGTCACCGGCTACCGCGCCGAGCCCACCGACACCCCGCGCGAGCCAGCCCACAGCAGCTAAGCGCGAGGCCGAGAGAAGAGTTAGAGGCAAGTTCCAGTTTGTAAGCGGCGGCGGGTTTCTTCTGGGGCCCGCCGCCGTTGTTTTTCCCCAGACCACTCGTACTTCGAACAAGAGGTTCTTTCCCCATGTCAGTTACACTCGCCGCCCCGCCGCGACCTGCTGTTGTCGCGACGGCTGATTCGCCCGCTACAGCCATCAACGTCCGCATGGAAGAGGCAGTCTGTAGGATTGTCCTCCGGGACAACATTCTCGCGGATATGTGCTTGCACGACGACCACGACACGGCGCAGTTCAACCCCCGCTGGGTCGACCGCGTCTACGATTTGCTCGGTTGCGAAGATCGTACGCTCTGCAAGCCGTTTCTGAGCTGGCGACAGGCGGAAGAGACCGCGGCTCGTCACGAAGAACGGACCGTGCGAGTACCGCGCCGATTCGCCGTGCGTTATCCGGCGTTCATTTTTGGGTCTGACGGCCAACTCGAAATCCACCGCTAAACCGCGGTGACAAGCCCGCAGGCAACCGATGGTTGACCAGGGATGTTCGTACCGCGCTGTTCATGCAGCGCACTACGATCATCTAGGTCTTCCATCGTGTTGTCTGCGGGTGCCTTTTGGGCTGCTATCAGCGGCCCAATTTTCTTTTAGTATTGGCGGTCCTGCCTTGCTGATCGGCGAGCCGCTCGATTACGATGGGCCACGTATCAAGAAGACTGCTCACTTAAAGGAGTTGGACCGTGGCTCTCACCGTCGTAGGAAACAACTGCAGCGATCGCGAAGGTACGATCATCGTTCAAGGCGAAACCATGTCGGAAGTCATGTCCGCGGACGCCAAGCGACACGCCCTGCAGGCCGCCGGCGCGCGTATCTCGCGGCCGGGCATCTCGGGCAACGGCTCCGCTTATCCGGTGGACGCCGAGGGCAACACCAGCGAAGACCTGATGATGGGTCGTGGCGGCACCGTGGCCGCCTACCGAGTCGATTACAAAGTCACCGGAGGTTTATGAGCGGTAGACAACCATTTCCCAGACAGGTAGTAATACCGGTCACAGAGCTATCTGGCCTAAAGCGCGTATGGCTACTGGACTTGCTCAGGCTACACCCGTGCGGCGAGTTCGACGGCGGCAGTTGTTTAATAGCCTGGACCTACGTCCTGCTGAATAAGCTGCCGTGGCTCTCCGTCGAGGCCGTGCAGCTCATTATAAACAGCTACCGCGGCACACTGCGGCATTATGGCGGCTGGTACTGGCAAGCCAATACGCTCGAACCTGAATTGCGGGTTGGCCATCCGCCCGAAAGTCAATTAACACTCGCATTTGCGGATACGCATTTCGTGACTTGCACCGACGCCGTAGGTTGGCTGAATCTGGAAACCGGCGAGCACCAAAAGCTGCCGGTGACTCCACTGGAGACGATCGGTTATAATCTGGCGGAGCTGTTCCGTCGGAATTATTCCCGCTGCGTCAGGGAAGACAGTGCCAGCACCGGATGCCAAAACCCTCTGGATTGACCCTGGCAGCTTCGGCACGACGCTGTTAGTCCTGTTCGTCGATACCTACGGCACCGCAGGTTTCGACTGGCTCCCCGAGACCCGGCTGGCGGAGATCGAGGCCGACTTCAACGTCGCCCTCCCGCAAGCTAACTTCGACCGCCTGGAGACGGCCATCAAGATCGTCACCGGCGAAGACTTTTACAAATCGCTGCCCGACTTCATCAATTTCTGCAACGTGCTGTGCGGCGATATCCTCGAACCCAACCAATGGAACCCGGCCGACGCCGGCGAGATCGCCTGGGGCGTGACGGAGGCTTTGCTTCTGTCGCCGCCCGAGGAGGACGAGCCCTTCACGGATGAGATCAGGGCTTATATCGGTAAGGCGTTAGACGCCGAAGGCATCATGCAGCCGCCAGACGTGCTGCGGATCGCCATGCGGGATAGTGATCCCGTCGCTACCGTCTCGACCGACTTCTCCGACGATCCGGAGATGTTCAACATGGTCTACCAGTTTGAACAGGGTAAAACGGACGACATCAATGACGACGTCCGTCAATCCCTCCAAGCACTCAGCGCCCAGCTCGATAAGTTGCCCCTCCGTGGCGGCGATACGAGCCAGGCTGTACAACGTCTGCTAGGCGCCGTCACGTAGTCGCCTGTCTTTTTTAATGAGGAACCCAATGTCGAGAACGTCTGTCGCTGTCGCTGCGCCCCAGGGTCCGGACACCCAGCAACCTGCCAGCGAGTTTGAGATCAATCTGGAAGAGCATATTCGCGCTGGCTATCAGTGCTTATTCATCCCGACGTCCGAAGAGGCCCGGGTCCAAGCGGAGATTTCGCGGGTCGGCCGCAAAATGAATCACCGCGTGGTGCTGTGGGACTTCGTGCAGGGCTTCACCGGCACCGACCTGCCTAGCGAGCTAGCCAATCCGAAGCGGTTCTTCTCGCCCAACGAGGCCCTCCGCTTCCTACTCGACGACAACGCGATGACCGCCCTCCGCGAGAACTTTATCTTCGTCTTTCGTGACCTGGATGATTTCTTCCGCGAGCCGGCCAACGTGCGGGCGATCAAGACCCTGACCGAGGAGAACAAGCTCGTCAACAAACGGCATAAACGGCCGTTGATCATCATCAGCCCGAAGCTGAATATCCCCGACAAGCTGAAGACGTGCATCTCGATCCTGGACTTCGCCTTGCCCAACGAGACGAAGCTCCATAAGACCGTTGACTTCGTCCAGCAGTCGATCGAGAACAGCGCCAAGGGCAAGGGCAAAGCCATCTGCAGCGACGAGCTGAAGGACGAGATCGTCGCCTGCTTGATGGGCCTGACCTCCACCGAGGCCGAGAATGCCCTGTCGCGATGCCTCGTGCAGCACAGCGGCTTCTGCCGCGAAATGCTCAGCACGATCAAGGACGAGAAGGCCGCGATCATCAAGAAGAGCGAAGTGCTGACCTACATCCCCGAAGCGGGCATGGCCAGCCGCGAGGAGATCGGCGGCTTCGATCTCTTGTTCCCGTGGCTCGATCGCCGGCGACGGGCTTACGAGCGAAAGGCTCGCGAGCTGAACATCGACAATCCCAAGGGCATCGTGCTCCTGGGTGTGCCGGGGACCGGCAAGTCGTATCTCGCCAAGGCCTGCGCCAAGCTGCTCGGCCTGCCGGGCTACATCCTCGACGTCGGTGCCGTGTTTGGTCACCTGGTGGGCGAGTCCGAGCAGCGGATGCGTGACGCGCTCAACCAGATCGAAGCTCAACGGGGCTGCGTGCTGCTCGTCGATGAGGCTGACAAGGCCTTCGGCGGCGCCGTGGACTCGCAGGGCGACAGCGGCGTCACCCGTCGCGTGTTCGGCAAGTTCCTGACCTGGTTGTCGGAAAAGCAGGATCGCACCTTCGTGATCATGACCATGAACCGGACCCATGGCATCCCGCCGGAGTTCCTCCGCGCTGGTCGCTTCGACGCGGTCTGGTACACCGATCTGCCGACGATGGCGGAGCGTAAGCAAATCCTGGACATCCACCTGCGGAAGCGCGGCGTGGACCCAGCCAAGCTCGAATTCGGCAAGGAGGACTGGGACGAGCTGCTGAAGAAGATGCAGGACTTCGTCGGCTCCGAGATCGAGGCCGTCGTGGTCGAAGCTCGCTACCAAGCGTACGAGACTCGCGAGAGCGGTACGCCGACGTGGGATGAGCTGTACCAGGCCGCTGGCTCCGTTACGCCTATGGCCCAGCGGGACGCCGACAGCGTCTCGGCGATTCGCACGTTCTGCAAGGACCGGGCTCGCCCGGTCAGCAGCCCCGAGGCCCCAGCCGGTCGTCGGGGTCGCGAACGGGCAGTCGATCTCGACAACTGATCATTACACGGGGTATGATTTAAGGGCGTTGCCCGAACCCGGCAGCCGCCGTTGGCGGCTTACTTGTGACCGATTCTGAATTTGGAGAAGGAAATCATGTCGCACACAGTGCAGGTCAAGAACATCAAGTGCACGAACGAGGCCGCCCTGGAGATCGCCTGCGATCGCTTGGGGCTCGAACTGTCGGCCAAGGGTCGGCACCGTATGTTCGATGGCAGCCACGCCGAGGGTCGCTCGCTGAAGTTGCCCAACTGGCACCAGCCGGTGGTGATCAACACCGAAACGGGCATGTGCAGCTACGACAACTACGGCGGGACTTGGGGTGACCAGATCGAGCTGGACAAGCTGATGCAGCGTTACTCGATCGAGGAGCTGCGGTTGCAAGCCCAGGCCCAGGGCCTGTCCGTCGATCAGGAGCAGGAACTCGAAGACGGCTCGGTGAAACTGGCGCTCGTCGACTACTCCGGCTAAGCCGGTAACGGAGCGTCGCTTACCTTTCACATCACCCTGCCCGCCGGTCTTCGGCGGGCAGTTTTCTTTTGCCCCCAATTATGTCACGACGAATTGAGATTGTTGTTCCGCGCAAAGGCATTTCCACCGGACAAAGCCAGATCAGGGTTGAGGCTTCCGGTTACATAGGCGGCACCTGCAAGACGGTGACCGACGCCTTGATGCAAAACATCGGCGGCGAACGCGATGAACAGCTCAAGCAAGAATTCTTCGAGACCGAGCAAGGTGTCGAACGTATTCACGACGGCGGCGGTCACACCGGCGGCTAATGGCCAAGGCCAAAAAACGCAGCCCAGAAGAAATCCAGCGCCGCCGGGATCGCTTTATTCCCGGCGGCGTGCCGCGGTACATCCGCTGCTACGACAACCACGGCACGCCGACCGAATCGGCGGATCGCTACACGGTGGTCTACACCGGTCGATCATCAGTACTGCGCGCTGAGGGCGGTGCTCCCGAATATCCCTACGTCACGATGTCGGCCGAGCCCTTCCACCCGCAAGGGATCGGGATGCACGGCACCAGCAAGTACCAGCCGATCGACACGGTCCATCGGAAGAAGCCGGGCTGGCATTGGCCCCCGGCCGTCGGCCGGCTATGTCTCTGCGGCCGGCGGATCGAGTTCGCCGATCTGCCGGAGGATTGCCAGCGACTGGTGATCCGCGACGTCGAGGAAATCTGGGACTGCGCTATGTTGTTGCCACGGTTCTATATCGTCCTCCGGGAACTAGGCGGCCGGCAGGTGTTCGTCATCTGCGATCGGGAGAATAGCGGCATCACCGTCGGCCCGGCCTGGAGCCACCGCGATGTCGCCGAGGGTATGTTGCGAGACCTGGAGAAGGTCAACTCGCCGTACCATCAACAGGAGGAGTCCAAGCGGGCGAAAGCCGTACAAGCCGCCCTGGTGCAACTGGCCGATTACGGCCGCGAGTGCCGGGCCATTGATCTGGGTTAGCCATGTATCTGTTTCTCCGCGAATGGTTTGATCGGAAACAGCTTCGGGAGGATCGCGTATACGCGATCCTGGATGATCTACGCAAAAATCAACCTGTCAGCGGCTACACGCTAGGCCAGGTACTGCAGGTTAAAGGGCTCGGCATGAGTCAAGTCGAGCTGTACGTGCTGATGCGAGAATTGGCGGTCGAAGATCAGTACGTGGCTGCTTTCGACCGTTTGATCGCCGTCGACGACCAATCGATATTTCGGCGATACTACCGTATTACCAACCGCGGCGACGCGTCGCTGGCCTGCGACAAGTTTTTGAAAGATGGACTTTAGCTCCGAGCAAGTCGCCGCCTACAAAGCGAGCCGGCGATCGCCGTATGGTGATATCATTATGGAGGCGACGGGTTGCACCGTCGCTGAGACGCACGACATCGAAGAGATCATGCGGACGGCAATATCAAACTCACATTGCGACAGATACTAGACATACGCGACGCCGAGGGTACGCTCACCAGACTCGGCGCGCAGTTCGGTGTACACAGACGGCAGATTAAACGAATTAAAGAGCGTGTCTGTTGGGACGATGCCCGTATCGAACGGGCGTTGCTTACCGGAGAATTAACCAGGGAGTAAATGCGTGGCTGAGAACATAGTGGTCGGGCCGACTGGGGAGATACGGGCCATTGACAGCCCGAAAACCAGGAAGGTGCTACGGGCGGTTGCTACTGCGAGCAAGGGCGACATTGAGACACGGCGAGCGTCGCACGTCGAAACGAATTTCAATCTGTCCGACGCCGCGGTTGCTTGGCTCTTCGAACACGGCCCCTACAAAGACGAGAAGCTACCGTTCGACACCGAGCGGAAAATACTGCTTGCCCGTAATACGACCGAGCAGAGCGGTCAATTGCGGAAGCTGCTACCGAAGGATCGGTGGTACGCGGACATGCTGCCCGTCAACGGCCCCGTCCTCGGCCCTTACGACGACAAAGAAACTGCCCTGGCGGAAGAGGTAGTGTGGCTCAAAGCCCACGGTATCCCCTTCTGCGAACCCTGTATCCAATCGGAGACTACCAATGCCCCTGCCCAAAATCACGGACCTGTACGCGAGGCATCCGGTGAATCCGCAGATCGTGCGGTTCCTGCCGCAGACTGAGCGGGTCTTTACCGACTTCGACTTCGCCGCATTTGAGATCAAATTGGCGGAGCACCTCCTAAGCCATCCTGAAGATGCAAACCATCCAACCCCTACGCAATCTGAACATCCACCTACAGGACGTGGGCGAGGGGCAAGTACAGGGCCGGTTATTCAACGGCTGGACGTTGATGGCGGAGACGGCCCTGCAAACCAGTGATCGCGACGCCCTGCGTTTGATGGGCGAGCTACTTCGTACGATGTCGACGGACATCATCACCGCGGCCGAGCAGAACAACAAGCTCGATCGCGACCATCCGAAGATCCGCCGGCTATTGGGCTGGGACACTTCACCAAACCCGCCATGAGCATTGCCAAGCTGTATATCCTCACCCACGGTCAGGGATCGGCGTACGAGCAGTACCCGGTCCTCATCGACCCGAAGAACGTCCCCGAAGCCTTTACCGACGAGCGGGACGCGTTCTACAAGGAGCTGGCCAAGTCGCTGGGGATCGAATTGCTGCCCGGCGATGAGCCGCCGGCCGACCCGACCGACTTCGACGACTTCGCCCTGACCGGGCCGATCGCCGTCGGCGATATCCCTACCTTCGGCAAGGCTCTCCGTGAGCTAACCCTAGACGTACCAACGTACAACGGCCGGTTGTACCCCAACGAGGTCGCCAACGACACGAAGCCCGAATGGGGGGAGCCCGAAAAGTCCATCCTGCTCCTGGAGTCCGATGGCGTACGAATCGTTCTTGGCTCCAAGGACATAGACGACTACGATGTGCCCGACGTGCAGATCGAGAGGCAGCCTGCCGGCTGGGCGATATTCATTCATCCGATCGGCGGTTACGACGCAGTCGGCTACTTTTACATTCTTGATGACGGCCGCACCTTCTTCGACAAGGAGTACTGGGCCGACGACGAGGACGAGGGCTTCAGGCTGATCGAGATCAATGAAAAGCTAGAAGACGTCGTACCGGAGCTGGCCAGTCACGACACGCTGCCGCCAAAAGAAGCTCCCAAACCTGGTACTTAGAAACCGATGACAGCAACCTACTTCGTCGGACTGTGGGCCTATCTCATTGTCGGGACTATCATGACGTCCCGCGTCTTGGATGCCTCGCCGGTATATCACCAGCAGCGGCATTACTGTTTTCAGCGAGTGTTGTTCACGTGCTATGCGATTACAACACTGTGGCCGATCTACCTGGCCGTCCACACGCTGGTTAAGCTACTGTCACCGATTGTTCTTCGCTATTTGAAATGACAACCATGCTCGCCGACGAGCCCGTTGACACGCTTCATGCCCGTCAACAGGCGCTGCAGCAACGCGTGCTGCTCTTGTCCCCCACGTTCGGATGCTGGCGGGGCTACTATCAAATCTCCAAAGAAAAGATCGGCGTCGCCCTCGAAGGCAAGGCAGTCAAAGACGGGGACACCACGACGCCGCGATCGATCTTACTCAAAGACGATTGCCCGCGCGACAGCGCCGGCAAGGCCTGGAAGAAACGCTTCCAGGAGATCGAGCGGAAGCAAAAACGGCTGGGGGAGCTTTGGTCCGTTCCCTTTCCTATACATGGCGTTCGAATAATCCCGAGAAGCGTCGGAGCTACCTACTTCGCCGCGTTGCTCGGTCCTGTGAACGAGAACGGCGCCCCGCTGGGTCAACGTGGTGGCGACGGGCAGTTGCTCCCGTTGGAGCAGCAGTCGGTCGCCTACCAGCTCGCCCGCATGGCCGATGAGTTTTGCAGTGACCTGGCGGACATCTATCGCCAGATCGCCGCCGATAATCCGGACGTGTGGGAGGCGGTCTACAGCAAGGTGCCGCACGACGCCAGCGAGATGCGGAAGAAGTTCTACGTCGACGCCGTGCCTATCGAATTGGCCGGCGGCGCTGGCCAGGACGTCAACATGGACGAGCTGGCCAACCACAACGTCATCGTTCGCGACGCCGTCCATCGCAAGGTGGAAGAGGCGATCGAGTCGATGGTCGCCGGCCCCCGCGAGGAGCTGGCGGAAGCCCTGGCGAACCTGCAGGAGCTGATTGCCCGCGACGGCAACGTCACGGCCAAGAGTTTCAAGCCGGTCCACGCAGCGATCGCCAAGATCCGCCTGTTCGACTTCGTCGCCAACGAGGACCTGATGACGCAGATCAAGTCGTTGGAGCGGCGGCTGAACATTACCACGCCCACCACGCTCGACCACGTGACGGCCGCAAACAACGGTTTCTCAGCGGCCCTACAGTCCGTCCAGAACGAGATCAACAACGCAGCCAGCGCTGCGTCGGATATCCAGGAGTTCGGCCGCGAGCTACGCGGCATCGACATCTAATGGCACGCTTACGACAACAACAGGCAACCGAGGAACTCCAACCGTTCATCCAGTCGGACGTTGGAGTTCCTTTCATCGGCGGCGTCGCTCACGTGAACGACCGCCCGCAGGTGCCCACGGACGTGCAGCATTGGCTGTCGTCCAACGGATTGACGCAATATACTACTATCACTTGGATTGATCCGACCACGGGCGAGCGGCGAACGAGCTGTAATTGCCCCGGCTGGACGATCAAGAAGAAGGGCAGCCCCAAGCGGACTTGCTGCCATACGCAGGACATGGAGGGCACTCGGCCTTGCTTCGATAAGGAGAAGGTCGAGAACGAACCTATTCCGATCCGCACGGTCCGTGATGTGCAGAAGCACATACCGACGGTGGAAGGCACCCGCGAGCTACGGGCGATCATGCTGGATTAACCATGTCTGACGAAATCAACGCCGACGATCTCCAAAGCCTGTTCCCCACACCGGAGGAACGTGCGGCCGACGCACGGCTGCGGGCGGCGTTTGGCCCTGGTCCCGGCCGGGACAACCAGCGGAGCGCCTCTTACGAGCAGAGCCGCGAGAACGATCGGCTCTTCGGCGGCATGGTAACGCGACGGATGCGGGAGGCGGCGGAACGCCGGGCCGAGGCAGCCCGGAACGCCATCGCCCCGTCCGAAGTCGCGGTCGCCCCACAACGCCCGCGGCCGGAGTTCCTGATCGACTGGTTCCAGTCCGACACCTGGTCCACGCCGCAAGGCGTATATCGTATTCACGATATGGTCGACCAGCATCTCTGGCAGACCGTCATCTGGTGCGTGCGCAATGTGGAGTCGCTCTACCAAATGTACGACCAGGTGCCGCTGGAGGCCGTCCTCGCCCTCTCCGCCCGGCGGTGGCTGCGACAGCAGACCGCCTTCCGCGCTCTGCTGCAGGAGAGCCTCCGGCGGTCGCTCACCTTCCCGCCTGATGTGTGTGACTACATCAAGCGGTACTTGCTCAACAAGGCTGACGAGCTGGTCAGCTACGAACCTTGGAACGACCCAGCGGTCAAGGCTGAACAACTGGAACTCCAAGAGTTCCTGCTCAAGCCGACGGTGGTCAATCAAGAGGAAGACTATGGCAAAGAGGCCCGCGCAATCGACTTGTGAAACGATCTATGCATCGATTCCAGGGTTCCCGGGCTACCGCGTCGGCACCGATGGCTCAGTGTGGACGTGCTGGAAACGTATCTGGCCAGTCGGAGGTGGTCGCGGCTGCAAGTTCACCCAAGGCGGTGTGTGGCGACAGATGCAACCGGCCACGCTGGTGCGCAGCGGCTATCTCCAGCTAACGCTGTACAAAGACGGAAAGAAGTACCAACGGAAGGTGCATCACCTAGTGCTGCTGACTTTCGTCGGGCCGCGACCGCCCGGGCGGCAAGCGTGTCACGAAAATGACATCCCCGGCGATTGCCGGCTCGACAATGTTTACTGGGGTACGCCGCACGATAATCATGAAGATCAAAGACGCAACGGCGGCATGGTTATTGGTGAAGCACACTACAACGCGGCACTTACCGAAGCAGCCGTGCGAGACATAGTACAACGCCACAACGATGGCGAAAAAATGTCCTCAATTCGAAAGGACTACCGCGAGATCGGACGTACTCAACTAAGCAACATTATTCATGGCTGGAGCTGGAATCACATTACCGGTTTACCAAGACGTACCCAAGCAACTGCCGCTGGGTAACGAAAAACTCGGGCCGTTGATACACACATGGTCCATACCGGCAATAACCACATGCCCAGGGAGATCGCATCTGTGCGCCGGGGAGTGTTACGCTACGGGCGGCTTATTTGTGATGCCGTCCGTTAGGAGGTCACACGAGCGCAATTTCCAATTTTCACAAACCGATCGCTTCGTCGAATGGATGACCTGCGCTCTACGCGGGCAGTTCGTTCGCGTATTGCGAGTACACTGCGCTGGCGACTTTTACGACGTGGGATACACCAAGAAATGGGTGCGGATAGCCGGCCTTGTCCCGCAAGTGCAAATTTTTTGCTACACCCGCTCCTGGCGGTGCGATGACATCTTCCCCGAGTTGTTAAGATTGGCCCGGTTGCCGAACGTGCAGCTCTGGTGGTCGCTCGACCGCGAGACCGGTCCGGCACCATTAGTGCAGGGCGTGCGTCGCGCTTACATGGCGATCGACGACGCCGACGCCCAAACGGCGCCGGATGACTGTGACCTCGTGTTCCGGGCGAGCACGAAGACTATACTCAAAAAGGCAAACGGGGTTCAGGTCTGTCCGCCCGAGCAAGGCGTCAACCGGGACCCGGAGATCACCTGTACGAAATGCGGCATCTGCTGGCAGGCGCGCCGCCCCGTATGGGAGGCAGCCTTGCTCGGCAGAATCCACAAGGACCTGGCAGCATGAGCGAGCACTGGCCCCAAGTCGCCGTTCGCAACGACGTGTTCCACGGCATGCGCGAAGAGGCGAAGCGCATCGGCTGCAGCAATGCGGACGACTACGACACGTTCTACTCGCTGTGTGCGGCAATGGGTCTGCACCTGAACTACCTCGCACGGACGTACTACGCTCCGGAGGCGCTCACGCGGCTGTTCGGGGGGCTAGTGCGACTGATCAATGAAGTGCCAGACGGGGACAACGTCGAGTACAACAAGGACTGCCTGAAGGAAATGATCGGCCGCGGTGTGACGGAGTTCTGCGTGGCCCGCGGCATCGATCGCGAGACCGCGAAAGAAATTGCCGCCTGGGTCTACATCGGCGATAACTTCGAGCTGACGGCCCAGCAGACGGCGGTGCCGTTCGCCGAGCGTCTGCAACGATCGCGGGCGGCGAAGATTCAGCAGGCCGAGGTCGCTGCCGAGACAGCGCAGACGATCGTAAACTCCCGGGCCGCCCGCCTGGCTATAGCGCTGTCGCTGTTTCACCACCTGCGTGACGCCGGTGTTCGCTTCCGTCGTTGCGGGCAGCTTATCGCTGTACCGCCGGATGAGGACTTGCAAAACGTCGACCCGATGACGAATTCTCCCCGCATCACGTTTGTGTTCGGAGGAGACCAGGGGGAGCTGTCGCTCACCATTACGCCATCCCACGTCGGCTGGCACGGCTACGTCGCCGATCGTGGCGTACCGATTACGAAATTCGATCTCCGGACCAACGACGAGCAGGCGCTGGGCGACTGGCTGATCGGTGTCGTCGCCGAGTACGAAGAAATTGACTTACACGAGGCCGCCATAGAGGCTGCCGAAGACGAGTCGGGCCGCACCCGCTCGATCGATCTCGCCCCCTAACCTTTACCCTACTCAGGGAGGAACATTGCTATGCTAGTACTGAGCCGCAAGCGTGATGAACGTGTCCTAATCGGCGACAACATCGTTGTCACCGTCGTCGAGGTCATGGGCGACAAAGTTCGCCTGGGATTCGAAGCCCCGTCCGACGTGCCGATCAAGCGGCAGGAGATCGCCGATCGCGAGCGTGCTGCTGTCGCTGCCGGCACCACAACTGCGGCCGTGCCGCAGACGGGTAGCCTTACCAACGCCACCGCCCACTTGCCCCGCAAAAATGAAGTACCCAGTCACCCTCCAATTCGCCGTTCTGGACAATAAGCAGACGTTCTGGCTGTACGAGAGGAAGGTGGAGCTACCATGCCCGCCATTCCCCAACCTGCTGCTCACCGGCTACGCCCCAAACGTCACGGGGCCGAACTCTACCTTCGACAACGTCGTACAGGCCGTGGTCGTGAAAGAAGGCTCGGACGAAGTCTTCGTCAAGGTGCAGGGCTTCACCGATCTGTCGCGGTCGGCCGAGGAAGTAGACGCCCTGGTACCGGGTTGGACACGCAATCCCAAGCCGCTCCGCGTCGCCGGCCAGAAGCTGTCCGACGACGACAAGATGAATCAGCTCTTTAACTGAGCGGAACAGCCTCGCTGGCCATCTGCTGATAAAGCGACGCCAGGCCCTTGATCTCATCGCGATCGGGGCCGATGGCTTCCGCGGCTTTCTCAACCGCATACGGCTGGATGCCGACGGACTCGGCCATCTTGTCGAACATCTGCGCGTCGCCACGCGGCAACGTGGTGACGACGTCGGCCAGCTTCTCCATATCGACGTACAAGCCGCCGGCGCTAACTGCCTCGGCGACTTCGCGACCCATCCACTGCTGGATGTGTCCGAGCGTCAGTTTGGCCAGGGCCGCCTTCTCGTAGATCGAGCCGGTGGTCGTGGAGATATGATCCTGCAGGAACTCGGACGCGGCTTTCTGGGTGACGCGGAAGAGGATTTCTTCCGGCCGCTCCAGGCCGCCGTCGTCGTACAGCCGGTTGAGGTGAGTATGGCGGTCGAACTGATCGACCGTCGCCGCCATCTTCAGGCGGGTGGCGTTGTCGGCCACCGCCAACGGGGAGGCCCGCAGGCTGTTAGCCAGCTTCTGCATCTCGACCGCGAGGTCGGGGTAGCGGCTGTTGACCAGGCCGGCCCGCTTCTCGAACATCTCGATCGCCTGCTCGGTGCCGCACGTGCCGTGGCCGGCGGCTTTGACGAGCAAACCGATGTCCGCCACCGGGGCCGCCAATTCGTCAGCCCGGGCGAGGATTTTGCTGGCGATCTGCCGGCGATCGTCGAAGGCGAACATGTCGCGGTGCTTGCCAAACCATTCGGAGGCAGTCTTCACCTCGATACGGTTCCGCAGCGGATAATGGCGTTCCTTCTTGCCCTCAGCCTCCCAGACCAGGGCGAACTGAGTATCCGGCAGACGGGCGACGTCGTTGTTCTCGTCGCGGGCCATGGCTACCTTGAGCTGGGCGATATCGCCGGCGATCCCGAAGTGCCGGGCCGTCTCATTGAGCTTGGCTTCGTACGCCGCCAGGCGGTGGGGCTCGAAGTTGGCCTTCTTGTCGAATAGGAAGAGGGCACTCATCCAGGTAGCCGCCGCCGTGTGCAGCGGGTACAACCGCTTGGTTGGATCGGCGTAGACGTGATGCGGCAGTTTTTCGGCGTCGCCGTAAAGCTGTTCGTGGTTGGCCGCCTTAACAAAGGCCGGCGGGGCGTAGATATTCGTCAGCCGATGCTGTTCCGAGCCCGACAAATCCTGAGTGTGATCGAGGACGTTAGCCGTCATGAGGACCGCCTCCCTGGGTCAAGAAGTTCGATTTTCGCAGATACTGCCCGTTCTGGGCATCTCGATCAAGTCGACTGTGCTTCCCGTCTGTGTGACTTGTCCCTGTTGCCAGACGGGCAGTCTCTACATTTACCGCGACACCACAGAGCAGCAAGATTGGTTCTCTTGCGGCGGCTGTCATGCCTGTGGTGACATGATAGAGCTTGCCGCGGCGGCTTGGAAGCTCGATCTCGCGCAAACGCTGCAAAAACTACACGGCTACGGCGTGGTCACAGCCCAGGCCTTAGTGCCCGATGTCTTCACGACTTACCACCGCGAGCACGTCCGCTGGCGGAAGCGAGCCTTGCAATTCTGGCAGGAAACGCGACGCTGGGCCGCCAATAATCAGCGGATCGCCGCCGGCGTGCTGCAACGACTCCGGCTGCCGGAGGTCGGCGTCCCCTGGGACAGTCGCGGCGGGCAATACTTCGGCGTGGTATCGCGAGAGGTGCTGCTGACGCACCTGATCGGCGCCGAGACACCCAACTGGTTGCTCAAATTCCGACGTCGCAACGGGTTCCCCAAGGGAATCATGAGTGGCGACGGCTGGGACCATTGCCTGGTCATCCCCTACCACGACTTGCCTGGCCGTATCTGCGGCATGCTCCTCGCCGGCCACGACGAGGAGGGCGAGCGGCAACTGGCCTACCTACGCATCGAGAAGCTCAACAAGCCGGCCAAGCGCGTCGAAGCCGGCCTGGCGTTCATCGAAAATACGACGCTGCCGGAACATCCTCAGTTCGGCCGTACGCTGTTCGCGATCACCGACCCGCTATTGGCTCTGCGGATGCAGCTCCTGCACCTGCAGATGAATTACAATCCACTGCCGATCGTAGCGACGTACGACACGCCGCGCGAACGGACGGAAACAACCTGGCAAACGATCCGCCGCGATCGCGTGGTCTGCTGGGCTCCGGAAGATCGTCTCGCCGGCTTGGCTCAGGCCCGTTACGCCGGTGGTGAGATCGCCGAACTGGATAGCTCGATCGGCACGATCGTCCACGACCTCTATTCGCATACCAGCGGCGGGATGTTGCAGCGGGCTGCCCGCCGCGCTGTGCCGTGGGAGTTAGGACTGCGGCACTATCTGGACGGCAAGTCGCACGACGACGTCGAATCAGTGCTGGTGCGTGTCGAGCTGAGCAACGAGCAAATGGCGGAGTTCGCGCTCGGTTGCAACAAGGCCCTCCGCAGCCGGCTGGAGACAGCCTACGAAGATAGCGCCACGGTCCGCCGGCTTCGTTTCAACGGTCGGACGGTCAGTCAGCAAAATAATACCTGGACCTACAACAAGGGCGAGCTGCTGTGTAACGCCACGCTGCAGATCGAACGCGTCATCACCTCGCAGCCGGGTCGGACCTACTACCAGGGCAAGATTTATTTCCGGGAGCATGAAATACCGTTCCTGGAGCAGGCCAAGACGCTGGAGAACCGCGGCTTCGCTTGGATGTTCGATTACGTCCGCGACGTGGCCAACGCAGGGACAATTTCCTACTCGCCGATCTGGCGGAAGCACCTGGTTGGCTTATCAATCATCTTCCATGAGCCGGAGCAGGTTCGCGGAGCCGATGGCGTCGGCTGGGACATCGAACGCCAGGTGGTGCAGTTTCCGGATTTCGCCCTGACAGCCAAGGGCGACGTGGACCCCAAGAGTCAGTGCCTGGTCCGTACGACGCAGTTGCCAGGGTCGCACCTGGTCGCACCGGAGATGTTCTTTCCCCGGCGGCTGTCAGAGCTACTCTCGGCCGACAACGAAGAAGTCCGCCTAGTGTGGGCAACTACTGCGGCCGTCTTGGCGGGGTTACTGTCGCCGATCGCGAACCGCAAGCCCCGCGGCGTGCTGCTCGATGGCGAAGGGGCGACTACGATCGGTGAAGCGGCGGCCGTGCTCCTGGGGTGCCCAGAGCTGGTCCGTAGCAGCGAGAACCTCGTGACGTTCGTCCAAGAGAAGCTGACCTCGCATACCTGGCCCGCTGTCCTGCGGGCTGCTCCCGGCAAGACGCTGGAGCCCGGCCGCTGGCTGGAGATCGAAGATGCGGGTCGCCTGGTCGTGTCGCTGCCGCCGATCGCCAACCAGGTGCTCGGTCTGCGACAGACATGGCATGTCATTCGCGGGGCTCGACCCCTCGGATCGCTGCAACTAACGAACGAAGCGGTGCCGTACCTGGTGCCGTACTATTTGCAGGATTGGCTTCGTCGCCGGCCGGACGCACCGGCTGAGCTGCCGGAGCTGCTGGAGGACCTGGCCGACTGGTTCGATCGACAGAGTGGCGACAAGGCTCGCGTACGTTCCGCCGGCGCCGTGCTGGAGCCGGCCGGCCGCACCGACCTGTCACGCTTTCTCGTAAACTTAGTGGCCTACGCCTTGAACCTGGGCACGGTCCGCCTGGGCCGGGAAGAGAATGGGTTCGAGGGCGAGGTGATGTACCTCGCTGATCAGCAAAGCGTCTGGATGGCGCAAACTCCCTTGAGCGATACCGCTGCCCAGTATGGCGGCCTACCATTGGATGTGCTGTTAGTCACCAAGCTGCTGGCGGGTGCTGGGGCTTTACGTGAGGAGAACCGCCGCCGAGGCGTGCTCGGCTGGCAAATCGACCGCGAATGGTGGGATACCTGCTGGAAGACACTTGCCAAACAGGAGTGAGCATCATGGGTTTGCACTGCCTTTATCCGCTCGTAGCCGGGGAATTCGATCCGGAGTTCGACAATGATGTGTTCGAGCCCGGGCCGGAGGAGCAGGATTGGCCGTGGGGTGCGAGTGCGGAGGAAGCGGAGATCGATCCCGACAAAGACCCGGCCCTCGAAGGTGACGACGAGGACGAAGACTGGGAGGAGGTCGAGGACGACGAAGCGGACGACTGGGAGGATGAGGACGACGAGGACTTCGACACGGAGGAGGACGAGGAGTTCGAGGACGAGGACGAAGAAGATTCCGGCGAAGACCGGCTTTAATCATGTTGACCCCCTCACAACGCAACGAGTTGGAAGAGCTAGAAGAACGCATTATCCAGGCGACGAAGGCCGCCAAGACACTTCAGCAAAAAGTCGCTGAGTGCAATCAGGATTACGACCTCCGAGGAACGATCCGGCTGAACTTGGGTGCCGTGATCCGAGAATCTACCAAAGCTCTGCAGGCACTAGGCGGGCCTCCATGACGATCGTGAACATCTACACGCCGGAAATGATCTACTGGCAGCGGCAGGGTGTCAGCGAAACCATCCGCAGCACGTTTGGTTCCTGCCCGTGCGAGGCCAAGGAGAAGTATTACGTCGAGGTGCATCCGCACCTCGGTCGGTACTCGTATTACGTCGAAGTTGCGTATCCGCAGTGCAACAAATGCTTCGCCACACAGTCCGGCCAGATCAAGCTCAGCCAGGAGCTGCGCCGCTACTACGATCTGCTCTTCGTCGACAACGGGGGCACTTATATCGATCGACGCAGGCAGGATGAGCTGGTCATCGAGTACGCCGACCTGGCGCGGCGCAAAGCTGAGGACCTGCTGCGCGAGCAGTGGAGTAATCAGATCGACTTCCACCCGGGTGTGCGAGCCTACTCGTACAACACGGAGGAGTCGATGATTGCCTACCCCCGCACCCGCAGCGATTACTACATGGCGTCGGCCATTTGCTACGGCAACACGATCACCGACATCAAGGGGCGGGCGTTGCTGTTCATTGGCGTCGCCGACCCGAAGTTCCTGATCCCCGACAACGTGTCGGATGCCGAACGGCAGATCATCGACGCGGCGATCCGCGACTACGCCCGGCCGAGTAACCGGCACAAGAGCGAGAAGGAGTCTCGCGGCTACCTCACTTGGCTGATCTCCGAACACCTCACCGAAGACCTCGGTGCTCCGTGGGAGATCAGGCAGACCATGTTCGCGGAGGAAGCTAATGCCGGAAACCAAGCAGCGGCCCCGGTCGCGGTATTGTAACGGCGACTCGATCGATCTACTCTGCGGTTGCAATAGCTGCAGCCCGTCCCGCGTCGACGGCGTCATCTGCCACGAAGCTGGCTGTCCCGACGCGTGGAAGGACAACCCTAAAGAATGCAGCAACTGCGATCGCAACTACTACGCCGAGCGCCGCGGCTTATTTGGAATGTGTCCCCGATGTTCGAGGTTTCACTTCCGCGCATGATCAAACCACCGTCAGTCCAGGGTCGTAAAGGTGCGATCTGGGTACTCGTAAACAAGGTCAACATGGCCGTCAACGAGTTCGCCGGCGGCGTGTATGTCCGCACGCTGCCCAAACACGACCCCTACCGAAAATTCGTAGCCCAGAAACTGCGGATGTTCCGACCAAAACGATGATTGATCCCAAAGGCTTCCTGATGATCGAGCCCCAGTCGCCGCCAGCGGCTGAGCCGATCATCGACGCGTTGACGCGACAGGTCACGGCGCTGTACCGCGCTAGTGTGACCGATGCACATGGTGGGTATCGCGGCTTCCATGTCTGCAAGTGCGGAGCTTGCAGCGACAACCACGATCACTTCTTACCGGGGCACGTCCTGACAAACTCGCTGTGTATCCACTACATCGCGTACCATCGCCACGACCTGACGCGCGCTCAACTCGGCGAGGTCGTCTGTCATGTGGCTGAGTGCGGTGTCGGCACAGAAGCCGAGCCCACGGAAGACGAGCTGCAACGGCCGCGAAAGAAGCACTACTAATGGGTAAGCGTATAACATTTCAGCGCATGTCAATGATCTTGGCAGCCTGCCGCTGCCACTACCTCGGCAAGCAATCCGTAAAACAAATTGCCAAGTCGGCTCGTCGTACCGAGAGCACGATCCGTCGCTGGCTGCGGGCGTGGCCGTACCGATGATCGACTACGCCTACCGACTCTGGCTCAATCTGTATCACGCCGCGCAACAAGCCGGCTACGACGATGAGACCGCCGCGGAGATCGCCTTCGCGATAGCGCACGGACAAAGAAAATGACTTTCCAAGAATGGTTCGACTACATCAAAACCGATGCCTTGCTCGGCAAGTGCCGCTACTTTCTACGCAATTGGTCAGCGATCTGCAGCGACGCCAAGGGCACGCTCGCCGACCTGCTGGCGTATCTGGTTACTGTGCCGAACCTGACCGTGACGCAACATCGTCAGTTCGGTAGTTTGCCGGCCGCCGGCACTTGGTCGATTCAGACATCTGAGTGGTCGATCACGTTCCGCGTGGATGACTATATGCCGTTGCCAAGCGGCACCCGTCGCGGTTGTTACAACTTGATAGTCTGCACGGGCCCCTGGCAGGAGCGCGGAGAATTACACGTATGAAAAGTGATCAGCTCGACATCTGGAATAAAGACCCGGGCGCCGGGCCGTTGTTCGTAGGTACAGTCCGATTATCCAACCAGGCCCGCGACCTCGAATTCATCGGCCTACTGATCCGCAACGCGTGGGCAGTGTTCCAACAAACTGAGCCCGATTGCGACAGCGAGTTCATACCGTATTTGACGAATGGCTGGCCGGATTACTTCCAAGCCGGCGACGAGCACAACCACCTCATCCTCAATTGAGCAACCACATGCCTAATGTCTCATTGACTCCCCAGGAGTCGCTGGCGCTTGTCGCGGCAGCGCGTGCCGGCGGTACCCGGCAGAACCTGTCGAAGACCGAGTTGCACCACTGCGAGAGAGCGATCCGCAAGCTCGGTATCTCCGCCGGCATCATCCGCACACGAAAGAAGCGGGCGAAGTCACAACCGCCGGCGAAGAAATAATTACGGCTGTCCCAGAAAACCCGCCATCGTCCGATCTTCATCCCAGCCGTAGTCCCGTGAGCCTGCAGCCATGATCTGGGACGTCGAAATACGAGCAATGGCGGCGGCCTGAGCAAAGTCGGGCGTCGCCTGGCCCATGTGCCACAGGGCATGGGTGCCGATGTTGACGGCCTGGGCGAAGTCGTCGGTCAGCGACTCGTTGCGGATGATCGTGTAGATGTCGCCGGCGAGCCGACTCTCGGCCTTCTCTTCAATGAGGGCCAGAAAGTCGGCGATCAGGCCGGTGTCGTCTTCATTGACGAAGTCGTACTCGAAGAACCGCAGGTGATCGAGCTTGATCGCCGTGAAGGTGTAGAGCAGCGAGCGCGTCTTGTCGAGCGTGTACCGATTCCGGTTGTGGAGTTCGGTGGCGGGCTCGAAGTGGAGCAAGCTCCGCGACGCCGAGCGCACGTACTGCACGGGGAAGACACGATTCAGATCGAAGCCGGCCTGGGCGAGAACCGTTTCTCGCACGGTGCCGGCGCCGGTGTAGTCGTGGACGAACATGTGGCAGCGGAACGCCCGTAGCCAGTGCAAGCACTCCATCGCCTCGCGGAGATGCTCTTGCGAAGCGACGAGTCGTTTGCCCCACAGGCAATCGATACGGCCGTCGGGTGTGAGCCCGAGCAAGGCCAACGTCGTGAAGCTCACGCCGTCCTTACCGCCGCCGCCCCAGTCGGTGGTCAGCACGCGATAGCGATACATGCCCAGACGCCGAATCACTTCGGGGTCTGGATTGTTGGGTCGGTTCCGCCATGGCAGCTTGGAGGCGACGCGGAGTTCCGATTCGCTGACCAGCTTCTGACCGGTGTCGACCGACTCGCCGAGCACTTCGTTGTAGAACACGTGGATCGGCGTGTTGCCCCAGCCTTCGCGCTTCGCCAAGAGTTCCGCCCACGCTTTACGATTCGCGTAATGCAGCGGCAGAATAATTTGCGGGATGTGATAGCCGGCCAAATCCCAACGCCGTTCCGGATAGCGATGCAGCCAATGGCCGTGTCGCGGGTTGATCGGCTTGCGGCATTTCCAACATACGACAGCGGGAATTTTTTCGCTGATGAAATCGTGCAGCGGTCCGATCATCGCGTCGATGTGGAACTCCAGCGACGGAATGTTCCACGTCGAGCAACTGTAGCAAGGTATCACCCACTCGGCTTGTGACGAGCGCCTCCACACTCCCTCGACCGTGCCCGAAAGCGATTTCGGGGTCCCGGTCAATTTCATGAGCTTAAATTTACTATGGCTCATGCATTCGCGAATGATCGGGATGTGCGCCGGATCGAAGTCTTGCACTTCGTCGATGCACACGCAGTCAGCGCTGACACCGCGGATGCGGTCGGCGTCGAGCAACGCGAATGAGAAGAGCATCATGCTCAAGTTTTTGAACGAGCGCTGCAGCACGGAGTTCTCCGTGCTCGTGCCCGACCACAACGACTTGATCGGCGATTGCTCGATGAAGGGTCGGACGTAGTTGTTGCTGAAGCGGCGAATCTGCTCGTAGAGCGGCGTCACATACAGCGTGCGGAAATAGGGAATGCAATTCGAAAGGAGCGTGCCGTGTGAAGCAAGGTTAGTGGATTTGGATGTTTGACGACCCGTCTTGAGCAGCGTCGTCGTCGCCATCCGCGTGCGGTAGATAGGTGAGAACGGGAAGTGGTCCTTTAACGTATAAGGATGACCGTTCAGCGTTAGCGCCAGCGGGAGGAGTAGCTCAAGCGTTTGAATCGCTCCCAGCTCCGCCAGCTTGCGCATCGTATACAACTGGTCTGTCTGCGTAATTGTTCGCCCGTCGGCTTGCTTGTTGGCGAGACTGGCCAGCAGCCGCTGAATCTCGGCCTGGTTCTTAACGGCCGTGATCGCCTTGGTTTGTGCCGCGGTGGGCAGGGCAATCGCAGAAGAAGGGGACGAATCCATGTCCTATTACTCCGAAGAAGATGACTGCGAACCTCAGCTCCAATGGCTGGAGAACGTAGTCGAGATGATTCTAGGTGCGATCTGTGAGCTGTTCCGTCAAGCGGGCCAGCTCGTACTGGGTTTACTCCGGTGATCGCAAGTGTTCGACCGTTCCTCGACGGGCTGTGTGTCGAACATGTCTGAATTGTCTTACTGTGACGTGGCGGCTAATATACGCTCCGATCTGGTACTTTCGCCAGCGGAGTTCAGCCATGCCACGTTTGTCACAGAGCGCGAAGCTCTACCAAGAGCGCCGTCTACCCGAAGGTCGCACCACGTTGCGGGCCCCCGGGCCACGCAGCGATTTTGCGGCGAACTCGACGCGGGCGATCCCACTGGTACCCCCGCTACCGACGCCGGAGGTCTTGCAAGCAGAAGGCAATCAACCCCCCGACGCTGGTCTGACAGCGCCTTGGCCACACGGCTCATTGGAGATCACCTGAGCATGTTTGATGGCGCCAAGGTTTTTGGGAAGGTCGCGGCAGTGCTATGCATCGTAGCCCTGCTCGTGGTCCCCTACATCGGTTTTTGGATGTTCATCCCGGTCGGCGTAGCCCTCTACTTTTTGCTGTACTACAGCAATCGGTTAGAGCGCGCCAGTCGCCAGGAGACACGGAGACGACAAGGACGGTAAGCCAATGGAGTGGTTCGATTTTTTGG
>Ga0310813_10000110_pt1 | contig 59752 bp, 53 predicted proteins | sample YN3metagenome_FD_203086 | JGI IMG/M metagenome (GOLD analysis project Ga0310813, IMG submission 203086) | Soil microbial communities from experimental microcosm in Duke University, North Carolina, United States - YN3 | ecosystem: Engineered > Artificial ecosystem > Soil microcosm > Unclassified... | reverse complement strand
AAGCGCCCCCCATGCCGACGCTTCCCACCGCCCCCCGATCGACCCGTGAGGAAGCGGCCGCAACCTTTCGGCTGGCCTGGCCGCTGATCCTGTCCAATCTCGCCGCCAACGCCATCACTACCACCGACGTGCTGATGCTGGGCTGGCTCGGTCCAGAGCCACTGGCGGCCGCGGCCCTGTCGGTGAACCTTTATAATCTGCTGTTGTTGACCGGGGTCGGGCTGTCGGTCGCGATCTCGCCCTTGATCGCCGCCGCGCTCGGCGCGCGCAAGGGCGCGGCGCGGGATAGCCGGCGCAGTTTCCGCATGGGGTTGTGGCTGGTCAGCTTCTATGCCGCGGGCGCGACCCTGCTTCTCTTTTTTGCCGAGCCCTTGTTTCTCCTGCTCGGCCAGGACCCCGATCTCAGCCGCATGGCCGGCGACTATATGGGCGTGGTGCAATGGGCCTTGTGGCCGACGCTGCTCGGCTTCGTGCTGCGCAATCTGCTAACCGCCTTCAACCGCGCGTGGGTGCCGCTGGTCGTCGGGGTTAGCGGCGTCGGACTGAACGCCCTGCTCAACTATGGGCTGATCTTCGGCAATTTCGGGCTGCCAGCCCTTGGCCTTCAAGGTAGCGCGCTCGCGACCCTCATCACCAATATCGTCATGCTCGGCCTGATGAGCGTGGCTGTTGTGCGTCTTCCGCGGCTTCGGATGATGCACCTGTTCGGCCGTTGGTGGCGCGCCGACTGGCCACGTTTGCGCGAGCTCGCCAGGCTCGGCATTCCGATCAGCCTGACCTGGAGCTTCGAGGTCGGGGTGTTCAGCGCCGCAGTTTATCTGATGGGCCTGATCGACACCACCAGCGTCGCCGCCCACGTCATCGCGCTGCAATTGGCCGCGCTGATGTTCATGGTGCCCTTGGGCCTTGCGCAGGCGGCGACGGTGCGGGTCGGCTACGGCCATGGCGCGCGCGATCCTCTGTGGGTGACGCGGGCCGGGCGGGTCGCGATCGCGTTCGCGTTGGCGTTTGCGATGGCCTCGGCGCTGGTCATGTGGCTGTTCCCGGCGCCGCTCGCCGCCCTGTTTCTCGACATGGGCAAGCCCGAAAGCGCGGCCGTTCTGGCGCTGGCGGTGCAATTCCTGCTGATTGCCGCGGTGTTTCAGCTGGCCGACGGGGCACAGGTGGTGGGCGCGTCGATCCTCCGCGGCCTTCACGATACCCGCGTGCCGATGTTCTTCGCCGCCTTCGGTTATTGGGTGGTGGGGATCGGGGCCGGCGCGTGGCTGGCCTTCGAAACGCCGCTTGCCGGCCGCGGGATCTGGATCGGGCTTGCGCTCGGTCTCGGGATCGTCGCGGTGCTGATGCTGTGGCGCTGGTCGCGGCGCGAGAAGCTCGGGCTGGTTCTTGACGCCGCCGCACCCCCGACACATATGCGCCCCGACGCTGGCACTCTCCCCAAGTGAGTGCCAGCGGAACCATTCATCAGAGCAACTAGCAAAGGGGCTAGCACATGGCTTTCAGGCCGCTTCATGATCGAGTTCTCGTCCGCCGGATCGAGGCCGAGGCAAAGACCGCCGGCGGGATCATCATTCCCGACACCGCCAAGGAAAAGCCGCAAGAAGGCGAAGTCGTCTCGGTCGGCACCGGCGCTCGTAATGACTCGGGTCAGGTGACCCCGCTCGAGGTTAAGGCAGGCGACCGCATCCTGTTCGGTAAGTGGTCGGGCACCGAGGTCAAGGTCGATGGCGAAGACCTTATTATCATGAAGGAAAGCGACATTCTTGGCATCGTCGGCTGAGCATTCGCTTCCATAATTCTTCAATTCTCCAAGATCTGAAAGGGTAGCCACATGGCAGCCAAGGACGTGAAATTCAGCCGCGACGCGCGTGAGCGCATTCTGCGCGGCGTCGACATCCTCGCCGACGCGGTCAAGGTCACGCTGGGGCCGAAGGGCCGCAACGTCGTCATCGACAAGAGCTTCGGCGCGCCGCGCATCACCAAGGACGGCGTCACCGTCGCCAAGGAGATCGAGCTCAAGGACAAGTTCGAGAACATGGGTGCGCAGATGCTGCGCGAAGTGGCCTCGAAGACCAACGACCTCGCCGGTGACGGCACCACCACCGCCACCGTGCTTGCCCAGGCGATCGTCCGTGAAGGCATGAAGTCGGTCGCGGCCGGCATGAACCCGATGGACCTGAAGCGCGGCATCGATCTCGCCGTCTCCAAGGTCGTCGACGACATCAAGGCGCGCTCCAAGCCGGTCGCCAACTCGGGCGAAGTCGCCCAGGTCGGCATCATCTCGGCCAACGGCGACCGTGAAGTCGGCGAAAAGATCGCCGAAGCCATGGACAAGGTCGGCAAGGAAGGCGTCATCACCGTCGAAGAGGCCAAGGGTCTCGAGTTCGAGCTCGACGTCGTTGAAGGCATGCAGTTCGACCGCGGCTACCTGTCGCCCTACTTCATCACCAACCCGGAAAAGATGCAGGTCGAGCTCAGCGACCCCTACATCCTGATCCACGAGAAGAAGCTCAGCAACCTCCAGGCGATGCTGCCGATCCTCGAAGCCGTGGTCCAGAGCGGTCGCCCGCTGCTGATCATCGCCGAGGACATCGAAGGCGAAGCGCTAGCGACCCTGGTCGTCAACAAGCTGCGCGGCGGCCTAAAGGTCGCGGCCGTCAAGGCGCCGGGCTTCGGTGATCGCCGCAAGGCGATGCTTGAGGACATCGCCATCCTGACCGGCGGCGAGATGATCTCGGAAGATCTCGGCATCAAGCTCGAGAACGTCACCGTCGGCATGCTCGGCACTGCCAAGCGCGTCACCATCGACAAGGACAACACCACCATCGTCGATGGCGCCGGTGACAAGTCCGGCATCGAAGGCCGCGTCGGTGCGATCCGCCAGCAGATCGAAGTCACCACCAGCGACTACGACCGTGAGAAGCTCCAGGAGCGTCTCGCCAAGCTCGCCGGCGGTGTTGCCGTGATCAAGGTCGGCGGTTCGTCCGAAGTCGAGGTCAAGGAGCGCAAGGATCGCGTCGACGACGCGCTGCACGCGACCCGCGCCGCGGTTGAAGAAGGTATCGTCCCCGGCGGCGGTACGGCGCTGCTCTACGCCACCAAGGCCATCGAAGGCCTGAAGGGCGAGAATGACGACCAGACCCGCGGCGTCGATATCATCCGCAAGGCGCTCTACGCGCCGGTCCGCCAGATCGCGTCCAACGCCGGTCATGACGGTGCGGTGATTTCGGGCAAGCTGCTCGACGGCGACGATTCGAACCTCGGCTTCAATGCCCAGACCGACACCTATGAGAACCTGGTCCAGGCCGGCGTGATCGACCCGACCAAGGTCGTCCGCACCGCGCTTCAGGATGCAGCCTCGGTCGCCGGCCTGCTGATCACCACCGAAGCGGCGGTGAGCGACATTCCGGAAGACAAGCCTGCGGCCGGCGGCATGCCGGGCGGCATGGGCGGCATGGGCGGCATGGACTTCTAAGTCCCGCCTTCCACGCGACGTACAACAGGGAAGGGCCTCGGCAGCGCTGCCGGGGCCCTTTTCTTATGCGCTCGGCTCGAAGCGCCCGTCGGGACGCCGCACCCGCCCACCCTGATGGCCGGCGGTGGTCCGGATCGCCGGCCAGTCCGCCATCCGGTCGGTGCCGAAGTTGAAGCACAACAAAGCGGTCGGGGGATCCGAACGGCCGGGCGCCGTCGAATGCACGAAGTGGTCGCCGAAGATCAGCGCCTCGCCCTCGCGATAGTCATAAGATCGCGTCTCGCCCGTCAGCGTCTTGAACCTAAGTCCGAAGCCCGCGGTCGGCGGCGGCCCGATCGGGGTAAGGAGGGTAAAGGCCTGGTTGCCGGTGTCTTTCCAATCGAGATGGAAATCCTCCTTCGTGCATTGGCTGCGAACGACCACAAAGCCCTGATACATTCGGATGGCCCGGTCGACCGCGACATAGTCCGCCACGTGCCGGGCGACGTCCAGCGCGTCGAACGCGGACTGAAAGCGTGCAAAGGTCGCGTCGTCACCGGCCGAGATCCACCGAATATCGCTTTCCCACGCGGGTCGGGCGACATGAACGCCGGCAGGGAGGACGGGGCCCGCAAGATCAGCGAAGCTATTCGCCACCGCCGGGTGTATCGCCACGCGCATCACATTGGGGGCGAGCCAGTCGGGATCGAGAAAATGCCTCACCCTACTGTTGTGGCCCGGCGCAGGCTTCCGCACCAGTCTTGTTGCGGGCGAACGAAACCATTCGATCCGGACCGAACCACAATGCGCTCTTAACCATTGTCGGTATGACGGCGCTAAACGGCCAATCCTAACCGGCCGCCATGCTGCATCAGCCCATTGCGATTCCCACGGCCAGCCGGGCTGAAGTCATTGCCGCGTTCAGTCACGCGCTCGACCTGACCGAAGGGCAGCCCGCCGGCCATTGTATCCGCACCTGCTGGATCGGGATGCAGGTGGGCCGGGCGATCGGCTTGTCCGATGCCGACCTCGGCGACTTGTACTACGCCCTGCTGCTCAAGGACCTCGGCTGCAGCAGCAATGCCGCCCGCATCTGCGAGCTCTACGAAGCCGACGATCGCGCCTTCAAGGCCGGTTACAAGACGGTCGGCACAAGCCTCGCCTCGACCCTGCATTTCGTCTTCAGCAAGACCGCAAAGGGCGGGTCGCTGCGTCAGCGGGCGCGCGCGATCGGCAACATCCTGCTCAACGGCGACGCGATCGCGCAGGACCTAATCGTCTCGCGCTGCACCCGCGGCGCGGACATCGCCCGCACCCTCCGCTTCAGCGACGCGGTGTGCGACGCCATCTATCATCTCGACGAGCACTGGAATGGCTCCGGGCGGCCGGGCCGGCTGCAGGGCGGTGCCATCCCGCTTCTGTCGCGGATCGCGCTGATGGCGCAGGTAGCCGACGTCTTCCACACCCATGCCGGCCGCGACGCCGCGCTGGACGAAGTAAGGCGGCGCAGCGGAATCTGGTTCGATCCCGAACTGGTCGATGCCTTCGTCGCGGCCAGCAACGCTCCGCAGTTCTGGCAAGTGCTCACGTCGCCGACCATCGAGGGCCGGGTGGTGCGCCTCGCGCCGCGATGCTCGGACCGGCCACTCGATGGCGCCTATCTCGATTCGATCGCGGACGCTTTCGGCCAGGTGATTGACGCCAAGAGCCCATTCACGGCGGGCCATTCGAAACGCGTCGGCGATCTGAGCGCGCTGATGGCGACCGCCTTCGACATGACCGCCGACGAGGTCCGCTGGCTGCGCCGCGCGGCGGTGCTGCACGATGTCGGCAAGCTCGGCGTGTCGAGCGCGATCCTCGAAAAGCCGGGCGGCCTCGACGATCGCGAATGGGCGGAGATGCGCGATCACGCCACCCACACCCGCGCGATCCTCGGCCGCATTGGCGCATTTTCGGATCTGGCCGATGTCGCTGCGGCGCATCACGAGCGGCTGGACGGAGGCGGCTATCCGTTGGGACTGCCCGGCGCGGCGATCAGCCGCCATACCCGGATCATCACCACCTGCGATTTCTACGACGCGCTGGTGTCCGACCGGCCCTATCGGGCTGCCCTTCCGGTCGACGAAGCACTTCGCATCATGGCTGACGCCAGCGGCACCGCGATCGATCCCGAATGCCTCGCCATCCTGAGGTCGAGCGTCAAACCAGCCTGAATGCGGCGCCAAACGAGAAAGGGCCGCCCGGTTTCCCGGACGGCCCTCCCTTTGCCTTGATCAGGCGTCGTGGCGCTTAGCGGCCCGCGACGTTGTCCTGGCCGTTGGCGACGTCTTCGGCGGCGTTCTCGATCGAGTTGCCGGCGTTCGACAGGCTGTTGCCAGCGGCGTCGAGAGCGTTGTCGGCAGCGGCGCCGAGGTTCTCGGTGCCGGCGATCGCCGAGTTGGTGTCAGCCGCAGCTTCGGTCTCGATGGTGTTCTCGGTCGAGACGGCGTTGTCCGGAGCATTGTCCTGGCAAGCAGCGACGGTGAGACCCAGAACCGCGACGGCGGCGAGTGCGATCTTCTTCATATCGGTTTCCATCCCTATGTTTTCGGGCGCTTCCCTCCCTTGAGACGAGGTCGGCTACCCAAGCGACCCGCCCATATTTGGGTCAAGCCAGCGCGCGGATTTAGGTGAGGCGAGGCCGCAGCGCAATTCTCTTTTGCGACGAACCGTTTTTGCGCAGGGATCCCGCACATCGGCGCTTGTAGATATAAAGATATCTTTATATCGTTAAATCATGACCATTCCGCTTCCCCTGGCCGACCTGTTTCAGGCGCTGGCCGATCCCAGTCGGTTGCGGCTGCTGGCGCTGCTGCGGGAGATGGAGTTGACGGTGGGCGAGCTGGCGCAGGTACTGGCGCAAAGCCAGCCGCGGGTCAGCCGTCACCTCAAGATCCTCGCCGACGCGCGGCTGATCGAGCGGCGCAAGGAAGGCAGCTGGGTGTTTCTTCAACTCGGCGAGCCGGCGCTGGTCGAGGCGCTGGTCGGATTGTGGGACGCGGTCGCCGATCCCGTCACCACCCGCCAGTTCGCCGCCGATCGCGCGCGCCTGGTCGCGGTTCGCGCCGACCGGGCGGAGGCCGCGGCGCGTTACTTCGCAGCCCACGCCGCGCAATGGGACGAAATCCGCTCGCTCCATGTCGCCGACGATCAGGTCGAGGAGGCGATCCGCGAAGCGCTGGGCGCGGGGCCGATCGGACAATTGGTCGATATCGGCACCGGCACCGGACGGATGATCGAATTGTTCGGCCAGGCCGCCACCCGCAGCATCGGCATCGATCGCTCGACCGAAATGCTGCGGCTCGCCCGGGTCAAGCTCGAGGAAGCCGGGATCGAGGCCGTCTCGCTCCGCCAAGGCGACATGTATGCCTTGCCGCTGCCCGATGGGGAGGCCGACGTCGTGCTGCTTCATCAGGTGCTGCATTATGCGCAGTCGCCTGCGGCGGCGATCGTCGAGGGTGCGCGGCTGCTGCGCCCCGGGGGCCGCCTCCTGATCATCGATTTCGCGCCGCACGACCGCGAGGAATTGCGCGACACCGCGCAGCACGCGCGATTGGGCTTTGCCGACGACGCGGTGCTCGGCTGGCTCGGCGCCGCCGGGCTCGACGGCAAGGTCGTCCGCCATCTCGAAGGCGGCGAATTGACCGTCACTTTATGGGCGGGCGTTCGTCCGCCCCGCCTCGATCAGGAAAGGAAGGCCGCATGAGCAGCGCCCCCATGCCCGCCATCGCGCCCGTGCCGTTTCCAGCCGCCGAGCCGCCGCCGCTGTTCGCCCACGCCCGCGGCGACATCGACGTCAGCTTCGAATTCTTCCCGCCCAAGACCGATCCGATGAACGAAACGCTGTGGCGTTCGATCAAGATGCTCGAGCCTTTGTGCCCGCGTTTCGTCTCAGTCACCTATGGCGCGGGCGGATCGACCCGCGAGCGGACCCATCAGACCGTCGCGCGGATCGTCCGCGAAACGGGCCTTCCCGCGGCGGCGCATCTCACCTGCGTCGATGCCAGCAAAGCCGAAATCGATGAGATCGCTCGCGCCTACTGGGACGCCGGGGTGCGCCACATCGTCGCGCTGCGCGGCGATCCGCCCGAAGAAGGCCGCGATTATGCGCCGCACCCGCAAGGCTATGCCAATGCCGCCGACCTCGTTGCGGGCCTGACGAAAATTGCCCCGTTCGAGATCAGCGTCGCCTGCTATCCAGAGGTGCACCCGCAGGCCGATTGCCCCGACAGCGACCTCGATAATCTGAAGCGCAAGATCGACGCCGGGGCGACCCGCGCGATCAGCCAGTTCTTCTTTTCGGCCGATAATTTCTTCCGCTTCCGCGACCGTGCGGCGGCAGCGGGCATCGACGCCGAGATCGTGCCCGGCATCCTGCCGGTGTCGAATGTCGCGCAGACCCGCAAGTTTGCCGGCCTGTGCGGCGCGGCCATTCCGGGGTGGATGAACCGCATGTTCGAGGGCCTCGACGCGCTGCCCGCCGCGCGCCAGCTGATCGCCGCCACTGTCGCCGCCGAACTGTGCGGCCAGCTCTACGCCGGCGGCATCCGCCACTTCCACTTCTATACCCTCAACCGGGCCGAACTCGCTTATGCCATATGTCACCTGCTCGGCGTGCGTGCGCCGTGCGAAGCCGCCGAGGCGATCAAATGAGCGCGCGTGAGGCCCTGCGCGATGCCGCCGCAGAGCGTATCCTGATCATCGACGGTGCCTTCGGGACCGAGATCCAGAATTGCGGGCTTAGCGAAGCCGATTACGCCGGCACGCTCGGCCTCGGCCACGATCAGAAAGGCAACAACGACATCCTGGCACTGACCCGCCCGGACGTCCCCGAAGCCATTCACCGCGCTTATTTCGAAGCCGGCGCGGACATTGCCGAAACCAACACCTTTTCGGCCAACCGCATCAGCCAGGCCGATTACGGCGCCGAGCATCTGGTCCGCGAGATCAATCTCGAAAGCGCCCGCATCGCCCGCCGTGTCGCCGACGAATTCGAGGCTCGGGACGGCCGCCGCCGCTTCGTCGCCGGTGCGATCGGGCCGACCAACAAGACCCTGTCTTTGTCGCCTGACGTTAACGATCCCGGCTTTCGCGAGATCGACTTCGACCATCTGAAAGACGTCTACCGCGAGCAGATTGACGCGCTGGTCGAAGGCGGCGTGGACTTCATCCTGATCGAGACGATCTTCGACACCCTGAATGCCAAGGCCGGGATCAAGGCCGCGCTGGAAGCGGGCGAGGCGCTCGGCCGCGATCTGCCGATCATGCTGTCGATGACCATCACCGATCTTTCCGGCCGCAACCTGTCGGGTCACACGGTGGAGGCCTTCTGGCACGCCGTCCGCCATGCCCGGCCGGTCACCATCGGGCTCAACTGCTCGTTCGGCGCCGAGCAACTTCGTCCGCATGTCCGCACGCTCGCCGATAGCTGCGACGCGCTGGTCATGGTCTATCCGAACGCCGGCCTGCCCAACGACCTCGGCGCTTATGATGAAAAGCCGGAAACTACCGCGAGCCTCGTCGGCGAATGGGCGAAGAATGGCCAGGTCAACATCCTCGGTGGTTGCTGCGGCTCCACCCCGGCGCACATTCGCGCCATCGCCGATTTCGTGCGCGAGCTTCCCCCGCGCGCACTGCCGCAAGTTCCCGTGAAGACCCGGCTCGCCGGTCTCGAACCCATGGTGATCGCCGCGTGAATTCCCCTTCTTCCGGGTCGTCCTTCGTCAACATCGGCGAGCGGACCAACGTCACCGGCTCGGCCAAATTCAAGAAACTGATCCTCGCAGGCGATTACGACGCCGCGGTCGAGGTCGCGCGCGACCAGGTCGAGAATGGCGCGCAGGTGATCGACGTCAACATGGACGAGGCGCTGCTCGACGGCGAACTCGCCATGACCACCTTCCTGAAGCGCATTGCCGCCGAACCCGACATCGCCCGGGTGCCGGTGATGATCGACAGCTCGAAATGGAGCGTGATCGAGGCGGGTCTCAAATGCGTCTCGGGCAAGCCGATCGTCAATTCGATCAGCATGAAAGAAGGGGAGGAACCGTTCCTCGCCCAGGCCCGCGCCTGCATGGCCTATGGCGCCGCCGTCGTGGTCATGGCGTTCGACGAGGTCGGCCAGGCCGACACCGCCGCGCGCAAGATCGAAATCTGCGAGCGCGCCTACAAATTGCTCACCAGAATCGGCTTTCCGCCCGAAGACATCATCTTCGATCCCAACGTCTTCGCCGTCGCGACCGGGATCGAGGAGCACAACCGCTACGCGATCGACTTCATCGAAGCGCTGCGCGAGATCAAGCGCCGCTGCCCGCACGTCCATTTCTCAGGCGGCCTGTCGAACCTGTCGTTCTCTTTCCGCGGCAACGAGCCGGTGCGCCGGGCGATGCACTCGGTGTTTCTGTATCACGCCATTCCCGCCGGGCTGGACATGGCGATCGTCAACGCCGGGCAGCTCGACGTCTACGATGCGATCGATCCCGAGCTTTGCGACGCCTGCGAGGACGTCATCTTTGATCGCCGCCCGGACGCTACCGAGCGGCTGATCACGCTTGCCGAACGCTTTCGCGGCACCGACGCCGCGGTCGAGGTGCGTGAAGCGGCCTGGCGCAGCTGGCCGGTCCGCGAGCGCCTCGCCCACGCGTTGGTCAAGGGCATCGACGCCCACGTCGTCGACGATACGGAAGAAGCCCGCCACAGCGTCAAGCGCCCGATCGAGGTGATCGAAGGGCCGCTGATGGACGGCATGAACATCGTCGGCGACCTGTTCGGGTCGGGCAAGATGTTCCTGCCGCAGGTAGTGAAATCTGCCCGCGTCATGAAAAAGGCGGTCGCCCACCTGCTGCCCTTCATCGAGGCCGAAAAGGTCGCGGGCGAAAGTGCCGGCAAGGGCAAGGTCGTCATGGCCACCGTCAAGGGCGACGTCCACGACATCGGCAAGAACATCGTCGGCGTGGTGCTGCAGTGTAACGGCTTCGAGGTGATCGACCTCGGCGTGATGACGCCCTGGCCCAAGATTCTCGAAGCGGCGAACGAGAATGGCGCCGACATTATCGGTCTTTCCGGCCTGATCACCCCTTCGCTCGACGAAATGGTGACCGTCGCCGAGGAGATGGAGCGCGCCGGCATGACCCGGCCGCTGCTGATCGGCGGCGCCACCACCAGCCGCGCCCACACTGCGCTGCGCATCGCGCCGCGCTATTCGGGCCCGGTCATTCACGTCCTCGACGCCAGCCGCGCGGTCGGTGTCGCCGGGGCTTTGGTCAGCGACGGCCCGCAGCGGCAGGACCTGATCGGCCGCACCGCCAGCGACTATCAGCAACTGCGCGAACAGCGCGAGGGGCGCGGGCAGAGCGACCTTGCCGACCTTGCCGAAGCCCGCGCCAATCGCTTCGACGGCGATACCGCCGGTCCCAGCCCCAAGCCGCTCCGCCCCGGCATCCACCGCTTCGACGACTGGAGCCTCGCCGACCTTCGCCGCGTCATCGACTGGACCCCCTTCTTCCGCGCGTGGGAACTACACGGCGTCTATCCCGCGATCCTCGATGACCCCGTCGTCGGCAAGGAAGCGCGCAACCTGTTCCACGATGCCGAGGCGATGCTCGACCGGATCATCGAGGAAGGCTGGCTTCAGGCCCGCGGCGCGATCGGGCTGTGGCCCGCGCACCGCGAGGGCGATGACATCTTCGCTGACGGCAAGCGCCTGCCGATGCTGCGTCAGCAGGTTCGCAAGCGCGAGGGCCGGCCTAACATGTGCCTCGCCGACTTCATCGCCGAGAAGGACGACTGGCTCGGCGGTTTCGCGGTCGCGATCCACGGCATCGAGCCGCACCTCGAGCGCTTCCAGGCGGACAAGGACGATTACAGCGACATCATGCTGAAATCGCTCGCCGACCGTTTGGCCGAAGCCTTTGCCGAACGGCTGCACCAACATGTCCGGACCGACTTGTGGGGATATGCGCCCGACGAAAATCTCTCCAACGAGGAACTCATCAAGGAACGCTATCGCGGCATTCGCCCGGCGCCCGGCTATCCCGCCTGTCCAGAACATAGCCTGAAGCCGCTGCTGATGGACTTGCTCGGCGGCGAGGCGGCGGGCATCCGGCTGACCGAAAGCTTCGCCATGTTGCCGGCCTCGGCGGTATCGGGCTTCTATTTCGCCCATCCCGACAGCGCCTATTTCGGCGTCGCCCGGATCGGACAGGACCAGCTCGAGGACTATGCCGAGCGGCGCGGGGTCGACATCGACACCGCCGCCCGCTGGCTCCGGCCCAACCTCGACTGAGCATTTCTTCGTCACCCCGGGCCTGACCCGGGGTCCCGCTTCTTCCTCACAGCCGGTAGCGGGACCCCGGATCAGGTCCGGGGTGACGGGAAGACAGATACAGGCGTAGAGAGCAGCCGAATGCTTCGCTTCCTCACGTTCCTTCTCGCCCTGATCCTCGCCGTCCCCGCCGCCGCCCAGCTCGGCAGCGGGCAGCGGCACATGGGGATCGAGCTGGTCGCCGAAGGACCGGCGGTGCCGGGGCAGGACGTCGAACTCGCGCTGGTTATGACCCCGGAAGCGGGCTGGCACGGCTATTGGGAAAATCCCGGCGACGCGGGCAAGCCAATGACCGTGGACTGGCAATTGCCGCAAGGCGCCGCCGCCGGCCCACTGCGCTACCCGGTGCCGACCCGGCTGGTGGTGGCGGACCTCATGAACCATGTGTTCAAGGGGCCTTACGCCATCCTCACCCGCCTCAAGGTTCCGGCCAATGCCAGCGGCACGATGCCGATCCGGGCCAGCCTCGATTACCTCGTCTGCACCGACACGGTGTGCGTGCCCGAACGCGGGCAGGTGGCGCTCGACCTGCCGGTCGGCAGCGGGCCGACCGACCCCCGCTTCGACGAATGGCGCGCCAGGCTGCCGCAACCGCTTGGGTCGCTGGCCAGCTACGCCGTCGCCGGCGACAAACTCCAGGTCGCCATTCCGCTTCCGACAAGCGTCGCGGTCACCGCGCCCTATCTTTACGCCATCACCGGCGAGGCGGTCCGCTATGCCGACGCGCAGACCTTCCGCCGCACTGCCGACCGCCTGATCGCCGAGCTTCCGCTCGATGCAGCGCCGTCGGGCCGCTTCGAGGGCGTCATCGACCTCGGCACCGGCCGCGCCCTGCGCTTCACCGCGGCGCCCGGCCCGGTGCCAGAGGGCGGAAGCGCGGTGGGCGGCGGCGAAACCTGGCGGCTGCTTCTCTTCGCCTTCCTTGGCGCGGTGGTGGGCGGCCTGATCCTCAACCTCATGCCCTGCGTGTTCCCGATCCTGGCGCTGAAAGCCCTGGCACTCGCCCGCGCCGGCGGCGAGGAGCGCGAGGCGCGGGCTGACGCGCTCGGCTATACGGCCGGCGCGATTGTCGGCACCGGTGCGCTGGGCGCCGTGCTGCTCGCCCTGCGCGCCGGCGGAAGCGCCGCCGGCTGGGCCTTTCAGTTGCAGGACCCGCGGACGATCCTGCTGCTGTTCCTGCTCGCGGTCGCGATCACCCTCAATCTGCTCGGCCTGTTCAAGCTCCCCGTGCTCGGCGGCGACAACAATCCGCGTGGCGGCTTCGCGACGGGTGCGCTCGCCGCCTTCGTCGCGACGCCCTGCGCGGGGCCGTTCATGGGCGCGGCGCTGGGCACTGCTCTGCTGCTTCCGGCGGCAGGCGCGCTGCTGGTGTTCGCCGGCCTCGGCTTCGGCCTCGCCCTGCCGTTCCTCCTGCTCGCCTTCGTGCCGTCGTTGCGGAGGCGGTTGCCCAAACCCGGTCCGTGGATGATGCGGCTGCAGCGCATCCTGGCGGTGCCGATGGCGCTGTCGGCGCTCGCCGCTTTGTGGCTGTTGTGGCGGCAGGGCGGGACAAGCGGGCTGCTTCTGGGCCTCGTTTCCGGCGCGGTGCTAGGCCTTGCCTTACTGCTGGCCGGACGCCGGCAGGGGAAGGGCGAGCCTGCTCTCGCCGCACCGATCGTCGCCCTATTGCTACTGGTCGCCGTGCCCCTGTTCGGGATCGGTCGGGGCGAGATGGCGGTGACGCAGCGTGGCAATAGCGGCGAAGCGTGGAGCGAAGCTAAGGTCGCCGCCGCCCGCGCCGCCGGCCGCCCGGTGTTCGTTTATTTCACCGCCGACTGGTGCCTAAGCTGCAAGGTCAACGAAGCCAGCACCATCGACCGCGAGCCGGTCCGCGACGCGCTGAAAGCCGCGAATGCCGAAGTCCTCGTTGCCGACTGGACCAACGCCGACCCGGCGATCACCCGCTTCCTCGATAGCCGCGGCCGCGGCGCGATCCCGCTTTACCTTTGGTACGCGCCGGGCGCCGCCGAGCCCGAAGAACTGCCGCAGGTGCTGACCCCCGCCATGCTGATCGAGCGGGCGGGCGCCGTTAGCCGCTGATCACCCCCGCTCGGGGGTCACGCTCGACGTCTTTTCCCACACCTTCTGCCCGGCGATCCACGTCTCCAGCACTTGCGTGCGCGCCAGATCATGCGCCGACACCGCCGCCGGATCGCGGTCGACGAGGATGAAGTCGGCCTGCTGCCCGACATCGAGCCCGCCCATCGCCCCTTCGGCGAAGCTCGCCCAGGCCGCGTCGCGGGTGAAACCGGCGAGCGCCTGGCCGAGGCTCAGCCGCTCCCACGGCCGCCATCCGCCCGCCGGCTGATCGTCCATCCCCTGCCGGCTAATCGCCGCGGCGAGGCCGGGGAAGGGGTCGGGATCCTCGACCGGGAAATCGGACCCGAGCGGCAGGCGTACGCCGGTCCGGGCCAGCGTCTGCCAGGCATAAGCCCCGCCAAGGCGCTGCGGCCCAAGCCGCGCCTCGGCCATCAACCGGTCGCTGGTCTGATGCACCGGCTGCATCGAGGGGACGACCTTGCCCGCCGCGAAGCGCTTGAGGTCGGGCACGTCGACGATCTGGGCATGCTCGACCCGGCAGCGCTTGTCGCCGATGCTGCAGCCGATTGCCTCAAAGGCCGACAGCACCATCTCGTTCGCCGCATCGCCGATCGCGTGCACCGCGACCTGGAAACCGCCGCGCACCGCGATCCCGCCCTGTTCGCGCAGCTGCGCCGGAGTCAGCAGCGGCAAGCCGCGGGTGTGCGGTGCATCATGATACGGTGCCTTGAGCCACGCCCCGCGCGAGCCCAGCGCGCCGTCGGCGTAGAGCTTGACGCCCGCGAACCACAGCCGGTCGTCGAACTGCGATCCCCGCCGCGCGATCCGCTGCAGGTTGGCCAGTTCCGCGCTACCCGCGGCATAGGAAAAGATCCGCAGCTTCTGCCGGCCCGCGCCATAGGCCTCGACCATGGCATTCCAGTCGGCAACGCTGGTGCCCATGTCGGCAACCGCGGTCAGCCCGCGCGACAACAAGGCTTCCTGGCCGCGCCGCAACGCGTCGGCCCGCATCGCCGTGGTGGGGGCAGGGACATGGGCGTCAACCAGCGCGGTCGCCGCATCGACGAACAGGCCGTCGCGGATCTCGCCGCCGGCCGGCGCCTTGGTAAGATTGCTCACCCCCGCCGCGCGCAGCGCCGCGCTGTTGCCGACGGCCGCATGACCATCGACCCGCTCGAGCCACACCGGCCGGTCCTTCACCACCGCGTCGAGATCGGCGCTGGTCGGAAAGCGCTTGTCGGCCCACAATTCCTGGTTCCAGCCGCGCCCGGTGATCCACGGCCGGTCGGGGTTCGCCGCCGCATACTCACGCAGCCGCTCCTGCAATTCGGCAAGGCTGCGCGTGCCGGTGAGATCGAGCTGCCCGAGCGCCAGGCCGTAGCCCACCACATGACCGTGCGCGTCGATCAGGCCCGGCATCAGCACCTTGCCCCCGCCATTCAGCACCCGCGTGCCCGCCGGCAGTTTAAACATCTCGCCATGCAACACCCGCTTCACCTTGCCGTCCTCGCCCACCAGCAACCCGGTGAATCGCTCTATCTTGCGGTCGGCGGTGACCCGCACGCCTTTCACATTGGTGACCAGGAGATCGGCGGCGGCGGCCGGCGCGGCGGCGAGGAGGAGGGCAGCGGCGCCCAGCAGAGGTGTCTTCATGGGTTGCAGGCCTAGCATTGTCGCCGCGCGAGGGAAGGGCTAGCGCTGTGCCCCGCATGACACCGCCCGATATCAACGACATCCGCACCGCCGCCGAGCGTATCGCCGGCGCCGTGGTCCGCACCCCGTTCTTGAAGAGCCGCACCCTGTCCGAAATCATCGGCGCGGAGGTCTGGCTGAAGTTCGAGAACCTGCAGTTCACCGCCGCCTACAAGGAGCGCGGTGCGCTCAACAAACTGCTCCAGCTGACCGACGACGAGCGCGCCCGCGGGGTGATCGCGGCGAGCGCCGGCAACCACGCGCAGGCGGTCGCCTATCACGGCCGCCGATTGGGCATTCCGGTCACCATCGTGATGCCGACCTCCACCCCGCTGATGAAGGTCGCGCAGACCGAGGAACATGGCGCCCGCGTGGTGCTGCACGGCGACCGCTTCGACGACGCCTATGCCCACGCCCGCGAGATCGAAGCGGCGGAAGGCCTGGTTTTCGTTCACCCGTTCGACGATCCCGCCATCGTCGCCGGCACCGGTACCATCGCGATCGAGATGCTGGAGGCCGAGCCCGAGCTCGACACCCTGGTCGTCCCGATCGGCGGCGGCGGCCTGATCAGCGGCATGGCGATCGCCGCCCGGTCGCTCAAACCCGGCATCGAGATCGTCGGGGTTGAGGCCGAACTTTATCCCTCGATGAAGAATGTCGTCGAAGGCGGCGCAGGCGCGATCGGCGGCGACACGCTGGCCGAGGGTATCGCGGTCAAGGAGCCGGGCAAGCTCACCCGCGCGATTATCAAGGATCATGTCGACCGCATCGAGCTGGTCTCCGAACGCGACCTCGAACATGCCGTGGCGCTGCTGGTCGCAATCGAGAAGACCGTGGTCGAAGGGGCGGGCGCCGCCGGCCTCGCCCACCTGCTCGGCGCGCCCGATGCCTACAAGGGCCGCAAGATCGGCACCGTCCTGTGCGGTGGAAACATCGACACGCACCTGCTCGCCAACGTGCTGATCCGCGAGCTCGTCCGCTGCGGCCGGATCGCGCGGCTGCGCATCGGCGCGCAGGATCGGCCGGGCGCGCTCGCCGCCATCACCGCCTGTTTCCACGAAGCGGGGGTCAACATCATCGAGACCAACCACCAGCGGATCTTTTCCAAGCTGCCGGCCAAGGACACGGTAATCGAAGTCGAATGCGAGGCGCGCGACGCCGAGGCGATCGAGGCGCTGGTCCAGCGGCTCGAGGGCAAGGGCTTCGAAGTCACCCGCGCCGCGCTCGACTGAACTTTAGTCCGCGCCCTCGCGCTCGCACATCGCGATCTGAAGCATCATCGCGCCGGTCGCGAGAAAGCTGAGTGCCAGGATCCATGAGAAACTGGCGACCAGGTCGCTGGTGGTCCCGAACAGCGCGACGATGATGCTGGCGAGCGGCAGCCCGAGGATCAGGATCGCCGCCAGCGCAAGATCGGTCGCGGCGGCGATTCCCGTCCAGCGGCGCACGGTGGACCCGCTCGCTTGAAGCGTCGCGGCCACCAGCAGGGCGACGCGCAGCACCAGCCAGAAGGTCATCACCGTGATGTTGGGAAGAAAGCGCGTTTCCTCGCGCGCCAGGAACATCGCCCCCGCGGCCATGGTGACCAGCCCGGCCATCGTCGCGGGCAGCCGCGCCGCGCGCCGTCCGGTCGCGGCGATCACTTCGAGCAGCCCCGCGATCAGCAACAATTCGCCGACGATCAGCGCGCCGCTCGACGCCGCCACTTCGGGCAACAGCAACGCGCCGAACGCCAGCGCCAGGATCAAGGCACCACAAAGCGCCGTCATCCGGGCGCGCCGTTGGTCGGGAGTTGCGGTCATCTCGGCGGTGTAACAGCTTTGCGGCAAGCGGGGGAGGGCCGTCGCCAACCTGCGCCCATGTCCGGGGTCGTTCGTCGCCCGGCTCGTACAATCGGAAAAAGCTGTCAGTCCGGCGAGAATGATTTGTTTGGGCGCTCCCTCGCCCACAGCTAGGAGGGCATCACGAATCTTGAAACCTTACGCGAGGAGCCAACACCCATGGACGCAAAGACCGGCGAACTTTCCGGCGGCTGCCCTTATCAGGCAAGCAAGGCGCGCTCGCTGCTCGGGCGGCAGAACAAGGACTGGTGGCCCGAAGCGCTGCCGGTCGACATGCTTCATCAGAACGGCGTGTCCCCCGACCCGCTCGGCTCCGACTTCGATTATGCCGAGGCGTTCAACGCGCTCGACTACACCGCGCTCAAGAATGACCTCACCGCGCTGATGACCGACAGCAAGCCGTGGTGGCCGGCCGATTACGGCCACTATGGCCCGTTCATGATCCGCATGGCCTGGCATGCCGCCGGCACCTATCGCGTGACCGACGGTCGCGGCGGCGCCAACAGCGGTCAGCAGCGGTTCGAACCGCTTAACAGCTGGCCCGACAACGGTAACCTCGACAAGGCCCGCCGCCTGCTGTGGCCGATCAAGCAGAAGTACGGCAAGAACATCAGCTGGGCCGACCTCTTCATCCTCGCCGGCAACGTCGCGATCGAAAGCATGGGCGGCCCGGTGTTCGGTTTCTCCGGCGGCCGCCGCGACGTGTTCCAGAGCGAAGGCGACACCTTCTGGGGCACCGAGGAGCTGTGGGTGGACGAGGGCGCCGAAACTCGCATCACCGAGGAAGCGACCGATCTCGAAGGCCCGCTGGCGGCGATCCAGATGGGCCTCATCTACGTCAATCCGGAAGGCCCGGGCGGCAATCCCGACCCGCTGCAGTCGGCCCGCGACATGCGCGCGACCTTCAGCCGCATGGCGATGAACAGCGAAGAAACCGTGGCGCTGACCGCCGGCGGCCACGCCTTCGGCAAGGCGCACGGTGCCAAGCCGTCCGAGCGCTTCGGCAAGAACCCGGCTTCGGAGAGCGTGCACCTCCAGGGTCTCGGCTGGCTGACCGACGAGGAAGATATCGGCAAGGGCCACATCACCACCAGCGGCATCGAAGGCGCGTGGTCGAACAACCCGACCAAGTGGGGCGGCGACTATTTCCGCCTGCTGTTCAAATACGACTATGAGCTGGTCACGAGCCCGGCCGGTGCCAAGCAGTGGCAGCCGGTCAATCCCGATCCCGAGGACATGGCTCCCGACGCGCGCGATTCCAGCAAGCGCGTCCCGACCATGATGACCACCGCCGACATGGCGCTGAAGATGGACCCGGAATTCCGCGCCATCTCCGAGCGTTTCCGCGACGATCAGGCGGCGCTCGACGACGCCTTCGCCCGCGCCTGGTTCAAGCTGACCCATCGCGATATGGGGCCGAAAATCCGGTACATCGGGCCGGAAGTGCCGGAAGAGACGCTAATCTGGCAGGATCCGGTGCCCGAAGGCCGTGAAGCCAGCGCGGCCGAGGTCGAGCGCTTCGGCAAGGCGATCCTCGACGCCGGCCTGACCATCGGTCAGTTGGTCAAGACCGCATGGGCGTCGGCCTCGACCTATCGCCGGTCGGATCATCGCGGCGGCGCCAACGGCGCGCGCATCCGCCTCGATCCGCAGGTCAATTGGGAGGTCAACGAGCCCGAAGAGCTCAAGACCATCCTCGCCAAGATCGACGAGCTGCGCGGCGATCTCAGCATGGCCGACGCCATCGTGCTGGCCGGCTCGGTCGCGGTCGAAAAGGCGGCGCGCGATGCCGGCTTCAACGTCACCGTGCCCTTCTCCGGCGGCCGCGGCGACGCGACGCAGGAGTGGACCGATGTCGACAGCTTCAAGTGGATGGAGCCGCAGTCCGACGGCTTCCGCAACTATCTGAAGACGCGCCAGCCGGTCCGCACGGAAGAGCTGCTGCTCGACCGCGCAGCCCTGCTTGGCCTGTCGGCGCCGGAAATGACCGCGCTGGTCGGCGGCCTGCGCGTGCTCGGTGCCAACCACGGCGATCGGCCGGAAGGCGTGTTCACCGACCGCAAGGGTCAGCTGACCAACGACTTCTTCGTCAACCTGCTGGACAACGACACCTTCTGGGAACTGGTCGATTCGTCGAGCGACGAGGAATTCATCGGCTTTACCCGCGCGGGCAAGACGCCGAAGTGGAAGGCGACCCGCACCGACCTCATCTTCGGCTCCAATTCGCAGCTTCGCGCCACTGCCGAAGTCTATGCCGAGAACGGCAATGAAGAGCTGTTCGTGCAGCACTTCATCAAGGCCTGGACCAAGGTCATGAACGCCGACCGCTTCGACCTGCTTCCGGCCAGGAAGGTCTCGGCCGATCAGGCCGGCGACGCATCCTACGTGGGTGCGTAAGCGTCGTGCTCCGGCGAGGGATTGTCCCTCGCCGGAGCATCTTTCACCTCAGCCTTCTCAGCTCCGCCGCCAGCAGCCGAAACTCCGGCTCCCGCGCGCTGCCCTTGCGCCAGATCAGCGCGATTTCGCGCCGCGCCTCGTCCGACTTGAGCGGCCGCGCTTCGACGCTGGTCCCGTCAAGCAGCCCTGCTTCGACCGCCATCTGCGGCACCAGCGTCATGCCGAGCTTGTTATCGACCATCTGCACCAGCGTATGCAGGCTGGTCCCAAGCATCATCGCCGAGGCTCGCAGGTCGGGCCGGTTGCAGGCCGCCAGCGCGTGATCTTTCAGGCAATGACCATCTTCCAGCAGCAGCATCCGGCTGGCGCTGATCTCATCGGGGCGGACGTCGTCGCCGGTGACCTCGCCCTCGGCCGAGGCGACCAATAGCCGGTCCTCGAACAGCACTTCGGAATCGATCTCGCCGCATTCGAACGGCAGCGCCAGAAGCGCGCAATCCACCGCGCCGCGGGCGAGGCCGTCGCACGCCGCGCCACTCGGCTCCTCGCGCAGGAACAGCTTGAGGCTGGGATGCTCGGCGCGGAGGCGGGGGAGGAGCGGAGGCAAGAGAAACGGCGCGATAGTGGGAATCACCGCCATGCGCAGTTCGCCCGTCAGCGGTTCGCGCTCGGCCTCGGCCATCTCGGCCAGCTCTTCCGCCGCGCGTAGCACCAGCCGCGCCTTGGTCACGATCCGCTCGCCGAGCGGCGTGAACCGCATCACCCGGCGCGAGCGCTCGACCAAGGTCGAGCCGAGCAGGGTCTCGAGCTCGCGGAGTGAAGCCGACAGCGTGGATTGGGTAATGAAGCAACTCTCCGCCGCGCGGCCGAAATGCTCATGGTCGTGCAGCGCGACCAGATATTGCAGCTGGCGCATGGTGGGAAGGAAAGTGGTCATCGGCCCAATCGATTAATCGAACCGTCTTAAGTCATTTGAATGTTTGAAGCCAACCACCCATATATGAGTGAACGGAGCGATCTGGTTCCCCTGTCGGACCGCTTCGGGCCGCCGCTGCTCGAGATCGTCTTGGTCTCCCCCTTGGACCAACGTTTCGCGGCGGCGGCCAGCCATTTTTCCTTTTCAGTCGCGTAGCGGGCTTCCAGCCAGCGCCTCGATGGTCGCCGCCGCCACCTCGCGAATCGCGCCGCGATCGAGACCGCAGGCGCGCGCCACCTCTTCGCCGGCCAGGCTGTCGCCGATCGCCAGCAGCGTCAGCGCCAGGGTCATGCGATCGACCGGGCGCGGATCGCCCAGCGCGCGCATGGTGCGGATAATCCGTTCGATCACCGCCACCACCGGCTCCAGCGCCTCGCGCTGGCGGGTCAGCGCGACCCAGCCGATCAGTTCGCCCGCACCCTCGCGGCGGAAGGCTTCGAACATGGCGTCGACCACATCGCGCTCGGTCGCCTGACCGGCGCGGCGCTGCTGGATCACGCCTTCGATCGAAGCGGCGACAGTTTGCGCGATATCCTCGGCCAGCGCGCGCTGCAGGCCCGCGGCGGTGCCGAAGTGATGCAGCAGGTTGGCATGGGTCCGCCCGACCTTTTTCGCCACCGCCTGCAATGTCACCGCGGCCGCGCCTTCCGTCTGCAGCAACGCACGCGCGGCGGCCATTGCCGCGCTTCGGCTCTCGGAAGGGGACACACGTTTGCGGATCAGGGGGCTTATTGACATTCTTGTAAGCAGATACCAGTTGTGACGCCGCAAAGGAGTGGAGATTGTTGATGGGCGTGGCAAGTCTCGATCGAGTTTCGGTGACCCCGACCGACCTCACCATCACCCCGCGCGACCGCCGTTTCGGCCGCGAAGGCAAGACCCCGCGCTGGTGGCTCAACAATTCGCCCTACGAAACCGCGCTTTACAACGCGCTGTCCGCGACCTTTCCCAAGGGCGAAACCTATTTCATCGAAAGCATCCGCGCCTTCCTGCCCGCCGCCGACGACAAGCTGGCGGGCGAAATCCGCGCCTTCACCACGCAGGAAGTGATCCACAGCCGGGAGCATGTCGCCTTCAACCGCCGTGCGGTGGAGGCGGGTTACGATCTCGCCCCGCTCGAACAGACGGTGCAGGACAGTCTCGACCTGCTGAAAGGCCGCCCGCCGATCCTTGACCTCGCGGCGACCATGGCGCTGGAGCATTTCACCGCCATCATCGCGCATGAACTGCTCGCAAATCCCCGCCACCTCGCCAACGCCGACCAGGCGACGGCAGACCTGTGGCGCTGGCATGCGGTGGAAGAGATTGAGCACAAGGGCGTCGCCTACGACACCTGGCTTGCCGCGACCAAGGACTGGACGCGGTTCAAGCGCTGGAAGGTGAAGAGCATCCTGATGCTGCTGGTCACCCGCAACTTCGTTCAGCACCGGACGCAAGGGGTGCTCGAACTGCTCCGGCAGGACGGGATCACCGGCTGGCGAGCCTGGGCCGGGGCGCTGTGGGTGATGTGGGGCAGGCCCGGCATCTTCCGCAAGGTCGGCGCGGCGTGGCTCAGCTACTTCCTCCCGCGCTTCCACCCGTGGAACGAGGACGATCGCATGCTGATCGCCGGCTGGGACGCGACTTTCGATTACCGGCAGGAGCCGCCCGCCCGGAAGGTGAGGCGAGCGGCCTGACGAGGCTTTACGCGGCGAGCATCTCCTCGCCCGCGGCCAGCTCCAGCGCGAACAACCGGCACATGACCTCGCTGCCACGCGCGCAGCTGTGCCGCGGCACGGTCCGCCCGGTGGGCCGGAAGCCGAGCTTCTCAAGCACCCGTCCACTTGCCGGATTGTCGACGAAATGCCCGGCTTCGAGCCGCGGCAGGCCGAGGGTGCGGGCGATCTCGATCAGCTGCCGGCCCGCTTCATAGGCGTAGCCGTGGCCCCAATGGGCCCGCGCGATCCAGTAGCCGATCTCGATCCCGCCGCCCGGCGCGCGGCCGAAGCCCGCGCCGCCGACCAGCTCGGGCTCGCCGTCGGTGCGGCGCAGCAGGAGAAAGCTCGGCAGGACCGGATCGGCGGTCTTGTCGAGAAACGCCCGGGCTTCGTCCAGGCCATAGGGCCACGGTGCCAGCGCGAGGTTGCGGACGATCGCCTCGTCGGCGATCGCCTTGGCAAGGGCGGGCGCATCTTCGGCCCAGCCGGGTCTCAGCAGCAATCTGTCGGTCCGCGCGAACATAGGTTTGGTCCTTCCCCTGTGCGGCCCCTTGGCAGGGCCTCGTGACAGTTTCGGGAGAAGAAAAAGAAAGGGAGAAGAGGGGGCTTCCCTCTTCTCCCTTTCAGAAACCTATCGCGTGGATGGTCCTGATCCGGGCTGCCCCCTCCTGGGGCGGCCCGTCATCGACCAACCCCTATTCGGCTGCGTCCGCCATCGCTGGCATAATCGCCTGCACGTGGACGTACTTGCGGCCTTGGCGGCCGTCGCTAAACGCGACTTTGCCGTCTGTAAGGGCGAACAGGGTGTGATCCTTGCCGAGACCGACATTGGTGCCCGGGTACACGCGGGTGCCGCGCTGACGCACGATGATGTTGCCGGCGACGACAGCTTCGCCACCGAACTTCTTCACGCCGAGCCGCCGGCCTTCTGAATCGCGGCCGTTACGCGACGAGCCGCCTGCTTTCTTATGTGCCATGGTGTGTTACGCCTTCGGAGTCTTCTTGGCCTTGCCCTTAGCAGGCGCAGCATCCTGAGTCGAGTTGGTCGCGTCCTGGGTGGCTTCGGTGCCGGCATCGGCGGGAACCACGCCCTCGCTCGAAGCGACCTGGCTTTCGTCGATCTCGGCCGGAGCCGGAGCGGCCTTGGCCTTCTTCGGCGCCTTCTTGGTGTCGCCGTCGGTCGCCGGAGCGGTGGCGTCGGCCGCCTTCTTCTGCTCGCTCTGGCCGCCGACCGACACGATCCGGAGGATGGTGTGCTGCTGACGATGGCCGTTCTTGCGGCGATAGTTGTGGCGGCGACGCTTCTTGAAGACGACGACCTTTTCGCCCTTCGCCTGAGCGATGATCTCGGCGGCAACGGTCAGGCCGTCGGTCCCCTTGAGGTCCGAGCCTTCGCCCGCGAGCAGCACGTCGCCCAGGGTGACGCTGTCACCGGCTTCACCGGCCAGCTTCTCGACGACGATCTTGTCTCCCGGTGACACGCGATACTGCTTGCCGCCGGTGCGCACGATAGCGAACATGGGCCTCTTCTCTTTTCTAGGTGTTCGAACACGTTGATTTCTTGACCCATGCGGCAGCGTGGCGCCGGCCCGCGCGGGAAAGCGTGCCCCCTAAGAGAGGATGGCCGAAAGGTCAACCAGCAGGGTCGGCGAGGACCGGATAAGCGGTCGAGCTCTTGCAGCGCTCCATCGCGAATTTCGAGGTGACGTTCTTCAAGGGCCCGGCGGCGATCAGCTTGCCATAGAAATCGTCGAAATGCGCCATGTCGCGCACCGCCACCCGCAGCCAGTAATCGGTTTCGCCTGCCATCCGAACCACTTCCAGCACTTCGGGCAGCACCGAGACGCCGGCCAGAAATCGCTGCTGCCATTCCGGGCTGTGGTCGCGTGCTTCGACCTCGATGAAGACGGTGAGCCCGAGCCCCAGCGCGCGCGGATCGACCAGCGCCACCGTCCGCTCGATCACGCCCCCGGCGCGCAATTTCTGGATTCGCCGCCAACAGGGGGTGGGGGACAGCCCGACCTGCGCGCCGATGTCGGCCACGGGCAAAGTCGCGTCTTCCTGGAGAATCGCGAGAATCCGGCGATCGGTGTGATCCATTTTCATATTCACGGCTTTTTGAGCATGAACTTGCAGCTTTGCAAGGTTGCCTGCAGCGCGCTTGTTATTTGCCCGACCCCCTTGCTGCATCTCCGTGAAAGGGGCAAATTCAGCTCGTTCCGAACGGAAGACGTCTTGATCAGAGCACGCAAGATTATTCCAACTTGGGATGGCGGGCCGCAGCGGTCACTCCCGTGCGCGGCCCGCCAGATTATTCCAACCTGGGACAACTTGCCGCCGCGGTGACGAGCCGCGGCGGCAGGCCAAGTCATCGTACCTTGAGAGCACTGGCCCCGGCGGATTCCCTAGATCCGCCGGGGCTCTTTCATTGCGGCGGGAAGGTCGCTGATTGTTGCTCTTTTGCTACAAGCGCCGGCAAAGCGGGGGCCGGGGCGGTCGGCATATTGGCGCGCCGCCAACTTCGTTCATTCTCCGCCAGGTAAATGCGTGTCGCGGGCATGCGGCAGGCACATTCGGGGGTTTGCCATGACCATTCGCCGTTCCGCCTTGCTCCTCACCATCAGCACGCTCGCACTGGTCGCCGCCGCGCCGGCTGCGGCGCAGCAGAACCAGCAGGCCATTCAGGAATCGAACGTCGGGGAAGCGGCCGCGCAGGGCGATTTGCCCGATCAGGCGACGATCGTCGTCACCGGCACTCGCCGCAACGACCGCACCGTCGCGGATTCGCCGGTCCCGGTGGACGTCATCTCGGCCGAATCGCTTGGCAATACCGGCTTCACCGAGGGTAATCGCGCACTGACCCAGGAAGTGCCGAGCTTCAACTTCCCGCAGCCCTCGATCACCGACGGCACCGACGTCATCCGCCCGGCGACGCTGCGCGGCCTCGGCCCCGACCAGACCTTGGTCCTGATCAACGGCAAGCGTCGTCACAGCGCGGCCCTCCTCAACATCAACGGATCGGTCGGGCGCGGCACCAGCGCGGTCGATATCAACATGATCCCGACCATTGCGCTGAGCCGGGTCGAAGTGCTGCGCGACGGCGCCGCCGCTCAATATGGCTCGGACGCGATCGCCGGCGTGATCAACTTCCAGCTGCGCAGCGCCAAGACGGGTGGCAAGGCGACGGCGACCTATGGCAAATATTATACCGACGTGCAGGGGGTCGAACCTTATACCGGGGTTCAGACCAACCCGGACGGATCGCCCGTCCTGACCCCGGACGGGGTGCTCACTCTCAACTACACCGGTGACGACCGCCGCCGGCGCGATGGCCGGACCGTGACGCTGGCCGGCGTGGTCGCGGTACCGGTCGGGCCTGAGGGACAGCTCAACGTCGCGGCGGAATGGCAGGATCGCAATCCGACCAACCGCACCGGTGCCGATCCGCGCCGTCAGTATAATCTCATCGGCACCGCGCTCGACCCGCGCGAACTGACCATCAACCGCTTCAGCCACCGCTACGGCGACGCCGGCACGGTGGATTACAAGCTGTGGGCCAATGCCGACTATTCGTTCGGCGCGGCCGAGCTGTACCTGTTCGGCAACCTCAATCTTCGCAACGGGCAAAGCGCGGGCTTCTTCCGCCAGCCGCTCAACGGCAACAACATCACCTCGATCTATCCCAACGGCTTCCTGCCGCTGATCAACACCAAGACCGAGGACCAGGCGGGCACCGCCGGGCTTCGCGGCGACGCGTCGGGATGGCGCTGGGACATCTCGCTTCAATACGGTCGCAACATGACCGACTTCTTCATCACCAACACGCTGAACCGCTCGTTCGGCCCCTCCTCGCCGACGCAATTCGACAGCGGCGGCCTGCGCTACAACCAGACCCTCGCCAACCTCGATGTCAGCCGCGATCTGGCGCTCGGCTTCACCGCCAAGACCAGCCTGTCGCTGGGCGCCGAATATCGCCGCGAACGGTTCGACATCCGGCCTGGTGAGATCGGCTCCTATGCCAATGGTTCGTTCGGCGGATCGCCGGGCGCGCAGGTGTTTCCGGGCTTCCAGCCAATCATCGCGGGTCAGCGGGTCGACCAGCCGCACAGCCGCAACAACAAGTCGGTCTATGCCGAAATCGACAGCGACCTCACCGACAAGATCAACCTTCAGGGCGCGGTCCGCTACGAGGATTATTCGGACTTCGGATCGGACCTTAATTGGAAGGTCGCCGGCCGGGTCGAGCCGGTCAACAGGGTCGCCCTGCGCGCCTCCGCCTCGACCGGTTTCCGCGCGCCGTCGTTGCAGCAGCAATTCTTCGCCGCCGCCTCGACCCAGAATGTCAGCGGCGTCCTTCTCGACACCGTGACGCTGCCGGTCAGCAACCCGGCCGCGCAGGCACTGGGCGCGCGCGAACTGAAGGCCGAACAGAGCAAAGCCTATTCGGCCGGTCTCGTGTTCAGCGCCGTCCCACGGCTCAACGTCACGCTCGACGTTTACCAGGTGAAGATCGACGACCGCATCGTGGTGACCGAAAACCTCGGCGCGTTCGGCACGGCGGCGCAGAACGCCGCGGTCCGCGCGATCCTGACCTCGGCGGGCTTCCCGACGGTGACCGCCGCGCGCTTCTTCATCAACGGCATCGACACCCGCACCCGCGGCCTCGACTTCGTCACGACCTACCGGATCGCCGATTTCGTCGGTGGCCGCCTCAACCTCACCGGCGGCTTCAACTACAACAAGACCAAGATCACCCGGAACGCCGCCAATGCGGGGTCGGTCTCGACCATTCCGGGGCTGATTCTGTTCGGCCGCCAGGAATCGTTGCGCCTCGAACAGGGCCAGCCGCGGACCAAGATCAACGCCTCGATCGATTTCGAACGGCAATGGTTCGGCGCGACGCTGCGCGCCACCCGCTACGGCAAGGTGCTGGCGGCGGGCGCCGACCGGTTCAACGACGTCAATCTCGACGCCAAGACGATCACCGACCTCGAGCTGCGGTTCAAACCGCTCGGCGACAATCTGTCGCTGGCGCTTGGCGGCAACAACATCTTCGACGTCTACCCGACCAAGCTGATGACCGGCCGCGGCATCGATCCCGACACCGGCCTCGCCCGCAACTATTCCGCCAACAACTACTTCCTGCCATTCAGCAGTTTCTCGCCGTTCGGCTTCAACGGGCGCTATCTCTACGGACGCGCCACCATCAATTTCTAAGGATGTAAACGGGCCCCGGCGGCGACGCCGGGGTCAGCCTCAATGGCGGTGTTCGGGCCGCAGCTTGTAGCGGCCGGGCTCGAACGCTTCGAACAGATTGTCGATCGCGGGATGATCGACCGGCTCGTCCTCGTCGTCGGCGACGAGGTTCTGCTGCGACACGTAGGCGACGTAGCTGCCGTCGCCGTTCTCGGCGAGGAGATGGTAGAAGGGCTGGTCCTTGGACGGCCGGATCTCGAGCGGGATCGCCTGATACCATTCCTCGCTGTTGGCGAAGACCGGATCGACGTCGAAAATCACGCCGCGAAAGTCGAGCAGCCGGTGGCGGACCACTGCGCCGATGCCGAAGCGGGCACTGGCGATCGGGGGAGCGGACATCTCGCTCATGAGGGGGGAACGCATCGAAAGCGGCATGGCTGCAACTTAAGGCATCGGCGCCCGTCCGCAAGAGAGCGCGTCAGAAGGGAATGGCCTCGCCCTTCGAGTCGAAAAAGCCGCCGCTGTTGGCTGGCGACAGGTTGCCAAGCACAGCGGCAAGGCAGGCCGCGCTATGCGCGGGCGTGAACAGCTTGTCGGGCGGGACATTGGCCTGGAAGGGCCGGCTCATCGCCGTATCGACCGTGCCGGGGTGAAGCGCCACCAGCACCGCCTCGGGCCGGCTCCGTCCGACTTCGATGGCGGCGGTGCGCACCAGTTGATTGAGCGCCGCCTTGCTCGCCCGGTAGCCGTACCAGCCGCCCAGCCGGTTATCGGCGATGCTGCCGACCCGCGCGGACAGAAACGCTACTTCCACCCGGCCGGATCGGGCAAGGAGAGGGACGAAGTGGCGCAGCACCAGCGCCGGGCCGATCGCGTTGACGAGAAACGCGCGTTCGAGCCGCGCCTCATCGAGATCGCGCAAGGAGCGCTCGGGTGCGAGGCCGGGTTCGTGCAACAGGCCTGTCGCGACGATCAGCCGCTGCACCGCCGGGAAGGGCAGGGCGCCCGCCGCCGCCGCGATGCTGGGGGCATCGGCAAGGTCGATCGTACCCTCCGAGCGCGACAGCTTGTGGACCCGGTCACCCTGCGCCGCGAATCGTTCCGCCAGCGCCGCTCCGATCCCGCCTGACGCGCCGATGATCACCGTATCCATGCGTGCTCCCTTGCGTTTCGATCGGGTGCCCTGCCAAGCTGGTCCCTCGTCACCTTTTGCCGCTAGGCAAGGCGCAAGAGCGCTGCTAGTGACCCGCCCGCGACCCCCGGCACCCGCCGGGTCCACGTCTTGAAACCTTGCGGAGAGGTGGCTGAGTGGTCGAAAGCACCGCACTCGAAATGCGGCGTGCCTTCACGGGTACCGTGGGTTCGAATCCCACCCTCTCCGCCACTTACTTGTCCGGGTGCATCCGTCGCTGTCCATCGGCGTCTACGAACCCTTGATTTCTCACCAAAACACGGGCCTGATCGTCCGTGCTCATCCGCGCGCTTCCGCCGGCAGCCGCAATCGACTTGGGGCACCGGAGGGGTAACTTCCATAATGGAGGTGGGGTATCGTGCTGACTGACGTTCAGGTTCGGAAAGCGGAAGTTCGCTCCAAAAGCTACAAGCTTTTCGATCAGCGTGGACTGCACGTATTCATCACACCGAAGGGACATAAGTCTTGGCGTCTTAAGTACACATACCAAGGCAAAGAGAAGCTGCTTGTCCTTGGCAGCTACCCCAATATGAGCCTGAAAGACGCCCGAGACGAGGCCGAGGTACTGCACCGGCACCGTCGGGAGGGTAAGGATCCCGCACTAGAGGTAAGACGTCGTAAATTAGTCCAGCAATCGGCTGAGCATACGTTCAAGGAGCTGGCGCTCCGATGGTACAAGCTTGAGGAGGCGAAGTGGCGGCCGGTACACGCTAAAGACGTGCTTTCTTCGCTCGAGAAGGACATCTTCCCCGATCTTGGAGCCTTCCCGCTGGCAGAGATCGACCGCCTCCTTCTCCTGTCGGTCCTCCAAAAGGTTGAAGCGCGCGGTGCAATAGAGACAGCGCATAGGATCCGCCAAAGATGTGAGGCGGTTTTTAATCTTGGCATCACCCTAGGCATCTGCAGGGACAATCCAGCCGCAGGCTTGGGAGGTGCGATGCAGCGCAAGCCAGTACAAAAGCGCTGGCCAGCTCTGACGACCCTCCCTGAAGCCCGCCAGCTATTGCGTGATATCGACACCGCTGGCGCAAGCCCGATCACACGAGCGGCGTCTCGCTTGCTTGCCCTTACGGCTCAGCGGCCCGGCATGGTGCAGAAGATGAAGTGGGACCAGGTTACAGGAGTGGACTGGGACGATCTGGCCAAGCCGGTGGAAAAGGCGCTTTGGACCATTCCTGCCGAGGAGATGAAGCTAGAAGTCACTCAGCGGAGCGATGAAAGTTATGATCACGACGTGCCGCTCGCTCCAGCATCGGTGGAGTTGCTTCGGGCGATCCGGACCATAACAGGTTCCAGCAGATATGTGTTTCCCTCGGGCCGTGGCTCTCGTTCACCGATGAGCGAGAATGCCCTGAACTTTCTCTACAAGCGCGTGGGCTACAAGGGTCGGCACGTTCCTCACGGATGGCGATCTTCTTTCTCCACGATAATGAACGAAGCCTATGATGCGGAGACTGCCACAGGTAGGAGTTGGCGCGCCGTGATCGATGCCATGCTTGCTCACATTCCCGAGGGGGAAAGTGCCGCAGAGTGGAGGTACAACCGGTTCGCCTACGCCGCGCGTCGCAGAGCCGTGGCTGAGCGGTGGGCTGACCTGCTTCTTGGTGGTGCAGTACCGGTAGAGCGTGTGATCACTGGTCCACGGCGATCCTCGCTAGCTTAATCGGAAACTGCGCCTCCAAGCAGCAAAGTTGTATGATCGTCCGTAGTCAGTCGTGGCTCGTGGCTCGCAGTGCACGATTGATCATGAGAGGCAGAAAGGTCGGCTGCGTGATGACTTGTTCACCCCTTTTCGCCAATCTGTAAGGCGTGAGCGGGGGCAAAGCTGCTTGATGATGAACAGTGACAACGCGATTTGGGACGACGGTGAGTGGATCACTTGGGACCAGATCAATGAGCAGATCCAGTACAAGGAGTGGCGAGCCCGCTATCCGGATGCGGATCTTTCATTGGTCTCGGTCTTCGAGAGCTTGCTGGAAACAGCGCAGAGCTACTACGAGCTCACGGGCAGACATCTCCAGGTATATGGGGACATCGGAGAACTCTACGGGGTCATCACGCACGGCCTGAAGCTCAATCGGAATTACGCCCAGGGCTCGGATGGCAGGATCGGCAACGACCTGGTTGAGGTGAAAACCATCACCCCATTCAAGAGCAACGATGTAATTACGCTTAATATGGCTCGGAACTTCAGCAAAATCCTGATCGTAAAGATCAACGAAGATTTTGAGATTAGAGGTAAGCTGATTGATCGGCGATCATTACCAAAATGTGCTGGTCCCCGCCTCAAGTTAAAATGGGGATCGGTAGATTGAATTAGAATACATTGACGATGAAGTGAGTCGATCCTGCAAACGATAACGCTTTTAAACTTACTCAGAGTGTTGAGTTTTCTTCTTGGTGGAATTGTCTTGTGACCCTGCTAGAGGATGTACGAAATTTCATAAAGCGCTTGTCCCCTGATGCGGTGTGCGACGACTGCATCACGGAAAGACTTGGACTTTCACTTCGGCAGCACGTCAATCGCAATTCCCGTGAGCTGGCTGGAACATCGGGCATTGAGTGTCGCAGGGATGCTTGCAGCCTTTGCGGCAAGAACAAGATCGTCGTCTGCGCAAAGTGATTCGAGGCGCTGCGCACTCCTCAGTTCCAGTTCGTGGTGCAGCGTTGCCTGATGGCGATGACACCGTCCTCGAAGGAGGAACTGACGCGGAGAGCAGCCGTCTGCAGCGCCGAACGTCTGTCTTGTTACAAGTCCCGTCATCTCACATAGCGAATGTTCTTTGCTCGGGAGAACACTCATGGCGGATGTAAATGCAGACGGTAACGCCGTTGAACTGGCAACAGAGTTGACGATTGCCTGGCTAGCCAATCCCAACACAAGGGCGCAGGCTGGCGAGGTGCCCGACTTTCTTCGGACGATGCACGAAGCTGTTATGTCGCTCACTGCAAATTCCGCGACCGAGCCAGAACAAGGTCAGGAACAATCATTCGAGCCGGCGGTCAGTGTACGCAAATCACTGTCCTCACGAGACCATCTGATCTCGCTTATCGATGGAAAGCCGTACAAAACACTTCGCCGCCACCTCAACAACCATGGTCTTTCACCTGATGAGTACCGCGCACGGTACAATCTGAAGCCCGACTATCCGATGGTCGCCCCCGCCTATGCCGAGCACCGGAGAGAACTCGCCAAAAAGATTGGGCTAGGGCGCAAGCCTCGTAAGGCTGCTGATGAAGCCAGTACACCTAAGCCAACGCGCCGCGGTAGAAAGGCGCCTGACGCCGGTTGAACTGTCTGTCGTGTAAAGGCGATTAGAAGTGGGCACAGTGCGGAAGGTGCATGCTGCTATCTGCAGCTGCCCTACCGCACCGCAGGCCTGAACGAGCGAAAGTGCGAGTGAAGCTTTGTTCGTGCGCCAGCCTTACGCAGAGCCGGAGAGGAGAGCGCGTGTCTCTATCGAGCATCAAGTTCTACGACGTTGAGGATCGTGCAGTCGCCTGGATCAATCCCAGTACGGCGCTCATCTTCAAGAGCTCGAAGTGGGTGATCGCAAGCCGCCAACTTGCCCGCAAGGCAATGCTCGACGGCTTCGAGCTGAGTCGAGCGGAATTTTTGAACGAGTTTCCTATAGCTGCCGCTGCGGACCTTCCGACCTGGTTTATCTCTGAGGCCGAGCTCTTGGACGTATCACGGGATCTAAAGTTGCGAACGTCTGAGGCACCGGACCTGAGCTGAGTAGTTGCTAGCTCACTAGACGAGGAGAGCCGCCGTGAGCGCATTAGGCCGCAACCCCAGCAGGCCAAGTACTTCAGGTGCGCATCGAAAACGGCCAGGACCCAAGCCGAGAGCTATAGTCGAGTACCCCATACCGTCCTCTACGCCTTGGCTCGATCCACCGGGATTTAGTGAGGCTCTCGCGCTCCACATGCTGCGACATGGCGATACAATCTGGCACTTGCATCGGGCCGTAATCCGCGATGGTGAGACTTTCAACCGGACCACAATTCGAGATTGGAGATCAGGACTTAAGACACCAAGGTCAGTACTCAGCTTTGATGTTCTTGAACGTATTGAAAGGCGTTACAAGCTACCTCGCGGATACTTCCAAGATAAGCTGCCGCACCCGGCGCGAGCTTATACTCTTCACTCACAGACCGCTTCTCTAACACCCAGTGAGCGCCGACGAATGGCTTGGCATCTACCCGTCGACTTCGATCGACGGCCAGCTGCTGAGCAACAGGAGATACTGACCTGGGTGCGCACTGTGATACTCTGTGGCGGCACCGACTATCGGCGCTATCAGAGGGAGGCGATGCAGGACTGCTTTGGTCTGCGTCTTGATAACGGCTTTTCCGAGCAGCTGATTGCGAAGGGTTCTGAAAGCGAACTTGCGTTTTCGTTGGACAAGGTTCGCGAGGGTCAACATCGTCGTCGACCTGCACCGCAGCAGCTTGCCTCCGAATTTCAAGCATTGGTGGCATTCAAGACAGCCAATCTCACTGACCTGAATTACGAACGTTGTGGAATCTGGAAACCAGTTACTGCCAAACAGAAGGGAGAACACCTGGGACTTCTGTTCGGAGCACTCGTGTCGGATCCGCATGGTGGTGTGAAGGGCAGGGGTGTTGACCCAGCTAGGCTTACAATTGCTTTGCTGATCGTGCCGGCTGTCTGGGATTGGTACCTGCGCTGGCGACACGCCAGGCGTGGATTTTACACGACGTGGGAAACAAACATGCTGCAGCTTGGCATGTCCCTGACAAGACGTGGCACGGGCTGGCTGCGGCAAAACCCACAACTCGGGAGGCGTCTGGCCCCATTGGCAGGTCTCCTTACTGCTGAAGATGCACATGCGATTACCGAAGATTGGGATACAGCATGCGACACTGCCCATCGCTTCCTCGATGCGCGTTCTAGAGAGGTCGCCCGCATCTCTCGAGTTCATCGCGACCCATTTGAGCCAATCCTTCCGATCCTTGAAGCCCCGAGCCCTCTGGGCGAGTACCGCCGCATCGGGGAGAGCATCATTTGCAGCATGCCGGATAGACGACGTCATGCACGTGCTGCTGCCGAAACTCTGCGATCTTACTTGATGCTGAGGATAGCTCTTCACCTCGGTGTGCGGCAGAAGAACCTGCGTGAGCTTCGATTTTGCCCAACAAGCGAGCGTCATACCTCAGAGAAGCGACTGGAAGCACTTCAAGTCGGCGAGCTGAGGTGGGACTACGAACGATCTATTTGGGAAGTTCTAATCCCTGCCTCAGCCTTTAAGAATAGCAACTCATCCTTTTTCCGTGGACGCCCTTTTCGACTGGCACTTCCCGACCTCGATAAACTTTACGAACGCATGCAGCAGTACGTGAATTGGGGCCGGCCGCTTCTGCTAGGTAACGCTGACGACCCGAGCACCTTCTTCGTCAAAACTGCTAAGCGCACGAGTGAAAGCGCTTCCTTCTCTCAGGCTGGCTTTTATGAAGCCTGGCGGATGATGACCCAACGGTACGGCGTCTACAATCCATTCACGGGCCGGGGAGCCATCAAGGGCCTGTTGCCTCATGGACCTCACAATGTGCGTGACGTCCTTGCTACCCATATCCTGAAGCAGACTGGGTCCTTCGAACAGGCAAGCTACGCCATTCAGGACACCCCTGAGATGGTCGCGAAGCATTACGGCCGCTTCTTGCCGCAGGACAAGGCGGCAATGGCTGCGAAGATACTCAACGCTGCTTGGTCGTCCGCTTAGTGACTTATCGTTCGGAAGCGCCTTGATGCTTAGCGTTCGGACGCTTGCTGGTGGATAGCGGCATGCCGCCCCGGTGAGCTGAAGCAAGTAAAGTATGGCGACGTGAGGGAGCCACTCTCTACCAACTTGCCGTTCTCGCCTCACGACGTAAGCTGCCCTCCCGAGCGGGGGTTCAGGTATGGGTCTGAGGTTTCGGCAGTCGTTTCAGCTTTTCCCAGGTGTTCGCCTGAACGTCAGCAAGCGCGGCCTGAGCGCCAGCTTTGGCTTGCCCGGCGCAACGGTGAACGTCGGGTCTAAGGGCGTCCGCAGCACCGTTGGGCTGCCCGCAACGGGGCTTTCCTACACGCAGCACCATGGATTCAACTCACCGCAACGAAGCAACCATCCTGCCGAGATCTCACCTCAGCTAGCGCCCGAGTTCCCGTCCACTCCCAACATCTACCAGCCCTTCGCCGCGGTTATGCGATCAATCAACAGCGCTACTGTTGAGCAGCTTACCAGTCACAGCCTCGTCGAGCTCCGCGATATGATCGCCCAGGCTCGCTCGCAGAAAGATGAGGTGGAGGCGGACCTCGTCGCCGCCACGGTGCTCCAGCGGCAGGAGACAGAGGAGCTAAACCGTCGCCAGCGTAGCTTCTTTCGCTTCTTTATGAAAAAGCGCATCGCTGAGCTCGAGCAGGCAGCTCCCGAGACCGCAGCTGAGGTCCAGCGACTGACGGACTGGCAAGGCTGTACCCACATCGACATTTCGTTCGAAACCGGTCCTGCGGCGCGGCATGCTTATGGAGCGCTGACGCGGGCCTTTGAGAAACTTCGCTGCAGCGCCTCGATTTGGGACGTCACCTCTGATCGGTCGACCAACAGAGTCGCCGAGCGGACGATAGCTGGTCGAATGCTCACGCGCACTAAGGTCGGTCTGGGCTACATCGGCAGCGACCTGATACGCTTCGACGGTCGCGCAATGCAGTTCGAGAATGCCAACGGCGAAGAAATCATGATCTATCCTGGGATGGTGATCATGCCACGAAGCGATGGTGCCTTCGCGCTGATTGACCTGCGTGAGGTCACACTCAGCTTCTCTCCGATCAACTTTCACGAGGACGAGGCGGTGCCGAGCGATGCTAAGGTCGTGGGGCAGACCTGGGCCAAGGTGAACAAGGACGGCTCGCCCGACCGGCGCTTCGCCAACAACTATGCCATTCCTGTTTGCCTCTACGGAGGGCTGACCTTTACTAGCCTTGGCGGGGTGCTTGAGGAATATCAGTTCTCCGATGCGATGGCAGCGGCTGAATTCACCGACGCCTTCCACACCTACCAGACGGCACTTTCCGCCGGCTAACGCTCTGATCGGTCTCGTTGGTGGTGAGATGCCGTCGTGTGATGCCGAGGTAAGCTTTCGGTGGTAGGCTGACCATCTGCTTCCGGACGAGTGCTTGATTAAAACGGACGCTACTTCATCTGCTTTTCCGAAGTCAGCATATCCCATTTGCGGTTAAGCGATTGCGGTTGCATGATCCCGCATGGGGGTACCGGGCGTGAGCAGGAAAGCGAGAAGCAGCAACGTTATCGCCTTCAAGCGTAGGGGCGCTCGATCCTCGCAAAACAGGTTACCCCACGCCAGCTTAGGCAGCGATCGATCCACTAAGCGCATCGATCCACAGGTACTACTGCTAGCGGTGCTCTTGTTCTTCGGAGTGTTCGGCGCCGGTTCGTTGTACTTGCAGTCGGCGTGGCGGACGTCTGGAGGAACAGTTGCGATCGCTTCCACTACGAAATTCACCTGCGAGGTGGCGCACATCACGGACGGAGACACCTTCCGCTGTGCTGATGGTACCAGAGTGCGTTTGTCTGGGGTCGCGGCGCGGGAAAGTGACGGTACCTGTAGACCCGGACACCCTTGCCCGGCAGCCTCTGCGGAAGCTGCGACTGCAGCTTTGCACAATATAGCAAGCGGGCAAGTTGTGGTCTGCCGCGCTGTGGGTGAGACTTACGGCCGAGTAGCCGCCTTCTGCCGCCGTCAGGATGGCCTCGATCTCAGCTGTGCAATGATGCAGACTGGCACCGTGAAGAAATGGTGGCGCTACTGGGGCCTTCATAGCTGCTGACGAGGGTCCGCGCACTAGCCGCCGCGACAATCAACTCTCAGTCCATTCAAGTGGCGGCTGGTGGTGGAAAGCAGACCTTCGTTCGCAAAGCGCGCAAGGGCCGCTACATGCGTGACATCAGGCGGTGCCCTGATTGTTGATGTTCCCTTGCGCAATAGCGGGACATCAACTTAGCGTTCGGCAGTCGCAATGAAGTCGCGTCTCAACAACTCGAGGGAATCTTGAAGACCTTCATTTGCTATCCTTCCGAGTCCGAAACAATAGCCAGAGAAGCCGCCGGCTTTGTCCGATCCGTCGGTATCGATTGTTGGTTCGACAAAGACAGCTTGGTCGCTGGCGAGGACTGGGATCGTAGCCGCCGGTTGGCCCTACAAGATGCCAATGTGGTTCTAGTGCTATGCAGCGCAGCTACAACCGGTCGCAACGGCGTCTACCAGCGAGAGATCAATGAGGCGCTCAGCCTGTCCGCTGATCGTAGACTAGGGACGATTCACATTTTGCCCTTAAGGCTGGAAGACGTACCGTTACCGCCGGAACTCTCGCGCTTGCAATACGTGGACTATTTCGGTCCGGATTGGCGAAGGAAAGTAGCTGCGGGACTTGATAGAGCCTGCAAGGAAGCGGGTGAAACCACACCGGACCGCCTCATGGTGGCGGCTGCTCAACCAGATCAGGGCGGCGTCATCGCCCGATCAAAGCACGAGGAACGATCATCCGGAACCATCGAAGCCGACTGGATCGAGTATGCTCTTGATGGCGAATACTGGGATTTCGTGAACGGGGTCATCCGCACGAAGGCGCTCGGTGGCGTTTATGAGGCAAGGCGGCAACTGGACGAGTGGTGGCAAAAAACCGGATCCAGTTGGGAGATTCACATTTCAGAGTTCCATCGGAAAGGCGACCTTGTCTCGCTTACGGTCGGTTCGTTTAATTATTTCGCTGGAGCTGCTCATCCGAATCACGGCGTTAAGACAATCAACATGCTCGGCCCACAGGCGGGCATTATGTCTGCATATGACCTCTTCGATGGAAATGCGGACGCATTAGCCTTCTTGACTGATTACGTGAATCTCGATCTCCGACGTCAATCCGCGGAGACCAGCGAGGTGTTCAACATCTCATACTATGCTGAAACCTACGGCTGGGAGTTGTACGATCAATACTGCTTCAACGAGGCCGGGATGCAAATTAACCTCTCATCGATGTCGGGCCTGCCGCACGCTCTAGGTTATTTCGATACATATCTGCCGTGGCAGTCCGTGAAGCAGTTCTTAGCGCCTGTAGCCCGACGCGTACTACTTGGCGCCGAAATCTAGATCTGTTCGCTTTTAATAACACTGCGACAACTGCGACTTACGCCGCTGGCGAACGGCGTTCATCTATCACCTACTGCTTCGTTGTCGATCACGGGCTGGAGGATGCCGTCGACGTTGGGCTTGGCGATAGCTACGCTTCCGGCGCGCAGCGTACCTCCTGTCGCATAGAGTAGATCAAAGATGAGTATCTCTTCTTCGCCGTCGCCGTCGAGATCGGCTCTAAACAGCTCGCTGAGTGCGACGCCGAAGCCACCGGCTGATTCGAGCCGGACGCGCCAGTCATCCTGTTCAACGACGGTGCATGCACCTTCCAAGACGAGGTGGGCGATTGTCGGACAACGATCGAACAAGAGGCCGTGACTAATCGGGTCAGCGTCCATCCATGCTCCTTTGACCCAGGCCGAAGACCAGCGATCAAGGTTGTGGCAGGTGACGCGCGGAAAGCGGATCGCTGAGACCGGTGCGAATTTTGCTGTTTCGAGCGTTGAAAGCATCGCGCAATTGCGCTCAGCCATGCCATAGCAATTAATATCGAACTGAGTGTCGGGCCAATAACCTTCCTGCTGCGCCGAAACGAACTCAACACAATTCGCACAGACCACTATATTTCCGTCTTCATCGCGAAGGATGACTTTATCGATGGAGCCACCACCGAGCGCGAAGGGCTTGGCCATCAATTCACGGGCAAGGGCGGCATTGAGCAGAGTTATGTCTTCCGCGCCGGCCAGTTCGGGGGCGTGCCGTAGCCGGGTAGAACCTTCCTGCTGACGATGGATGTCGACCACATCCTCCACCTCAATTGAGTTGCGCTCGGCCTTAGCCTTAAGCTGAAGATAGGCGTTCAGCGTCTTGCGCTCGTCGAGTGCTGCAGCGAGCTGCGCTTCGATTTTTTCCCGGTGCTGCCGCGTTGTTCGGGCGAATTCGGTCGCTTTTAGTGCCATTCGGGAAGCGCTTAGTGGGTAGTAAATTGCCGAGGCCGTTGAGATCGAAGTTGTCGGCAATGATTTCTTCGCGCTTGAGGCGGGCAAGCTCCTCGGGCGCTATGGTGACCGGCACGACATGATCGATCTCGAGCTCGGCAAAGCCGATGAGGTCACCGGTGTAAGGGCAGCGCTTGTTATGTGCCTCCCAGATTGCGGCACGCTCTTCGGTCGATATGTGGCGGCGTTTAACTTGCTTTAGGCCGGGTAGAGCGTCTTCCTGCATTCTAAAGAAGATGGCGGAAGGACATTGGCTTTACTAGAGTGAAGGAGTTCTGCCGAGCCGTGCTTCGGATGCCATCTAATCGGGCTTTGCTCTCGTGAATCAGCCACAACTGGCTGCGGTTCCGCTGTCCGGCCGCATACCGCCATACGTCGAGACATGAACGCACGTCTGCTTGTGAATAGCGGCGAAGCGGCGCTCTAGGCCCAGATTCCGGGCTGTGAGGGATGCGCTAAGCCTTCCGCTTACGCGCTGGGTCAATCGGATCGTGAATATCTGAGTATGGGTCTTTTCGGTCGCCAGGCTCACGCCGCAGGTGACGGTGAAGTCGGAACACCAATCCATCGTGTCTAGATACATCGTGCTAGATGTTTTGAGGCCGACGTCACTCGCCCGCTCGCAGGTTTTTCGTTGGGCAGACCATAAATTAAATCGCTGCAACCAGCCGAGCCAAGTCCGGGAGACAGCCAATGCGCTCTGCGGCGGCACCCGGGTTGGCTTGTACTGACCCGTTATCTCGAAAGAGCTGCCGCATGGTATCAGGCGTGAGAGGCCCCTGACGCGCTCGAGCGATACCCTGTAGGGAGGCAACGGCGCCGGCGACTATCGGCGATGCGCTAGAGGTGCCGCTGAACTCCGCCGTGAACCACTCGCTCTCGTTGTTTCCGGCCCAAAGGTCACCGTATCCCGTCGTGCAGACCCCGCGGCCCCAGCCTTGGCAGTCGACCCGCGAACCGTAGTTGGAGAAGTCGAGCCGAGAGCGAGCAGGCCCGAATGCGCCTCCGGGAGGCGCTCCGGCCCCTACGATGATCGCTCCAGAGTCGGTTCGACGAAATGGATTGGCCCAATCCTCGGGGAAACCCTCGACCGGCACATCGTAGAGTTCATCATCGAGGTTCTCCGCCCCGTTGCCTGCTGCGCCGACAACGACGATACCGCGCGAGATCGCGTAGCGCACCGCGAGGAGCGTATCAGGCCACCACTCGACCGCGATGTAACCAAGCTGATCGTCGCGCTCTTCGTAGTCGTAACGGGGGCCAGGTGAATGCATTTCCAAGAGCAGCACGTCGCCTGGAGAAAGAAGGTCGGCAGCGCGCTGGATTGCGCCAGCTGCCCCATCTGTGCGGTGTGTGTAGGCGATCGCGCGGGCCGCGGGTGCAAGGCCTCGCACGCCACGCGGGTCGTCTTCTCCGACCATCACGCCCAAGACTGCAGTCCCGTGGTTGCGCCATTCGATCTCCGGAAAATCGACACCGCCGCGCAGGCCACCATTACCCTCGAGATCCACGTGGTCGAGGCACCAGCCTCCTTCGATATCGATGATCGAGATACCTTCCCCGCGTCCACCGGGCAGAGCCCAGGCAGCCGCAACGTCAACGCCATCTGGCGCCGCAGAACGGTATCCCTGCTGAGGTGTGAAGTCGGGGATTGGGCGGCCTTCAGAGCCATTCATCGCAAATGCGGGCTGATCCGGAGCGATCGGTAGCAATGGCTTCGGCTTGATGAACGCGCTTGAGACGCCCGGCATACCCCGAAGTGTTTTCGCAATTTCGTTCGCGTCGGCGCGATCTGCCTCGACGCGGTAGAAGCGCTGGAGCATTGATGACGCCCCCGGAGCTCCCGGGCTGGAATAGGGCCCTGGTGTCACACGGCGCGGCTCGAACACTGGTCTCAGGACTAAGCCGCCGAACTCAATATCAGGTAGCGCGCCAGGTGCGGTCGGAAGTGGCACATCAAGCAAGATGCCGCGCGGCCGCGGCGCCATGACCGCAACAACTTCCATCTGGGTCATGAAAGACCTCCCTTCGAGGAGTGGAAGACAATGACACGAAAGAAGCTTCTTGGGGAGCCTGACACCGGTTTCAGTCGACTATTAGTTAACTAGCTATAACTTGATGGGTTAAATACGAGATGATACGATCCATAGGTTTCTCGGGGGGCGGGGCGATGGGGCTGTGGATTCGTGTTGGCACGGGGCTTCTCGCCACGTGCGCGCTAGCTGGGTGCGGCGTCTACCTTCACGACGAACGACTTGTAGGTCCTGCGACTGCCGCAGAGGCGAGCCTGACATCTGCGAGCACGACGGCGCCATTCGACGCTCAGCTTACCCACCTCAATGAGTTCGCGCAGGAGGAAGACCTTGCGGTCGCTCGCTACCGAGTGGCGGAGCGGGATAGGCAACTCTCAAGGCTCGTGGCCGGCAGATTCGCGACACCAGCGTTGGCAGACGTGGTGCTGGAACGCCTCAAGGTGCTCGCTCCTGACATTGTCGACAAACCGGACCGCCTCGCCCAAATCAACCAAGACGAACTAGCGCGTGTTCGCTTTCTCGAGGACAAAGCGCAGTCCGAACAGCTGGCAGCGCGAGAACGTCGAAGCTTCCTCTCGATCTCGGCACGCTTGCAGTTGCCGGACGCCGAAGCGCGTGGAGCTAAGTCGGGTTGCAAGGACGTGAAGATCACCGTCCCCTTGGCACGGGTAAATGAGACCATAGCATCCGCAAACGAAGCCGATCGGGCGCTCGGATACCTCGCAAAGCAATGCTGGATCATTGACGAACAGACCGCCAAGATCGCGCAGATCAACGCTCGAAGCGAAGCCGCCGGCGGTCTGATAACGAAGATCGCTAAGTCGCTTGCCGCAGCTGAGGCACAGACTGAACCCGACCTTTCACCGGTAGCCGCGGACCTGCAGAAACAGATCACAAAGGCGGAAGCAGCAGCCAAGGAAGCCAAGGCTGAGAGCCTCGTCGCGATCCGCGATGACATCGAGCAGATCCTGGACGGGGTTGGCCAGGCGGCACGGCTCGCCGGCTGGGAGAAGGTCGAGGAAGCGATGAGCAAACTGCTCAGAGCACAAGTCTGTAGTGCGCCAAAGGATAGCGTTGATGCCGACAAGCTAGCTAAGGCCGAGTGCGATAAGGTCGAGCCCTCCAGCACAACTGGCAAGGCGGCCGCCACTTGGGCATTCGCTGAGGCTTTGTCACAACTCCTCCAGTCGAACGATAAGAATCTCCGGACCACTCAGTGGCTTCTCGCCGCGAAAGCAATCGTCGCGGCCGAGAAGGTAAATGCAAAGCTTCAGCTTGATCAGGCGAAGGCTATTGCTGTTGCCGAGCGTTCGCGTCTGTCGGCGCACCTCGAGGAGCTGTCCTCGCTGGCTTACGCCCGCACTGCGCTGGCAGCTGGCTCGTCACCGGGCTGCACGGGTTCGCGCGTGAGCTGCGCCTATGGAGCTTATACCTTGTCATGGAATCGTGGGAGGATCCCAGGCGAAGTGCTCGAGTACCGTTCGATACAGATTGATCGGGAATACGCCGTGAGGCGTGCCAAGGCTATGGCCGAGAAGCAGCGCGCGCTAGCGATCGTTGGAGCGAGCACACTTAAGGCTGGAGCTGACGGTGGCCTGAAGCCGGAACTCATTGCCCAATTACTGTTGGACCTGACGCTGATCGGCGTAACCGCGGGGAACTAACATGCGCCATGCACCACTGCTACTTCTGCTACTGCCTGTGCTTGGCGGCTGTGCCAATAACCGCGAATATCGCGGTCTCGCCTCCAGCACGGGTGTGATGGTTGAAACGCTCAAGACCGGCACCGATGAATTCATCGCCGATCAGAACGCGCTAAACGTCGAGAATGCCGAGCGGCTGGACCGTATGATGGCTTATGCTGGCCGTGCTAAGGCGGCTTCGAGCCGTCAGGTGATGTCGTGGACGGTCACCAATTCCTCTGGACCACTCGCCACCTACGCTTCGGCCACCCAGGTGGACGCAGAAGCGATCGTCGCAAACATGAAGAGCCGGGCTAGCCGTAGTGCCCCGCTGAACAATGCGGGAGCTGGCGAGGCTTACGACAAGGCGTCTGAGGCGCTGGGCAAACTCGCCGCTAAACCTACTGGACTGCAGGTTCTCTCTGGTCTCCTGACTTACGCTGACGCGATTAACTCCAGCTACGACGACCTGAAGGACAAGGCGGCGGAGGATGCCAAGGCCACTTCAGAGGCAACCGAAGCGGCCGACAATCAGTCTGCCCCTGCCATCGTACCGCAAGGAGGATGAATATGCCGGATGACACTGGGGATCACCCCTTAGCTCCCGCTGCCGCTCCGCAAGCAAGAGCTACACCCTTCTCCCTGCGCTTTCTCGAAGATGCCCGCGTGATAGCCGCACCCGGTGCACCGGGTGCGCCTGCTCCCGACCCCGATCCACTCCCGATCTTGCGCGCACTTGATGAAAAAACACGGGCGTTATCCGACAGTGAAGGAGTGCTCGAGGCTCTGCTGAATACTGACGATCTCACCAAGCACGATAAGATCGGTCGCCAGTTGGACGACGTTGTCAGCGAGAAGCTCGCCTGCCGAGCGCGCTTTACGGCGATCAACCACGGCGGTCCCTTTAAGCAGCCTCCAGATGGGGAGGAAAAGCGTCTGCTCGCGGCCATAAATGCCGTGTCGCAAGCGGTGAACGATACGCAACGGTGGCAGGCGCTACTCACCGCTGTCGACGGGCTGGTACAGGCCTATGCTGCGAAGGATACAAAGAAGGCGCTAGTCGCAGCTGCGGCCGCGCCCTCAGAGGATGATTGAGTTCAAGCGCGAGAAGAGGCGCGCTACTGCAGGAGTGATTGCCTCTAGCAAAAGGTCAAGGCGCGCCCTTAACGAGATTGCTAATTGCCAGCCTATGCTGATGCGAAGTCGGCGCAAGCTATCGTGAGGCAAGCATTTCGGAAGCACGAGCAGCAATGCCGCGAGCCTGCGGAAAGGCAGCAAAGTAACGCCAGAACCCACGGCGATCATCGGGCTCATCGGCTAGCATGAAGCGGAGGTCGGACGCGCCAAGGCCGTAACCGGAAGCAACTGCTGTTTCGATGCTCGAGAGTAACTCGACGCGACAGTGAACCTGATTAGCATTTAGCTGCAGCGGTGGCCTTGGGGCGGACGCAGCGAGGGTACAGCCGGCCTCAGCCAATTGATCGATATCTGCGCTCCCGAGGGAGGGCCAGGCCATGCACAACAGGTAGAACTTGTTGAGGTGTAAGCCCGAGACCATGCGACGAGCCAGCCAGTCGAAGGTCAGGGAGTTCAGGATCGCCAGGCCAGCGTACATGGCCTTTTCTGACTCAAAGCGGAGTACTGGAGCCGTATTACCGCACACCCAACCATCTGGAACGACAGTCGCATGAACCGTTCGCGTATTCGTCGCGGAGGTCACGTCGCAGATAGCTAGGCGGTGATGCAGCCCCTCGGCTGGACTTGTAACATACTGAGGTTGGCAGGATCCAAGGGGATTGTCGCCGTTGTCGCGCCAGACGGCAGTGCGCCCTTGGCCCTCGACCCAGCTCTTCTGAAAGAAGTCATATTGCCCGACCATGCGTCCTTCGAGAACAGGGACGACTGTACCCGCGGAGGCCACCGTCATGGTCCCGTCTCTGTTCCAAGAATGCGACCTCCGGTCGAGCCTGGAGAAGAGCCCTCTCTGCTTTCCAAGAGTCAGATCGAGTTCTCGCTTGTACCGGACATGTCCAAGCTCGCCCTCTGAGAAGAAGGCGGTTCCCGACGTGAGCATGGTCGTGAGTACGTCGAGTTCTCTCTTCGACGTGATGTCCGGGATGATCCCGACTGGTCCCCCAACTGTTTGGAGCTGCTCGCGACTTACCAAAACGTGCGGCGCTTCTAGCTCGTGGGCATGCACCGCAAACGCACGAAGGTGGAGAGACTGGGTACCCTTTGGCGACTTCGTCCCACTCAAGATGCCGAATTTGTAGCGGGAGTCGATATCGAAGGCTTTCGCTCGATTTTCAAAGCCCGTCCAAGCGTCAATCGCGAGATGGTCGAGATACAGGCGACGCAACTCCAGCATGCCCTCATCCGAGGCGAAGGCGGCTGGGATGAGAGCCCCAAGCCGACCGCCGGGCTTAAGTAGGTGAGGGGCGAGTTCAAGGAATGCTTTGCTTAAGTTGCGGTCTCCAGAGCCCTGCGATGTGAAAAGGGCGGGGAGGTCCTTCGAACCAGCGACCTTCACGCTCAAACGATCGATGGTTGCTTGGCGCTCTGCATCGTCGCTATCGTTTGTGGCGCGGTGACGAAGTGACTCCCAGGGCGGATTCATGATCAAAACATCGAATGCGTGGTCAGCCCACCAGTCGTGAAGCAGCGCATTCCCGCAACGGATGTTACGAGTAATCGCTTGGTAATCTTCCTTGTGTGCTCCTGCGGCCATCCAGATCTGAAGGCATGCGAGTTCACGTGCTGCAGGGTCGAGTTCTAGGCCGAACAGGTTCAGTGACGCCGAGCGGCGCTGAGGTCCGTGATCAGGAGCGATTTGGTCGAGGCAGGCAATCAGAAGCGCGCCAGCCCCGCACGCCGGATCGACAACTCGAAGATCCCGGCCAGCATGCGTGTCTTGGATCGCCGCGGAGGCGAGCGCCTCCGCAAAGTCAGCCGGCGTTGCATAGGCGCCAAGCGTTTTGCGGCTTGGATCGGCTATTTGGAAGGCGCGAACCCATCCATCGTAGTCGATCCCATCGGACACATCGGTTGAGACTGCCTGCGTGGCGTAGTCCAATAGGGAAGACCACTCTTCTGCCGACAAGCTAAGATCAAACTTTGGATCTAGCATCAGCTCGTCGATGCGGAGCTTGAGCTCGTCGTCGGCCTCATTGGCATCAGCCGTGAGAAGCGCGGCAATGACGAGGTTTGTGACCCGCCGTGCTTCCTTCATACCGACATAGCTCCGGGCTGCGGCAAAGAGCTTGTTCCAAGCCGAAATCATGATTTTACTCCCTGGTCTCGGAGGGTACACGTTCCCAGTATGTTCTCCAAGATGGAACGTATCAGTTGTGAGCGCTTCTTCTCGCCTGAGCCGCGTTCGTATCCGAACATGTCGAGGCCTATGATCGCGAGCTTCTCAGGCGGATATCCAACCTTATGCACGTCGAGCACCTTGGTCGGGATATCGTTAGGGTAAGCCAGGATGGCGAGGCGAGTGCCGAGAGCGCGACCGGCTGTGATTGCCTGATAGCTCTCAGTTCGAAGAGGGGCGCCAGTCCTCGCATAATCCCGGTACTTGGCCTCGAAATTCACAAGCGGGCTGTTGTTGCGCAAAAGGACGCAATCCGGAACGAGATGACGAGCGTCTGATGCAAGCTGCGCTCCGGACAGGAATGTGACGGCTCGTTGGGGCTTAGATGCGAAGGATGTTCCGAAGTCTGTAGTTAGCTGCTCAGCGAGGGACGAGAGGGTACGTTCGAGCAGGCGCTCTAAGAGGATCCACGGTTCGATGACGAGTGACATGCCGTGAGGGCGAGATTGGCGGCCGAATTGTGAGCGCTGCTTCAGAACGAACTGTGCAATTGTCCAAGCTGGGTCATAGGCTCCCCATTGTTCGGGAAGCTCTAATCCGATCGCGTTGGACGGAGCATCGGAGACCTCGATCCCACCCGAAAGAGTGTCGAGGTTCTCAAGCAGCTGCCTGCGCGCTTGGGGAAGGTCAATGAATGGGGCGAGCACCTGCCCGACAAAGACGAGCGTTTGCGAGTAGATGTTGTTACTCGAGAGTATGTGCCGGTCGATCGGGAAGCGATGTCCGTCGTAAGCAGCGCGCCTAGCCCATTCTCCTACTCGTAACCGCCCACTTAGCATCGACGATCGGAAGAAAGCGGCTTCGATTGTGGTGATCGTGCCCTCAGCCGCCAGAGCATTGGAAAGACGCTTGGCGAAGGTGCGGGCGATTAGATCAGCAAATTGTGACTGCCACTGACTGGGGGATGCTGGAGCGTCGTCGAACAGATGGATGGGACGATCGTCCATCAATGCAAGAACACTGCGCATCCAGTCTTGGTTCGGCTGTGTCTTGGGGACCAGCTCCAACACGACACGCGGCGTTGCGATGCTGCCGATCATATTTTCAAATTTGAGGGCGCCCGACAGTCGGGTCACGCCTCCTAGCTTTAGCTTCAGGCTGCTTGCGACACGCTCGCCTTCGCGCGCCAGCTCCTCGTAGTGAGCCGCCGGTACTCGTATAGGCTCGCCTTCACGAGCCTGAAGGACGAGGCGCCGCACCTTAGTCCGGGAGGACGACTGATAGCAGACGCTTGATCTGCTCGCTGGCCGGCTCTTCCTTCAAATTGTGGATCCGAAGCCTAGGGCCAACCAGGCGCCCAACACGGCTATCTTCGTCGAGCCACTCTGCAACACAGTCGGACTGCGCGCTCCCAAGCTCAGGAGCATTGAGGATTACGGCAAGCTGCTCATCCTTGTCGCGAAGGGTAAGGCGTAAGCGTCCTACGACTTTCTCTTCAAACTCCGCAGCCAGGATTGCGACCGTCTCCTCGAGGCTCGCATCGGCCGGCACTTCCCAGAGCAGCGCGTGGCCGAGCTCGTGATCTTCACCGAGGATCGCTCGCACTCGGTCGTTAAGGCTGATGAGGAGGTGTACCGTCAGGCGCCTGACATCTTCAGCCGTCCACTGGGAGACGTCTTTGCTCTGATAGGCAATATCCGCCGCGTCGAAGAGGACGAAGCCAAGGTGAGAAGCCAGCACCTCGGCATCTGCGCCTACCCGCACGATCGCGAAGCGGCGTAGGAGCGCAGCGTCCAGCGGGGCTACCGACCGGTCTGAGCTATTAAAGGCTCCAAGGATCCGCAAACCGGCGGGGAGGGCGAAGCGCTTTGGCACGAGCTCACCGGACGAACCATCGGAGGAGAACTCGGGCGGAACTACGATGTCGTGATCGGAATGCGGCTGCGAGATCCCAGCCCGTGAGCCGTTAACTCCAGCTCTTTTTCCCTTGTCGAGGAGTACGAGTGCATCGCCGAAGATTGAAGCGGCAGGTCCCCGGTTGAACTCGTCGATAACCAGCAGTCCTTCGCGGCCTTCACCGCGGCACCATTGCGCCATATTGAGCAAGGGTCCGCTTCGCACCTCCAAGGTGATTCCTGGACCGGCCGCAGGTGTCAGCCCAGCTACGAAGTTCTCATACGCTAGGCCGGGGTGAAAGGCGGTCTCGAATACCTTTCGCGAGTTTGGAGCCCAGGGAGCGCTCGCATCCTGATCGAACCATGCGCTCTCCTGGTACAAGGCCATGAGGTCTTCGAGGGCAACGCTTTTGCCGCAACCAGGAGGGCCGACAAGAAGGACGTTAGGGCTGCGATCGAAGGCGTCCTGAACTTGGCTGATGATCTTCTCCGCCCTTAGCGGCACGCCGAGCTCGACGAGGAACCTGTCGTCGCTGGAGCCGGCCGATCGGACCGCCTCTTGTATCTCCGAAGGCTGACGATCGAGGCCCAGATGTTCGCGGCCTGCAGGCGGGTTTTCGAGGAACATGCGGGCGTGAAGCACCCGATACTCACCTTCGAGCGCCACCAGCATGAACCAAGGCTTCTCGCCAAGCTGCTCTATGCTCTGAAGAAGATTATTAGCGTCTCCCGGGGTCGGCAGCTTTGGGTCTCCGACCAACGCCTTGCTAAGGTCGGTTACATCGCCTGGCACGAAAGGTTCGGTGACCCTCTTTGTGGCAAGGCTCGTGCCATCGGTGATGTAAATCTCGCCGCGCGTATCTGTCCCTTGGTTCTTGACGCTGAACTTGGTCTCCAGCTCTCCGCCTGGCCACTTAATTGTGATCGGAACCTGAGAACCTGGTTGGCCGCTGTGATCGAGCAGGTCGATCAGCCTATTGCGGAACGGTCCTTTGTCAGTCTGCAGGTAGTTCTTCGAGTATTCGGTATTGTTCGAGTAGCGGCCGTAGGCGGCTTTGAAGAAGCTCGTCTTGAAACGCCAAAGAAATGCTGTCGTTGCTGCCTTCACGCGCATGCCGGTCCTCCAACAACGATGACTTCGGGAGAAGAGGACGGTTGAACGTTACGGCGGTTCTGCGCCGAAACACTGCGCCACGTCTCAAATGAGATGACCTTCGCATGTGAGAACAGCCCCCGCATGCGCTCATTATCGCGGTTAGACATCATCCAGTTGACGCCTCGATCAGTCATCTTCTCGCACAAAAGGGCGAGTTCCTCGAGGTCTACGGCTCGGAACCGCTCCTTGGTGTAGAAGCAGAATTTGGATGTGTCCGAAGCGGGAAGATAGGGCGGATCGAGGTAGACGAAGTCGCCGGCTTCTGCGCTATCAAGCGCATCTCGGAAATCGAGATGATCAATGCTGGCGCCTCGCAGCGTCCGCGACGCACTCTCGATAAGGTCGCTGTTCAGCCCTCGAAAGGGTCTCGCGCCCCACGGGACGTTAAAGACGCCATGCTTGTTGACCCGCCAGAGGCCATTCCAGGCAGTTTGATTGAGGTAGATAAAGCGAGCCGCTCGCTCGAGCGAGCTTATAGGCGCTTCACCCCTGATCCGGTAATATTGTTCCTCGGTGTCCGCACCCTCGTAGCGCGAGGCTGCCACCAGCAGGCCTTCTGGATCATCGCGGACGACCTGCCAGGTGTTTACGAGCTCGTCGTTGAGATCGCAAAGGTGGGGCACGCCTTGGAGCCGCGGCGCAACGGCGAAAAAGACCGCTCCACTGCCTAGAAAAGGCTCATGATAATTGCGGATCTTAGTCGGGATATGCGGCAGGATGGCGGGCAGGAGCTTGGTTTTTCCGCCTGCCCATTTCAGGAAAGGCTTCGCACGCTGCCCCCCGTGATTGTCACTGAAATTGGCGTGATCGCCATCATCCAGTGGCAAGACTGCCTGTACGAATGTCATCCCCGGCCCTTAATCAGAATTGGCGAAGGTTATAGGACGGATCGCGCGGCGGGACCAAGCGACCAAAAAGCTTCAGCGTGCGGGATTTGAACCATGCACCATCAAGAGCCTGTGGACCCGCTGAGTTGCTCGATCCAGGCTTCCACGTCCTTTCGAAGCCACAGTGATCGGCCGCCCACCTTCACTTGGGACGGGAAGCGGTCCTCGCCAATCAGCTTGTAGATGGTGCTCCGTCGCATTCCTACGATGAGTTCGACTGCAGGTAACCCGAGTAGCTGGCCTTCGGTGTCAACGTGCCTCGCAGTCGTAATGGTTGGCTTGGATGTGCGATTGGAGGTCTGAGCCGGCCCAAGTATCTTCTGCTTCATCTCCTCCCAGAGCACCCTGAAATCGGCTTCGGGAATGAATAGCCAAGTGTCATGCAGGGCCTGAGCGTCGTAAGGCTTCTCGCGAGCATAGCTTGAGCTGATGAAGCGCTCGGCAACATCATCTGCATGCCAGTGATCCGCCTTGATCTGCTTTACTGGTCCGCCGCCAAGTGGGCGGCCAGCGGACCCAATCTTACCGGTCTGCAGGAGCCGCACGAACCACCGCATCAACTCCTGAGCGCAGGATGCGGAGCGGAGCTCGGCTCTAAGCGCCTCGCGATCGAATGGATCGCCATCACACTCAACCGCGACGAATTGAGCAAAGGCTACCGAGAGCGGAATGTGCTCCGCGCACTCTGGTATCTCTTCGAAAATCTCGTGAACGATCCAGCTAGACACCCAAGAAACCTGCTTTCGGTTGATTGTACAGTCAGCATGCCACCATGAGATGAGGCGCCGCATTGGCTCGACGGTCAGTCGACCTGGTCGTCTTCCTTGCTGCGGCGATACGCGCGGTTCTGAAGGCTGCCTGGATCTGCCTCGATGCCTTCAAGAAGCGCGCTCATCGGCACTCCCAGCGCGATCGCTATTCGCGACATCGTCCGCAGGCTGAGGTTCTGCCGTCCGTCTTCGATGCGCCACGCATATTGGGCGCTTACCCCTGCTGCTTTGGCGAATTCTGGCTGATTAAGGCCGGCCTGATTGCGCAGATCACGAATACGTGCGCCGACAGCTTTGAACAGTGCGTCGAGGTTATCCGAATCGGTCACGCCGAAGTTGTAGGATGGAAGTTCGCAGGGGCAAAGCAGGGCTGTGCCGTGGCTTAGGTCATGAAAATACCGGTGTCGTGACGCGGCTGCAGCCAGTGTCGCCACACACCGCTTACCTTGAGCCCTAAAGATGATCCTCATCGCGCCCTGGCGAGCGGACTGCTGCTAAGAGCGCACCGTTCAGTCGCCGACTAGAACCTCAAGGGTTTCGCCTCCGGGCCCGCGGTAGATGAGAACTCGGCTGAAGTCGTTTGCGACTTCGATGACCTCGGCGCCCACGGGAATATCCGTCCGTGGACGCTTCGGCCCGACTTCACTTCGAAGTTGTTCAGCAAGCTCTCCTGCTGGGACACTACGGACGCTCAAAGCACTGCACTTGTCCCAGGCCTCGTAGCGTAGCGGCTCTCCTGAGGCCCACGCGCCGCTCAAGACACAGATTTCCTTTGCCGCCATCTCCAGGGACCGGTTCCCAAGAAGGAGGGATGATTTCTGCGTTTTCGACTTTCGCGGGGGCTCAGCCGCGGCTCCCGGCGAACAAAGCATGGCGGCCGCCGCAACCATGAAGATGATGGCTGAACCTGTCCGGTCTGCGCTCATGGATCTGCTCCGATGTTCCACCAAGTTCAGAAAGACGCTCTTTGCCCCGAACTTCCCGCAAGCATGGCCTTCTGTTGCTCAAGAAGCGAGGCATCTTCCAGGTGCATGCTCACCCCGTCGCGTTTACTCTCCACGTTGAGAAATTTGTGCTTCAAGCATTCACGCGCTGTGCGAGCAGGGCGTGAGCACCACTGGGCCCATGGTTGGGCCGTCGCATTCGAGAAGGATGGCTTGCCGTAGCGCCGGGTCAACTCGGCTAAGGCAAGCTCGTAGCTGACCACTGCCGCAGATGCCGAGTAGGAGACGCTCTTCACCACTGATCCCTTCGGCATCGGCATGTAGGCGACCTGAAGTAGCTCGCCACCTTTGCGCAATTCGTGAGCGCTTACTCCCCGATGCTTACTGCTAAGATCGAATTTGCGGCCACTCGCGGCCATTTGCTGGGTGAGCTGCCAGTCGGGCCCGGCGCTAGTGTGCGAGATGCGATAGCCAGCATTGGCAGCCAGGCCAGCAACCTGCTGGGCAGTCATACCTGGCATGATGCCGGCGATAGAATAGTTCGAGGCTGTGGCGGGTTGAGCGGTTTTCTTACGGCCCTGATCAGGACCTTCCGCCGCACCGCAAGCAGATAGAACGAGTAATGGGGTCGCAAGTAAGCGCCAGGCACGCTTGCTCTGCTGACTTCCATTTGGATGAACCTTGACCGCGTCAAGCTGGCTGGACCCGTCAACTACCATTTCGTCGCTCTCCAACTGGCCGACGGCGGACAGCCGGCGGCATCTCCCCTGTTGCGAGGCGATGCCGGCCCTGGAACCGGATGTTGGAAACCTGCGATTAGACAGGCGCGAGCGCCTTTAGCCGGATGGCCTGGACATACGCGCCCGCCACCCGGTCGACCAATGGTCGTGACCGGCTCTAATCGACGAGGTTTCCACGCCTCGGCTCACCTTCGTGAGCAACTTCATGCTAGGTTGATAATCAGATCTTTGGAAGAACAGAATTCGCAATCAGCGTACCTGACAGGGCTGGACCGATGCTGTTCGCACCGGTCCAGCCCAGTTCGCGGCTAAGCGGCGACTCGTAACGTCGCGGGGTCCACTGGACGTCCCTCTGCGATGCTCTCCAGCGCCTCAGCTAGGTCGGCAGTCCCATTCGTGACTGCCAAATCCACCAGATGCTCAGGGCTGCCATTTGCAGCGTTCTGCTTGAACCAATTCAGGAAGCGCTTCCGCTTCCCGGGTGTGGTGAAGCGGTGCCGGTAGAGGATGTCCATCCGCATGCCAGTGGCCGTAAGCACCACATCGCCGATGTTCAGCACCTTGGGCTCCTTGTCCGCCTGAAAGACCGAACCTTGGAGAACTCCGATCGGATCGTCCGATTGTAGCGCCTTGATGTGGGCGATGATGGCAGCTGGACCTTCGTGTTCAGCCATGCGGCCCCACTCCTGCCAGAGTGCGCGGCGCACGGAAAACCACCGCCATGCAGCATCGAGGGAGAAGCGATCGCCGCACGTGAACACGTACAGTGGGTCGACGCCGTCGCTTGTGACGGGCGCATCTTTACGAAAGAGCACTATATTGAAGCCTTGACGATCCGTGCCACGAAGGTCATAGATCGCAGTATCATCGAAGGCGTCAGGCAGCATTGAAAGATCCTTTGTATTAGGGATTGGGCGCCTGAAGAGCGAAGCCCTTTTCCATCCTCTATCCTTCAGACAACTGACCTCTTTCTGGAGGGCTCATCTTTCTGAACGGACGCGTTGAAGCTGCGCAGGCCGGTTGCTTGGTCCTAAGGCCGACAAGAAATTGGCACCGATTTGGTGTGCAATTTACTCCCACCCGGCCGATACTAATCGCGCTCAGCTGTGGGCGGGCTCATCTTTGAACCAGCAGAAACGCTCGCGTGGCCAGTGAATATAGTGATGGGCCGGGCCGTCATCTGCCGAGTACCGACTGATCACTAAGACAGTGTTGTCGGCCGTCCAGAACCATGTCTTCACGCGGTCGTATACGACTTGCGAGGTGCTATCATCACGATAGAGTGTCACCGATCGTTCTGATCGTAGCAAGGTCATGCGTTTTCCTTTCTCTTAAGTTCTCCTGATTGAGCTCAGCGCTCTCTACACCGAGCGCACGCGAGCACCCGGCCATGGCGCCGGCCAGCGCGAGGCTGGAAATGTATGCAGTAAGCATATACTTCCGCCGCTACGTTGTTGGTTGGATCGTCAACTTTTCGGAGTGCGCCGATGGCTTTAGTGCTTGTTCTGTCCGGCGCAGTCGGCAGCGGAAAGTCGACCGTCGCTGAAGCGGTTCTAAGCACGTTCGACGCTCAGCGGGTCTCAACTCGTCAGATGATCATCGGCCGGAAACACGTTGCTAGTGAGCGGACGGCGTTGCAGGTCGCTGGTGACGAACTCGACCAAGAGACTGATTTTGGTTGGGTGGCAGAGGATGTAGCCAAGGTAGCGCTGGGTGGCCCGCCGATCATAATCGTTGATGCGGTTCGCCGTTCAGAACAGATCGATCGCTTGCGCGATCGCTTCGGCGGCGAGCTCCGCCATGTTCACGTGGTTGCCTCTGAAGCCGAACTGGTGAGGCGTCATCAGGTGCGCTTGCATGACGTCACCGAACCACTGTCCTACGACGATGTTCGCCGCAGCGTCACCGAGCAGGGAGTGCATCGCTTAGCGGAACAGGCGGATGTGCTGATCGACGTCACGCGTCTGGATAAGCACTCGATAGTTGCCTCTGTTTTTGCCGGTACGGAATATCGGCAAGTCGGCAGCCGCGACCGACTAGTCGATGTCCTTATTGGCGGTCAGTTCGGCAGCGAGGGCAAGGGGAACATCTGCTCGCTGATCGCGACCGAGTATCAGGTGCTTGTTCGCGTTGGCGGGCCAAATGCCGGGCACATCGTTTACGACCCTTTCTTTAAGTTTGCCCAGCTGCCTTCCGGTACGTTGCACAACCCCGACGCACGTCTGGTGATCGGTCCGGCCACCACCTTGTCGTTGGAAGTGCTGAGAAGCGAATTGCAGCGGCTCCAGGATGATCATGGGATGGAGGTGACCTCTGAGCGCCTTTCCATCGATCCCCAGGCAATCATCATCGAGCCTTCTGACATCGAGTGGGAGAGCGAGAAGCTCGAGGTAATTGGTTCGACCAAGCAGGGGGTAGGGGCCGCCACGGCTCGAAAGATACTTGGGCGAGGCAAGGACGGCTCGTTCGGTGCCAAGGTTCGGTTAGCGCGGGACGTTGAGGAGCTCGCACCCTTGATTCGCCATACCTTTGTCGAGCTCGAGAAAGCTTTCGCGGCCGGAGAGCGCGTCTTACTGGAAGGGACGCAAGGTACCGACATCAGCCTCCATCATGGCATGTGGCCTCACGTAACCTCGCGCGACACCACGGCCGCGGGTTGCCTAGCAGATGCTGGCATCGCACCCCACCGGGTGCGGGAAGTTATCATGGTAACCCGCTCGTACCCCATCCGGGTTGGCGGCGACTCCGGTTACATGGGCGTTGAGATTTCGCCGGAGGATCTTGCACGGAGGTCTGGCTTGCCTCTTGAGCAGATCAAGCGGACTGAGACAGGCACCATTTCAGGCAAGCCTCGCCGCATCGCTGAATTCGATCTTGGGCAAGTGCGCAGGGCTGCTGAGCTCAACGGCGCGACCTGCATTGCTCTGACCTTCGCTGATTATCTTGGATCCGAGAACCAGGATGCCGCGGCATTTGAAGCGTTGTCGGCAAAAGCTCAAGGTAGGGTAAGGCAGATCGAGGATGCCACAGGGGTGAGGGTAGGACTGATCTCGGTCGGTCCGGGTCGCTCCAACGTGATAGACAGGAGAATAGGTTGACCGAGGAAGAGCTGCTTCAGCGGCATCCACGAGTTTGGCACATGGCGGCCGATGGCTTGTGGCCGTCGATACAGAAGAATGGCTTGCTGAGTGTATCGGGGCTGCTCGACCTCTACGGGGTGACGGGCACTCACCGCCACGCGATCGAGTCAGCTCGCCGTCCGCAATGTGTCGAATTGAACGATCCGGTTCATGGCCGAGCGGTCATCCGGGACAACAAGCCCATGACTGATGCTGGCTTGGGTAAATGTCTTCAGGACGGGCTGAAGCCGGTCGACTGGTACCGCATTCTCAATCGAAAGAGCTTTTTCTGGGTCACGCGGGAAAGACTGGAGCTTCTTCTAAAAGCACGAGCTTACGCTAAGCAGCCGCAGACGATCCTCGAGGTCGATACGGCCAAGCTGCTTGAGCGGCACCGGGACAATGTCAGGCTCGCCCTGATGAACACTGGTCAGACGCTCTACATTCCAAAGGCGCGCGGTAATGCGACCTTCATGACCATCGCGGGTTTTCCTGACGAAGGAACAGGGCGCCTGGGCACTTCCAAGCGACCCAAGGTTGTCGAATTGGTCGTGGAGGGTGGAGTGCCAGATATCCGAGAATGCGTCATTCGCGTCGACCGAGTTGAACGAGGAAACTGGTCTCCGATTTGGCCTTAACCAACGACACTTGCTCACCTGATCAAGAACGAGTAAAGAGAACAAGATGCGAACGATGGTCCTGATTACCGCGATCGTGCTTCTTCCATTTGCAGTGCGCTTTTGCCTGTCGCTGGTTGCAGCAGCCGGCCAGGTATGGCGTGGCGGCAAGGATGAGGCGCGCGAGTTTCAGCGAGCCGGCGTCACGCTTGGACGGTTCTGGAAGGCAAAGGTCGACCGGCAAGATTACAGCTCGCTCGTGCCCACCCGGGCCGGCGTCGGCGTCAAGTTCGGCGCCAAGGGTTTCTCGGTACGAGAGACCCGTACGATTTCCAAAGACGTTTTCTAGTCCTCTTCCATGGCTGGAAACCGGCTGTGCAGGCCCTTCGTGGGCCTCGCTCGACGATTGGGTGTTAGCGCCAAGCCGCCACAGCAAGCGGAGCCTCTTGAGCTTCCGGAAGCTCCGGAGCCCGCAAGGGAACCTGAGCCGTGGAGCGTTGCGCATCGGAGCTATGCCGGGTGGGTTCCGAATATCCGAAGCCACCTGTCGTTTAGTCTCATCGGTGCGGCCAAGTCAGCTCGAAGCTTCACTCATAGGGCGATCGATACGCCGACCAGGATTGTCCTCATCCTGCAAAAGCGCGTCATCAACGACTACCCTTACCCTGAGCGGATAGCGCTCCACTTCCACCCGGACATCCTCGGGCGATGGTTCATGGAGGCGGAAACAGCAGTCACGGACTTGCCGTACCTCCGTGACAAGAAGCTGATATCGGAGCCCGACCGCCAAGGTTTGCTCCGAGGCACTGTCAGGCTCCTGCCTTATCACGAGGATCCCGATGCCGAGCGCCACCTGCAGGAAACGCTCGACGATCTAGCCCAACTTCTCGCTACGCCTCGACAGCTCAAGACGGGCAATGACGTTCGGCAGCTCCAGAAAGAAGCGGTCGACCTAGTAACAGCGGCTGGTTCGTCGATCCCCTTCGAATTCGCTCTGATGCGAACTGGTGAGTGCCGCCTCTGGTTCTCCGAAGCCATTCCAAACCTGGATGACGCTGACCACGATCGACTTGCTGAGCAAGCCTACTACTTCATCAAGGACATGGTGCACGATCACACGCATCATGATCCGACATCTGATCAGATCACCCCTCTCACGCTCTTCGATGCCTCCAAGAACGAGGAGGGCCATGACGATGAGGTAAAATGGCGTCGGGAGACGATGTGGAGCCTTTCACGCGAGATTGAGCGGCTTAACCGAGAAGGGAAGGTTACCGATCAGCAGCGCGCTCTTGGCATCGTGGCGTATGCCGAAGAGTTCCAGGCCAGTCTGATGAGCCATGTCCGTGATGCGTCCGATCCACGCGGCTTTCGCGAGAATACGGAACTTCACGCCTTCGACTTCGACCACCTCAAATCTTCGATCAAGGCTGTGGTCGACGTCAGAGCCGCGCGGATCGCGCATAAGATCCAGCTCACAATCGCTGGCGTGACGATTTTCGTCTCGACCATGGCCCTGATTAGTTCGTCTGTCGGCACACATAATGGAGCATTGCCGCGGCCTGCGGGCGGCGGAGCCTCTCCAGAAGCGATCCAGCTGGGCTTTAACGAAATCTTCCTTCGCGTATTGGCTGAGAACCCGATTTTGAACGCGGGCCTGTTCGCTCTCGCCGTCCTTTCGATCCTGGTGTTCTTCGCCAAAGAAGGTGCGGTGGGTCTCAGGAGTGAGCCCCAGCGTGTTCTCTCCCAACTTGCCCGCGCGGCCGCCATATCCGCCAGCAATAGCACCTGGTTTACCAAAGTGTTGGGGACTGCTCTCAACTTGTTCTTCGCTGCGTTGGCGACCGTGCCCTGCTACGTCCTGATGCGGCTTATTGCAGGTGGAGGCAGCTGGTGAGGGACATGACGGTCTGGGAGGCGCGCCGAAGTGCGGCTTCCAAGCACCCGAGCGATGCCAGGTCTCATTTCGAAGTAGACTATGCGCGGGTGGTGCATTCGGGCGCTTTCCGGCGCCTGCAAGGCAAGACGCAGATCCTCTCGCTTGGCGATGACGATTTCTATCGTACGCGGCTGACCCATTCCCTGGAAGTAGCGCAGGTAGGGGAGGGGTTAGTTCAGCATCTGAGCGAAGTCTGCCCCGACCTCCACCGTGCTCTACTCCCCTCGAGCGCTCTCATTCGTGCGATCGGCCTTGCCCATGACATCGGTCACCCACCTTTTGGTCATGGCGGGGAGATAGCGCTCAATTACTGCATGCGCGATCACGGCGGGTTCGAAGGTAATGCTCAGACGTTTCGGCTTCTGACCCGGCTTGAAGCTTACTCAATTGATCACGGTGCGGATCTTACCCGGCGAGCGCTGCTTGGCACGCTGAAGTACCCCGCCCTTCGATCCAGCGCCTTGAACGAGGCGATCTACCCAAAGCTTGCCGATGGCCCGACGACATTGGCGCTGCCTGATGCAGCGAGCTCCCGGCCCGCCAAAGCCTGTTACGATGCCGATCGAGACGCGTTCGAGTGGGTCTTGGAGCCACTTTCCCAAAAAGATCGAGATGCCTTCATCCAAGTAGAAGTTGCCGGCAACAAACACGGCAAGACTACTCACAAGTCACTTGACTGTTCGATCATGGATGCTGCCGACGACATCGCGTATGGCGTTCATGATCTTGAGGATGCCCTGGCCCTTGGGCTGGTCGAGGAGGACGAATTCCGAAGCGCGGTCTCGCCGGAGGCACTCGACGAAGTCGTCAGTGGACTTGGCGGGCGGGGAGTAGAGGGTGTCCAGGCAAGCTTTGACGGGGTGATCACGGCCCTCTTCGGTCAGCCAGGTAACCGCAAGCGAATGATCGGTCGCCTTGTTCATTATCTGATCCGATCGACGGAGATCACGAGTGACGAGCGGTTTGATGAGCCGCTGATTGCCTTGCGGTTGAGCATGCGCGAGGAGGCCGGCGCACTTCTGACGGCTTTTCGCAACCTCATCTCTGCGACCGTTATCAACAGTGCTCGTGTTCAACACCTCGACTTCAAGGGTCAACGCATGGTCGTGGCGAGCTTCGAAGCGCTGATGAGCGCCCCAAGTCGGCTCCTACCTTCACCGATGCAGGCTTCCTTCGCCGAGAGCGGCGGCGATCCGCGCCTCATTTGTGATTACCTGGCCTGCATGACCGATGCCGGTCTGCTCCGCTTGTACGATCGCCTGTTCAGCCCTCGCATGGGGACCATCTTCGACCGATTCTAATTCAGCTAGCCGACACGATGCGAGTGGGTATGCCAGCTTTGCGAACCAGATCCGCGATGTGACTGGTCATTCCGACCTGCCCAACAAGGTTGATGCCTTCCTCCTCGTCAACCTTCTGGAGGAGCTTGCGGAGAGACTCGAGCCCTAACTCCACATTGAAATCCAGCCAGCGCTGTCGTTCGCCTGGAACGAGGACATGTCCGACACTCGTGGTAGCGCCTTTGTGCAACTGCACGAGCCAGAGCTTCTCCCCGTCATGCACCCACTCGGTACGTATTGGCCCGAAGCGCGACCTAAGACGCGCGTTCAGATCGCGGACATCCTT